>Ga0256837_1000101_pt1 | contig 77831 bp, 79 predicted proteins | sample 4562384metaG_FD_185976 | JGI IMG/M metagenome (GOLD analysis project Ga0256837, IMG submission 185976) | Hydrothermal vent microbial communities from Guaymas Basin, Mexico - 4561-384 | ecosystem: Environmental > Aquatic > Marine > Hydrothermal vents | place: Mexico: Guaymas Basin | collected...
TAGGAGTTGGGTTGTCTTCTCGGAAACTGTATTTTTTCTAGTTGTCTCATAAAGACTTAATTTCCGCTTTAATATTTCAAGTGTGCGTAATTTCTCTTGAATAAACCCAGGAATAGATTCCTTTGTTTTCGTAAGATTTGTTGCAAAGTGTTGAATAATACGAGTAATTACATTGACAGTTGATTTTGTATATTTATCAAGTTTATCTGTAGCAAGATATATTTTATGTGCAAAAGTTTCAAAAAGATTTTTTGTAGTTTTAGTTTGCATACTTGAGACTTTCTCAATGTAATTACGAACCTGAGAAAAAGTATCTTTATAAACTGCTTTACAATCCACAGATTGACTTTTGAAAAATGAAGATACTGTTTTGATTATACTTGGAACTGAACCAGAAACTCGTTTAAATAACCCGGTAATAAATTTTTTGACAAATGAAAACGTTTGTTCTACCTTTTCAGATACTCTTTTAAAAAGAGATTCAGTTTTGGAAAGAAGCGTTTTTATATAGGCAACGACATGATTGCCTAATGTTTTTAAATTCTCTTGGATTGCACGGATAAGTTGCTTAAATTGTAAATCGGAATCTTTGTAGAACTTACCAGTTAAACTCGAAATTTTTTTCCACAATGTTGAGGTATGTTGCATAAATACTTGAGTTGTTTTTTGAAGAGTTTTTGTATGCTGTATATTTTGCTTAGTAAATTGTGATAGTAGTGTTTTTACATTATTTGTGAGTTTCTTTTGGAGAGAATACCATGTACTTGAAAGCCCGTGGTAAAATCTAGTTAAACTAGCAACAGTATGTTTTAGATACTCAGTATTTAACTCTACAAAGTTTTTATGTAGTGAAATGGTTGTAGATTTAAATTCTGCAGCAATTTTCGGTAAATACTTATTGAAGAAAGTAGCTTTAACAATGTTGAAATCTTTGTAAATTTTTGCCAGCCTACTTTTTAAGGTAGTATATGCAGAAATGGTTGTCCTGCTAAGTTTATGAATAAATTCGATAGTGCTACGTTTTAAATCTGGATATGCTACTTTAAGATACTTTACTCCGAGTGTAAGAAAAATAAGAGTATCTTTTAGAAATGGCAATACTTTTGTATCTATAAACTTGTCCAGTTTAGTAAAGAAGTATTCACCATATGCTGCAACACGATTATAGCTGGATACGATTGATTTTACAGTTTGATTAGTTACCTCTTGGATTTTTTCAGCTTGAATTTTGATAAGTAAAGCAAGAGTTTTATCATAAGTTTCTTGAATGTAAGTCGTAGCTGGTTTTAAAACAGATTCTAACTCAGATATCGTAGTCTTAACTAAACGTCCGACAAAGGAACTTTCAACCTTACGATACAATTCGTCTGCTTTAATAAAAACTGATTCAAGACGTTTTGTTATACGCGCTTGGAATTCATTTAAATGAGATGCAATTGATAGAGTAGTTGAAAGAATTCTTGTGAAAAATGATTTTTCAGTATCCTTTAAAATTTCAACAAGTGATTGTTTATACTGTTTAAATTCTTCCTGAGACTTTGTGATAGAGGATGCTAGTACTTCTCCAAGCAGTGCAATCTTTTCAACTGTTGAATATGTAGTAAACTGAATAGTTTTAATTGACTTATCTAGTTGAGTTTCTACTTGTGCTACGCGTTTTTCTAAAGATTCTTCAATAGCTTTATAAGAAGGTAACTCCTTGTAAATTTCGCGTTGTTTTTCAAAGAAGTTTAGTAATGAGGCTTTAAGAGAACGTAGTCCCTCGTCAATTGTAGATGTGAATTTGTTAATGATATTAATACTTCTTTCGAGAATAGGATGTCTAGCAATAAATGCTCGTATTTCTTCCTCAGGCTTTATAGTTCTTTCTACTTTCTCTGACTCAAAATGCTTTTTTAGTGCAGATAAACCAAATGCAGCACCAACTCCTGCAAGTGTTAATCCTAGAATTTTTCCAGAAATTCCTGTAAAGCCTGCTTCTATAGGTTTACTTAACAGACTTGTTACTTTTGATGTCGCTTTAGTTGCGGTTTCCTGTACTTTACGCTGAATGTAAGTTTCAGGATTAATTACAGGAGAAGTTAGTTTCTCTTTTACTTTACTTAGGGTTTCAGCGCCAGGTACTGAAACTCCTAAACCGGCCTCTAAAAAAGAAGCTACTTGTTCAGTTGCCTCTAAAATATTAACAAGTGTATTTTGAATTTCAGTAAGCTTTTTAACTTGAGGATTTTCTTTAGGACTGATAAATTTCAAAAGTAGACGCTCAAAGGGTTTACCTAGAATACTTTTAAGAGATTCAAGGGCAATTTTAGTGGTTATAGCAACTGTTTCCTTTAGAGGACCAATTAATAATTTTACAAAGGGAGTTAAGAAAGATCCTCCTGAGATTAATGCAGCCCAAAATGAATCCATATCGTTGATAAAATGAGACATTACTTCATCAAACTTACTCTTTAAAAAGGTGAATAAATCAGTAAGTACACTATAGGTTTTTGTGATAACATCGGTTATCTTTCTTAGGTATTTTTCCGTAGTGCTTACTTTTTGCGCTTCATGGGCTCGTAATAGCCCATGAAATAGTGTTGTAAGTAAAGTTTGTAAGAAGGTATTGTCAGTCTTCTGGATTATATCGCTGATAATTGGAGCAAGTTCAGCAGTCGCAAAGTTAGCTGCATTAAACAGTTTTGCAACGGCAAAGATGGCTGCAGATCCAATATCAAGAGGATTTGCAGCATGAAAATATGCACCAGTTTCAAATACCTTAGAAACTTGACGTAATTGATCGAGACTGGTAAATCTCGAATGAATTGGATTTGCAAGTTTATTTCCTAACGCCTCGGCAATATTAAGTACTTTAACGGGAATTTTTTGAGAACCCAAATTCAATTCACTGATGGTTTTTGAAGCATCGGTTAATCCTGCACTAACTTCAAATGTAGGGATACCTTTTAATAGATAATCATGAGTACTCTTTATTTGAAAAGTCTTAAAAATACTCGCAAAAGACTTAAGTAAACTATCTAACCCTTGTATATTTTGTGGCTTATTTCTTTCCATCGTCTACTACCTTTTTTTATGCTATAGTTTTCTTTAGCAACAATCGATTTCTCTAGTTAAATAAATACGAGTATCAAAATTGTCAATATTGAAGAAGTCATCAATGTCATATGTATCGGCAACTGCGGAAAATACATAACTCGGATTTACAAAGTTATCATATAAATCTGCAAGCAACCCTTTGTAATAATATGTATCTTCCTTATCAGTTACAAGCTTTATAAAATTTAATTTACGGGTCTTCTTGAAAAATGAACATGCCACTTGCATATTATGCGTTACGTTAAACAAGGGGCTAATTAAAAATAAATGAGTAGCATTTCTAAATAGAATTTGCCTTTTGAAAAAGTGATCTTCAAAAGGCCTTTTAAAAAGCCATGAACTAAGAAGAGCTTGATTTAATGCCCAAAACTGTCCAATTGCAATATCGATAGCATATATTTGCTCAACCAATGCTCTGTATGCTTTCAAATATGTAAAGTAATCGGCTCCATCATTATATATTTGATAAATTCCATTTAATGCATTCACCAAGTCATGCGCAAAGTTTTTAAGTCGTTCCATTTCATATACAGCTTTGGTTTTTTGTTGAATGTTAAAAAAGTATTGCTCAAATAGATGTAATATGTAGCCTATTTGCAAACTTTCATCCATATTGAAAAATGCATGATTGACATCAATATACTTTTTATGCACGCCTAAATCTTTCAGGAAGTTATAGTAGAATTCAAAGAGATTGTAAGTAACCGTTCGAAGTAAATTTTCGTCATAAATATCTCTATGTTGCCTTAATAGAATTTCCCAAAAAGGTTTCCAGTCTATAGGATTTTCAGGATCCGGAATATAGATAATACTATCTTCACGTGTCAAAATCCCAATAGGTATTACAACGATATTAATTGTAGCGTAATCTATCATGTAACCGGTTCCTCAAAAATTTTGTCAAAAGTACTAGATGCTTCTTGTTTACTTTGTATATCTGATGCAAGAATATTTAAAATTGGATTTTCAAATTGATAATTATCTGTATTTTCAACTTTATCCTGGTTAAACTCAACTAGCATTTCTAGATTCTTAAGAACTTCCTCTTTTTTAATTCCAAGTGTAGTTAGATAGTCTTCGATTTTTCCATAGTATTTCACATATTGAGTAAATGCTAAAGCCATTGCAAGGTCATCATGCATATTGCTAGGAGCCTGTACTTTGTCTCCTTTATATTCTAATGCAGCAAGCTGAGAAAGAACCATTGAGTCATAGATTTTATTCCAATTGTTTACAACATAGTGATATAAAGCGTCAAGCATTAATCTTCTAGTACTACGATTGGTTGAGATTCCCGCATGTTTATATGCATCGCGTCTATATCGTTTTTCATAAGGAATGTACATTCTATGGGCTAGATTTGCTTGATATAATACTTGAGCTGCCATTTTACCAATTCCGTTGTTTTCAAAAATTATGAGACTGTTTTCAAGGTATTGAGCTAGATACAATACATTTTCAGTAAATTCGGAAACTGAAATTTCTTTTGAGTAAAATACTCCTACAACTTCATCACTTTCATAGTCAATAATTACAAGTGCAGCATAATCCTGTCCAGAATCTGCAGGATCGCATCCTATCAAATACAGTCTATTTTTATCTAGTGGTTTATAGAGTTTTAGATAACCTCTTGGTAGTTTTAGCTCAGAAATTGGTTTATGTTTTCCAATTTCTCTTTGTAGTTTTTCAATGATGGAGTCTGGGAAGAATGCGGATTCAGAACCGTAGAATACCAGTTCATATTCTTGATTGATATCTCTTTCGGACATATCTTTTGTTTGCTCTCTAAACCACTCTTCATCGTATTCTGGTACGTCCCTCCAGTGGAATTTAATAGGTTTATATCCATTTTCTCCATTTAATGCACCAACCCACATTTTATAAAACCATTCACCAATTCCATACATACCATTGGGAGTAGATATAATTGCAATACCATAGGGTAGTCCTGCTTTTTTAAGTCTAAGATGTCTACGAGAGGTAACTGGTTTTAACGCAGTAAATGCTTTGTCAATTCCCTTGATGAATGCTGCCTCATCAATTATTACAAAATCTGCCTTTAAACCTCTACCAGCATTTTCCGGATTCTGTGGATTAACAGGAACTCCTCTAATTATCGAACCATTTGGAAAAACTTTTTCGAAAACATTGTCAATTACAAGTTTATCAAATTTGAGAAAATCTGGTAAAAGATGATATATGTCCATTATTTCTCTAATGAAATCTACGATTGCTTTTGAAGAACGAGAGGTTATTGCAACTTGATACTTTGGATAAAAGAGCATAAGCCATAGTGTAAATAATTGAATACTTGTGGTTTTACCAGTTTGTCTTGAACCAAGGATAATTACATAGTGATCATTAAGACAGGATTTTATAATCTCTTCCTGTTTTGGATAGAGTTTTACTTTTATGATTCCTTCAGGAGCAGGTATTTTACAATACTTCTTGATAAAGTAAAGAGGATCCTGTCTGCATTTCAATATTTCCTTTACGATTTCTTCTTGTGTTAAATTCATTTTATTGCCCTCTTAAAAGTTAGATCTAGACGAGGTAGAGTTTGTTGATGACGACGATCTAATGTAAGTCGTAAACCTGCAATTACGTAATCGCCATCAAAATCCTTTAGTTTTTCATTTGTAAATTTGACTTGCCAGATATATTTATAGGGTTTTAAATCCTCAAATTTTTTCCAACGATTTGCTGTAACATTTAGTTTCACAAATTGCATTCTTACATTTTTTAAATCTGCCCATAAATTTATATCCTTGTAAAAGTAATGACGAGTTATACATTTTGGATATTGAGCCTTCGTGTAGATTTTCTTGAAGTATTTTTCTCCCTTTAGATAATCAATGTTTTTAACTTTTGTTGTTGCTTCTTTGAATCGAGAATACCCAATCCATTTAAAGGGCTCCTTTTTCTTTCCGCCAAACATGAGTTTAAAGTCAGGATTTGTTTCAATTGAAAAATCAGTAATAAACATTTCCTTAAAATCAGCCCATTGCGATTGATATATTGGATACAAGTATATCTTCTTCTTTTTCTTTTTGTATCGATCTTTTATGTTATACAATCTGAATCCAGTATTATCATAGTAATATGTATAGGGAGATTTATCACCATAACCTGCTTGCAAAACAAATGCAATTGCATTCTTAATTTGACACCATGGGATAAAAAATTGCTCCCATTTTTGATTATTCTTTCTCTCTTTATCAATTTCCTTTTGATTTAACTTGAGATATTTTTTGAGTTCGGAAAATATAAAGTCTTGGAAAATTTCTTTGTATTTTTTCTTTTCGTAAATTTTTGCAAAACATGCCCAGTAACCATCTGCACCATAGGGCATACAAAAGACTGTATGTTTAACAACAGCATATTTTGTCATGTTTTCATCAGATGTTGCTTTTTCTTTTGGGACGTGATTAAATAAATCAGTATCATATTTCTTAGGAAATAACTTGTATTTAAATTTGTCAACCAATTGATGTTGATCGTTAAAAAGTTTTACCTCAACTTCATAAATCTCATCATACTTAAAGACTTTTGCTTTATAAAATTTTTCGAGAGGACCGTAAAATTCTAAGACAACAAATGAGGTTAGTAGATGCTCTCCTTCTTCAATTACAAGGTGAGTTAGAAAATCGGAAAAATCCCATGTTCCAGCTTCAGTATAAACTTTTACTTTTATATCAAAGCGATAGTTGAGATGTTGCGTTTGGATTACACTCATACCTTCAACTCCGAAAAGATGTAGTAAAAATAGTTGGGGAGCCATTAAAAGGCTCCCCAACCTTTAGTTTCGCTATAAATTAGGTTGTTTGATCATTTAAATATGCTAGGATTTCATTAATACCATGCCCAGCCTTTAGCATATTACATGCTTCAATTAATGAAGCAGCTGCTACGTCTACCCCTTTATTTGCCGCAATAGTATTTAGCAGATCAACAATTTCGGAACCTTCCTCTATTTCGAGTAATTGGGGCAAGCATGAAACTAATTGTGATGCTCCAACGTTATTTACTGCAACTACAAAAATATCAGAGTTACAAGTAAATCCTAGATTGCGAACGTATGCATCTACAACTGAAGCCATTGTTTCTTTATCAAATGTCAAATATACATCTACCGCACGAGTTAATGGATAGTTTTCAAGCATTGTATATAGTTCTTTAATTGCATTTGTTGCAGCATCTGGAGCTTTATCAACTGCAAACTTTAGGTCTGCAATAACTGCATCTCTACTTTGTCCAATTAACACACGTAAAAAGCTGCAAATCTTATCTTTAACATCCTGCGGATCAAATTCTTCAGCATGTGTATCAATAAATGTATAAAGGAATGCGAGTTCAGATTCGCAATCAAACGATGGAGTTGCTGGATATGGAGTTGTAACTGGAATATATCCACGTACTGTTTGATAATCCAATTGTGAACTTGGAATTTGCATATGTGCGGGATCTAATCCGTAATTATCTTCCCAGTCGATATTGATATATTGTGTTTTAATTAAGGATATAGGATATCCAATTGACTCTTTTCGGTAATTTATATAAACAACCATGTTGTCTTTTGGAAAGACTTTCACTTGGAACTCTACTTGATCCATTAATGCATAAAAATCTCTCAAACGATCGCGTAAGTAATAATACTTGAAGATTGCATAAAGTATTGCTATAAGTTCGATGGAAGGAGGGTTTATGGCTGGATTGTATACAAAGAGTTTCCAAGTGTTATCTTCACCATCTAAATACCAACACCAAAAGCCTTTTGGATATGGACTATAATTCACAATCCCTTCAACTGAATTAAACATATATCCCCAGCATCCTAATTTCTTTATAACCATATCCCGTAAACTCCTTTTTTACTGCTTTATAAAATATGTATTCGATAGCAATATTAGTTCTTTATCCAAATAGCGGAAAAGCCAACGGACATACTCACCTGAATCAGTATGTAAATCGAAAATTACGTAAGGTTCTTTGTAATAGAAAAGCTCTAAGGTAATATTGTTATCACGAAAGTTTGCAAGTAGCGTAGGCCGTTGTACGTCGTTATTAATAACTAGAAAAACTCGATATGTATTAAAATCCCATCGTGGAGGACATAAAATCTTGTACTGTAAATTTTCCGATGAAATTCGTTTGAGAAAATATTCAGACATTGGTTTTAATTTAAGTACTTCTTTGTCAGTCCAAACGCGTATCTTTAGATGATAATTTGGAATATTTAAAGTTGGATCTGTAGGATATTGATAAAGTGTAAATGCAGGATAAGTACGTGGATCTATTGCCATTTTGTTAGCTCCTAAGGTCTCGCATCAATATATCCTGAGTATTTAATAGTAAACGGTCCATAATTTGAGTAATTGAGTAGATAATCTTGTAAACGTTCAGGATAATAATCAATAGGATAGTCACGCTTGATTGTAAAAGTAAAGTAGATATCAATTCTTCGCGTTAAATCATTTTGTTGCATATTATATGGAATTGGAAATAGTTTTATTAAGTCTCGTGATAGAAAAAGTAGGAAATCGTTAGGATTAAGATTTACAAAATTCCTGAAATCAATTTGAATTACCCTGGATAAGTTTACAAAGTGAATTTGCAAGAGTAATGGATTTAGATAATTCATTTCCTGAGGATATAAAGGTATAAATTGCTCTCTTACATCAACATAAATTCCTTGCCACTCACTTAAAGGTTTATCATTTATTTTGTCGATTTTCACGTACGTTAAAAACGATAATTCTTTACTACATGTAGATACTATCCAAATGTAATCAGGAGCATTTATATTCGGGATATTGTAAACTTTTGTTTTGTAAAAGGGATGGAATAATGCATGTTTGTATGCAAAAATTGCTCCTGAGGTAAGCATTAAAAAGTAAGTATCTGATGCTTCATCATAATAAACTCTATGAGGTTTACCTAGGTAGATTAAGTTATTTCTACATCCAGCGTAAAAGTCGTAGTTACAGAGTTTACTACAATCTGCAAAATCTAGTTGCTGCGGTGGTTTTGTAAGGCATGAAGCATCATATTCAATTGTTAAAATTAATGCATTTCCAGTATAAACTTTATCTACAAGTTCAAAATCAGTAACTTGAGCATTTTCAATATGACGAGGGACTAGATTTACAATAATATCTAAATCGATAGATTCAGTGTAGGTAGTTGCAGATAATTGTAAGCTATTACTATCTACTGTAGCCATTTGTGACTATTCCTCATGTTAAATACTATTTATAATCTCTTCAATTGATAAAGGTTTACCATCAGGTCCAAGAAATTGCTTTGTTAAAACTTCGTCAAAAGAAAAGCTATCTACAGTTTTCATCATGGAAATTGTCTTATGGTCGTCTTCTAAAATAAGTAAATCAGTAAATGGACTTTCCTCAAAGTAAAAGTAGTCATACCAATCTAGATAATCGTAGTAGGTATATGCAATAACTATTTCGGATTTGCTTAAGTTGCAAGAGCCATCATAGTCATTATACTTGAGTTTGAAGTAATCTGTAAGTACGAATTTGATAAAATCAGATGCAGATGAGATTTCATAACCATTTTCCATAGCAAAATTAAGAACTTCTGAGACAACCATGAGATTACTTTGACGTTCGATACAATAGTCATAATCTAGTGAGTAGTGTGCACATATATATTCGACAGGTTCTGGATAACGATCGTCAGTCCATCGGTCGCAACATGCTCGATCCGTATACGTATTTCGTAATAAAAGCATTGCTTTGATGTAAAAATTCTCAAAATCCCATAGGGTTATCATGGTTTACATTTACTCCAGTTAAATTTTTTAGTCTTTTGGTCTAACTACTGCCATACATTCAAGTAAGATCCATAAATCTCTAACTGTTTTTGTCATAGTATTTGGAATATCGCGTAAAGAAACCTTACCGTTTTTGTAGATTTGCTCAATTGCGCGGAATTTTGCATTTAAATCATCAGCACCAATTGTGAAGAATTCTTTTAGAAGATTTGGAGCATCATATGCAATTAAACAGTTTACATCAAGTTCTCCTAATCTTTGTCCACCTTCATGTTTTTTACCTTTAACGGCTTGTCCACTTTTGACGGAGTAAGGACCAATGGAACGTGCATGAAAATTCTTCTTATGTAGATGCTTAGTTTTAGCCCAGTAAATGTAACCATATGCACAAGGTTTCTTAGTTTTTCCACCGATACTAGGATCGTAGATATAATCTTTAGGCTTTAGTCCATATGTTTTATATAGATCGTAGATTTTACGTAGAGTTAATGGATACATTGGAGAGTTCAAAATTGGAACGCCATATTCATACCATTCATGCATTAATTTTTCTAAGTCTTCCTTTTTAAGAGATTTGATATATTTGGTTAGAGATTTTGCAAGCTCTGGATTCAATACGTGACTATAGAATTCAAGTACAATGGATAGCGCTTGTTTTTTGTTTCCTTTTTTATATTCCTCGCGATATTTATCAGTGATATATTTTGCAAGACGTGTTGCAAATAACTCAATTAACTGCCCAATGTTTTTACGAGAAACCACACCTTGAGGATTCATAATTATATCGAAAGGTACACCATTTGGATCTCTTGGCATTTGATCATCTGGTAAGATTAATGCAATAACTCCTTTGTTCACAGCAATGAATGCTGCGGACTATCTCTTCAGGACTCTCCAATTATAAGGAAAAATCGTGGAGAAGTCCTGCCCAGCGCTTCGAGCATACCGAAGACTAAATATGCCTCCTGTATGCCCTACTCTACTCCCTGGAGTTTAAACTCCAGGTTTCGATAGTCTCTACACCTTCCCTGAGGCTCGCAAATCGGAGATCCTCAGGGCTTGGCACGGGATTACCCTATTTCTAGGGCTCCCCCGTTAGCCTAGCCTCCCGCATTTGAATCGGTATTAGAATTGGAATCTGAAGTATTAGTAGATTCCCAGTTTATCAAATCATCAGGTAATGTAACTAGAAGTGGATCGGGTTTTGTTGGATCGATATTATCTTGCCAAAACTTATTGTTAAATTCGTAAACAGAAACTCCAAAATCTGAACTGTCGTAAGATTTACCTTCTTTTTCAAATCCTTCTCTATATATTTCAACGAAGGCCATCATACGATGAATTGTAAATGTAATCCAGAAGACATTTTTAGTTGATAACACATTTTCTAAATGCGTATATAATGCAGCATATAGCTTTTCTTTTAGTAGTGGCTTTAAAGTAGTTTCAATAAAATCTTCAACATCTGGAAATCGCTCTGCATATGGTATTAAATTCAGCAATAGAAAAAGTAAATGCGATGCTGGTTCTTTTTTAAGTAAGTCCTTAGAGTATTTTCGTACGTATTGTAACATTTGTTTCCTCTGGTAAAAAAAAAATAGATGCGGGAGGCTAGACACCGCCTTTTCGGTAGCATTTATGCTACCTTGTCGGCGTTCACTGGGTACGGGCAACAAATGTTACCCGAGTAGTTATGCAATTTATCTCCAATTTGAGCAGCAAGTTGTGATTTGATTTTGAATTTGATTAGGATATTTTCTATTGGTTCTCCTTTATAGGTTTTACCAAATGGATTTAAGATTCTCTCATATTCCTTTTCAAGTATACTAGTATCTGCTCCAAGTTTTCTAAGTTCTTCAATTTCCTGTTTTATTTTCTCGAGTTTATTTTTCCAGAATTTGTATAAAACTTCGTATTTCTTTAAAGTTGCCTCGTTTTTTGCATAAACTTCAACATCATAAAGTATACCATCTTCTGGAGCAAATACTACTTTTCCAAAAGTAGTCTCTAGTAAACCACTCTCTTCTTCAGAATTGTCATTTTCAACTGTATTAGTTCCATCGTAATCGCTAGATTCAGGTTCATCAAATAAGTCTTCTAAGTCCTCAGTATCCTCATTCAATAGATACTGATAGTGACTTTCAGATAAAAACTCTACGTTTTTGCTGGTTTTGATTAAAACATCTTTCTTCGTAACAGGTTGACCTACATTTAGATTTACGTAAGAGATTAATTCATCATCAGCAACTGCTACCACTTTTTCATACATATGAACTGAAGTTAGCTTATTTGCAAAAGATTGTGAGATTACTAGAGCATCTTCGAAATTCCATACTCCATGAGGTTTAACGACGGTATATGCATTGATTCCAGGTGTATAAATTCCATTTTTGAAGAAATACGGATGTTCGGCAAGTATTTGACCTTTTTTAACAGTATCTCCTTCGTTAACTCGAGGAACTTGTGTGATTAAAACATCAGACTCTCCACGTTTTGTCTTCAATGGATATACAACTTTTTTCTTTTGCTTAGGATAGTATACAACAATGTAGTTATCGGTAACTTTAAGTACTTTTCCATCATCTTCCGCTTTCAATGCAAATTCGTTACTACTTAAAAATGAAATAAGAAAATTGTATGTGGACATTAGTAAAGGCACTTCAGAGGAAATAATTGGAATATCGGAACGTGCTTGTGCAGTCATAAACTGCACACGGTTTCCATCGTTATGTAAAACTACGGGAGAAAAAGAAGTTGCTGGGGAAAAGATATTTTTTACTGATAATGGATCTTTAATTAAAAATTTACCTGCAAGTGAAATTAAATCTGCATCGACTGCCAAATGTCTTAATACACCTACTTTATCAGAGTCGGGAGTATCAATAGGATCAATATTTCCGTAGTAGGTAGGATGATTTGTTCTAACTTGAGGACCTGCCATTTCAGGCGGTAATCCTTGAAGTCCCGCATAAGTAAGGCGATAAAAATATGAGCTTTCCAAATATGGATTTACATCTTCAACAAGTTGAAATTGTGATTGCAATTCAGATGCAAGCATTTCTTTTAGGACAATATCTCTTGGGACATTGATAACTTCTGGTTTTCCTTTCTTTCTAATTTTGTAGCTATATAAAAATGGATTAAGCTTTTTAAATAATGTAACTGCAACTACTTCTCCTGCTCTTACTCTACGTTTGGCTAGATCTGTTTGAGCAACTGTTTTTCCTGAAATGCATTCATACATTGCAATTGTAAATAAATCACGAGGATTTCTAGGTAAGTCCTCAGTGTATAAGATAAATTCGATGATTGGATCAATTAGAACTTCGTAGAGATATTTTAAGTTTTCAACGTATACCTTACCGTACTCTAAAATTAATAGTTGTTGTAATGCATCGCATGATTCATAAATACTTGGCGATACTTTTTTCTTACCTAACCAGGTTTTAAAGGCCCAAAATAGTTGCTTGGCAAGTTCATTTTCAATATTCTCTAAAACCAAATATTTACCGTTGGATAGTTCAATGTAATAATTATGATCCGGTTTTGAATCAGAAATGTAAACATTTGCATTATACTGTTTGAAAATATCCTTTAATGAGCATTTATCTTTATCGCATGCCAAAAGTAATAGCGCTGGTATTTCTTTCCCTAATACGTATGCATATAATCCTCTATGTTTATTTTTTAATTTGGAGCGGAATCGAATTGTTGTATAATTTGTCCTTAAAATTGTATCAAACGGTTTAACTGTGATAATTGGCGATTGAAATAGCTGATAAACTAAAACTCTTTTCTTACCATTGTAATAAAAATATTTACCCTCGATTAATTTAGGTAAGTCAATCTGCACCTTGAATGTTTTGTTATTATCTAAGTCTTTAAGCGTTAATTCGAGCGTAATTAACTCAGAGCGTTCAACGTCGTTATATCTACTATTGTATAACTTGATGCGCGTGATGACAATATTGTATTTTTGCTTGAAGTATTTATTATACGCTTTAAGTAAATCAGTAATTGCAGATAAGTACATTTTTTCTTTTGCTGAAAATGCGGAACCAAGCTCAAGTTCTTCAGATACTATTTCGGAAATTTTTTCATCAGGATGAATTGCCTCAGGTAATTTAATACGAGGTGGAATATACTCGACTAATTCATCAAGTATTTCATCAATTGGTTTATTTGGATCTACAGGAATATCGAATTCGGCTGCAGCATCAATTATTACTTGTTTTACTTGCCGTAAATCCTCAAGCTTAAGTTGCGATAATTCATCAATATGATTTGAAAAGTATGCTGTTAGTAATGTAAGAGCAGCATTAACTTTATCCTCCTGCTTAACTTTAACCTTTAATAACTTTTCAACTCTTTTAACCTTTCTTTCTAGTTTTTCTTTTAATTCTTCATCAGTATGTAATTGCAACCATTTGTTAGCTAAAGATAGTAGTCTACTTAGTGGTAAAATATCGCCCTTGACGTAAAGCGGAACGGTAAGATAATCTCCTTTTACTTTCAATGTAATAAGGATATGCGAAAAGTGTTCTGTAAGTAGTTGTGGTTCTTTATCCAAAATGTGATAGATTACATTTAACGGTAAAGACCGGATGCTATTTTTTGTGATAGTTTCTTGAGTTTGTAAATATTCAGTTAAATCCCACAGAAGATCAAGAGCAATTGCTTTGTAGTTATTTGCGTACTTTAAAACCTTTTCATACAGTATCTTTAAAAACTCAATGAAAACTGTACGGGCTTTTCCAGTATTCCATCTAAGATGGTATCTATACTGAATTCCCGATATATTTCCAGTTAAATCCAGTAAAGCAGTTTTTCCTGAAGTTAGGTAAGATTTGAAATTTGCAGATAATGGTATTTTCCGCTCTTTTGCATATTTCTTAATTTGCTCAAGATATTTTGCAGTTGCAATAAATTTATCGAGTTGACGAATTATGAGTGCTGGAATGTATTTTGTTAATGCTTCCTCAAGTTGTAATCCGTTGATAAAACTTAAATCCAAACTGCATAGTAAAATCCTTTCATTAACTGGAATCTTTTTAAAACGACGTGTAACCGATGTTAATTTTGAAAGCATACTATCAAAACTCCTGCGTTTATTTTCTAAAATTCATTAAGCAATATTTTTTCGAAGAAGGAATTTGTACTTTCTTTGCTAGAAAGTAATGCATAAAATAGTGCGCGTTTTGGATTTTCGAATGCAAGTCCAAGAAGTGGAGATTCTAGATATGGTACTTGTTTCTTTCCAACAATAATGTATGGTTCATCTGGTTTAAGACGCATAGGTATAAATGGATTTTCTTTGTTTCTAGTCATTTGAGCAACAAAGATTTCAACATGAACTGATAACAATCCAAATTTCTTAACCATGTGGAGAATTTTCCAATATAATTCTTGCCATGTCTTGATGTTATATGCATTAAAGATCCTTTCAATGTATTGAGCCTGAGTAGACATATCTTGAGTAATAAATACTATGTTTGCAAAAGGTTGTTTTGCATCAGTATATACTCTAATTTCAGAGTCTTCAATTACAACTTTTTCAGGATTCACAATTGGAATATCTAAACCAAAATCATGTATTTCTAATATGGTAACTGGGGTTCCTTCAACATCATAAATATACACTAAACCTTCTTTGATAAAGATTACATCGTCCTGATAAAGGTATAAGGTAGTATTTGGGTTGAATTTTATCAATAAAGGAACTTTTGCAATAAGTTTGGTTCCAACTTGTTCTAGATATTTATGAACTTTCTCTTCCTTTGGTAAGATTTGAGGAATTTCGGATAATTCTGCAACTCCTCCTGTATGAAATGTTTTCATCATAAGCTGAGTCATTCTTTCACCTAATGCTTGAGCAGCAACAATTCCAACTTGTTTACTATTTAAAACCTTGTAGTATGTACCATAACAGTTTTCACATACTCCAGGATAAGTTTTACAGAAGATAGGTGAATAAAGCTTTACACGTTTACCTGCAAAACGCTTATAATTTTCAGGGGTTATCATTCCTTTATCAGTATTTCTAAACAGAAAGAGTTTTGCAAATTCTTCATCGCTCAATTCACCTTTTGGATCAGATAAAATTAACTCGAAATAATGATCTGTATGACAATTTTTCTTTGCAATATAAACATTTGCTGCAACGTATGTAAGCTGTCTGGATAAGTACCCAGATTTTGCAGTATTGATGGATCTGTCCATAGATCCTTTTATTGCAGCAACAGATGCTTTGAAGAATTCTTCAGGAGTTAAACCTTGAATGTAACTATGAACGATAGCCTCATTTAGAATACGTCCGTTAGGATCTGTTACAAACCCTTTGGCAAGTAGCATTTGCTGAATATCTGTCCAAGATCCTCTAGCACCTGAGTCAATAAGATAATAAAACCCAGCATGTTGCTCTTTCAACCATTTCTTAATTTCTTCCATTGCAAGTTTGATAAGTTTTGTACCCTCAAGTAAATCAGCAGATTTTAATTTTTTCTGAATTCTTTCAATAAGCTCCTCAGGTGGGTTTAATTCTTCGAGAGTAATAGTAACTGGATACATGTTATTGACGATTCCAGCAATTTCAGTGAGACGATCCAAAATTTTGATAATAGTATGCTTATCTGTCTTATAGAGAGCATGTTGTAGATGATTTTTAAGATCCTTTTTACGAATTACCTGATCAAAGAATGTATCAAAAATAAAAGGTGGGTATACGAGATTATATATAACTCTACCGAGTGTTGTAGTAACTTTTCCTTTATCTCCTTTATATGTAACAATAACGTATGGTCCCTTTTGTTTAAGTAACTCTATCAATTTATCCAGTGGAGTATTATCAGTAACCGTTAAATTCAATGTAGGACCAGTTTCCTCATTTAATGTAAGCAAGTAGATGCCTAGTACAACGTCCTGTTTTGGAGAGTAGGAAATTGATGCATTTCCAGGATTGATAACTTGATAGGTTAGTTTCTGCTTTGCTTCTTCAATTGCTTCCTCAGTTAATGGTACGTAGATTGCCATTTGATCTCCGTCAAAATCTGCATTGTATGGATCCGTAACAAGCGGTGGAATTTGAATAGTGTAATCATCAGTAAATACGTATTTAAATGCTTGCAAAGAAAGTCTATGTAAAGCAGGATCCCTTTTGAGAATTATTGCTTTATCCTTACAATACTTTTCTAGAATTTCTTTTAGTATTTTTTCTGCTTCTTCTGGTAGATGTCCATCTCTAAATAAGGTAGTAATGTAGGTAATAGTTTTTGCGGTAATAGGTGTCTTAAGAATTCTTTCTAGTTTTTCTCGATATGGAACTCCATCATCATCAAGCGAATGTAATAAATGATATGCTAACCATGGTTCAAATAATTTTGCTGCAAGTTTATAAGGTATTGCAACAGTATCGTGAGGTAAATTTGGATTTACGGTAATAACTGCTCTTGCAGTAAAGTCTAGACGTTTACCAAGAATATGCTGCCTAATTAACCCTTCTTTATGAGCAAATATGTTTTCTTCTTCTTTAAAACACTCGTAGAGTTTTTCTTGAATTGCCAACCAAATTGGAAAACGCTCGTCATGTTTAGGATGCATATTTTCTAAGTCTTCAGGAGTGAGAGCAAGTCTTTTACTAAGACGTATAATATCCGCGTAAATTACATTTAATACGCTTTTACTTGAAATTTTGTCTTTAAAAACCGATAGATCACGAAATGCTGGAGGTAATACAAACCATGCATGAATTTTTACAGAATTTTTGTATTTTTGCAAAAGAGTTTTTAAGTTATCGGAAATTGGAACTTCATCTAAATTTTCTAGCAACCATGTAAAAACTTTTGGACCAGTTAAATCTCCGGTTTCAGTAAGTTTTAATTCACCGTCTTCAAATTTTAAACTTCCTTGTCCAATTAGAGCGCTGTAAATTTTACGAGCATGAGTTTTTAGCAAGTTGTATACGTATGGATGGATAAACCAACCGCAATCTCTAAGATCAATGTATGCTTTTTGATATGACCAGGATTCAGATCCTGGTACTCCAAATATGTCAGGTGAAAATAATCCTTCTGGATCAAATCTGCGTGATCCAGGTAAAAAAATATTTGGGCTTGTTACTGGTTTTAAATTTTTAGTATAATCTGCAGGATCAATTAACTCAAATTTCATTGCAACCTCATTTCTGTATTTTTATTTCTGGCGACAGTATATCATGTAATTATGAGTACCAATAGGTACGTAATATTCGTGATCATCAGGTAGTATAAGTTTTACAGTATCATTGATTTCTGTTTGATCTAATTCAATAATGGAAGTAATTTCAAAGCTTACCGATATATGATCGTAGTATTTAATAAGGATTCTGTCTCCATCGTTAAGTTGATCAAGTGTTACAGGTATGAATTTATTCTGATCGTTTTCATCTTGCTTAAGCACGTAATATAAATCGGGTAAAAATACAGTTGATTTGTTTGACACTCCAAATTTAACACCGTAAATAGTTACAGTGTAAGTTGTACTGGTATCTCTCAGGTATTTAGCTTGAATTGTTTTAACTTGCTTTTCTCCGTTTGAATCAAAGTAAAACCCTTGTATCGGCAGCTCATCTTCTTGCACAGGTATGTTATTTTCTGATGCCCATTTATGATATTTCTCAAAGTAATCAATAACAGTAAGATTTGGAAGAATCTTACGACCATCTGGTAAATACTCCAAATAACCTACATTTCTGGTATAAAGAATGCTAGGAATAATAATTTCTGCCATTGCCTAATACCCTCCTTTTGCTATTATTAATTTCCATACATATGGCGAACCAAACTATTTTCGTTTATATAAATTTCCAGTGAATCGAAAAGAAACTTAAAGGTTGATTTTAGATTTTCGAGATTGGTTTTAACTCCCACATAATTACGATATATCAGGTTTCTACCATAATTTGTAAATAAAAGAATTGGCGAGCATATATTATTCGGCCTCTTTAGAGCAATTCCTTTGTACACATAGTTTTCGTTAAAATACAAAATGTATTCTGCATATTCGTCATACAGTTTTCGAAATACAAGCTTATAGCCATGATTCCATAGATGTCTTCTATCATTTTCATATAAGACGCATTCTTTATTAAAGAGACGTAAGGAATCAATGTATACACTAAAAAATGGAAACTGCTCCTCGCGTAAAAAAAATACAAATGTACCTGAGCGATACAAATAATGCCAGTAAAGATAGCGTAAAAATATATCTGAGACTTTTTTACGAAATTCCTCACATGCATTATGATAGATATCCACAAATGATTTATTTTCCAAGACAGTCTTTGACAAACAATCAAAGTACGTGAAAATTCGTCCTGCTTTAACAAGGAAAAAGCGATTATCTAAAAGTAGACTTTGCATAAGAAATTACCTCCAAAATGCTATAAAACAGGAAAGGTGCTTTTTACCATACATCCAATTCAATATTTGGCGGTAGAGTTTCAAGACGTTCAATTACATATGAACGAATTTGTTCAGCTTCACTTTTTAAGGAATCAGCATTAAGGTTTATAGTTCCAAATGGCGTAGTTATCTCGCTATATTTACTACGAATATCTGCAAGTACGTCTTTAATATCTGCAACTGCTAAATCTAAAAAATATCTCTCAAATTGAGCAGGAATAGTGGTAAAGTCTTTATGGACTAATTCTAATTCAACGACGCAATTGCTTAAATCTTGAACCGGTACAATTTTAACTAGATTTGGTGGAATAAATTCGAATTGTAAATTCGTTACTTTTGTATATTTTGCGGAAACCTCAGCTTCTGTAATATCGTATAAGTAATTGATAACTGCATCGTAACCAGATACAATAGGCTGAATTGGATATCCTACAATTACTAAATTATTTGGTTGATAGATTTTAACAACAGAAATTACACTTTCATTATCATCTACAGGTAATTTCCAAGTGCTATTTGTTATTTTAAGCTCGGGACTAAATCTACGAAATGTTTTATAAGGTACAAAACGCGAAAAATATGGCAACGTGTAATTCTTGATATACCAAATGGTTTGATCATAATTTAGCTCAAAAAAGGTATATGGAATGCCAAATCGTTGTTTTATAAAATTCCAGACTTTTAATTCAGTTAGCATATTTATTTAACCTCAATTATTTCATATGGGATTCCCAGGCGAGAATATTCTGCCATTCTAGATAATGCTAGTTTTTCAATTTGCTTGTATTTACAATCGAAAAAATCTACAATAAGCGGGGTATTTGTGTAGTTTTTATGACGAGTAATTCTTCCTTTACTTTGCTCAAGCGTTACGGAGTTTCCTGAAAATGGAGTGCTGTATATAAGCGTATCTAGATGATTTATAGATAATGCATCAGTCATCATTTGATACGTAGATAAAATAATTGGTTTTGAATACTCCTTGATTGATGCAGTTAAAAATCCAATTTGATCTTTAGAAACGCCAATATCAAGCAACCAATTACGAATAATTTCCAGATTCTTTATCAAGTGATTTAAAATTAGGAGATTTCTTTTACGACCTAATAATGCTTTTATTGTATTTTTGAAAAGTTGCTCAAATTTCGAGTCCTTCTTATACAGCATCTTGTAATAACGAATGTAATTAAACTTGTTACCATAGGTAATGTATTTGTAAGTTTTATCTGGAATAGCATTTTCAAATTTAAAAATCTTACATGTAATTGAAATGGGAGAACCTGCAGGCTCAATAATGTAGCGATCAAAATAGTATTTTAGAATATTGGTTAATTTTGGATGTTGCTTTCTAGGAGTAGCTGATAAACCTAAAATTTTCTTACTTACGAAAAACATGGATGCTTTCGAAAATTCGTTAGAACCAATAGTTTTATGCACTTCGTCAACGATTGTAATTCCAGGACTGAATTCGAGAATCTTTTTAAATGCTGGATTCTCAGTTGGTAACAACGATTTTTTTGCAAGCGATGATAAGGTTTGAATGCTGGCAATAATAACTTTTGTATTCGGAGTAAGTTGTTTTAGTTTTGAAGATCCAAATAAAATTAGAATTTCATCTTCATTTAAATTGGTAAACTTAAGGAGTTCATTTTTCCATTGTTGCGCCAGAATTTCTTTATGTACAACAATTAATGCTTTTAAATTTAAATCAGTGAAATACTTGATTGCAACAACTGTTTTTCCAAATCCAGGATATGCCTTTAGAATACCAGCATCAATAGTTTGAAGCTTTTTATATGCATCCTCTTGAAATTCATCACGAAATTGAATTTGATTTGAGATTTCACATTTTCCGTAGGTGTAATAGGTTTCAATTGTTTCCTGAGGAAATTTTATGAAGTAAGGATAAAATTTAGGTGTTGCTACAATTTGCTGCTCATTACTTTCATCTAAAATATGGTAATGCTGATAAATTTGTGTTTCTTCAAAACCTTGTGTTTCAACGTATAAGTCGGAATGAATTCGCGTTAAAAGATTTGTATGAGTTTTGGGGATACATAAATAAGAAAATCCAAACGTTATACATCGCATTTTTACCACCCTTTTCCTTAGAATTCAAGCAAAAAAAAAAAGAAAGCGGGTAATCCGTAACGGATTACCCGCTTGTTGATGTAGTTGACGGCATTGTAAAGTTTACGAAATCATAATTTTGTGCTTCTTCTTCTGTTGCGAATGGACCAATTAACATAACTCTATCGTTTGCAATTAAATCGTTAGAAACGTACAATACAACCCACCAACCTGCAGCTACTGGATGAATAACGACATCGCATATAAAGAATCTTTTTCCAGGTTCCATATAATGTATTGCTTTTTTTCGAACAGGATGTTTAAGCATTTAAGTATTTTCCTCCGTTGTAGGTAGGTATTTTGCAGCTATTTCATCGGGATCCCATTTTTTAGCTTCAATTCTAGAAACGATTTGGTTTTCCACTTCTATTTCTAACGATTGTTCATATAATTTGACGGGTAGTAAAACATTAAGGTACTCCTCAAATAAACGGTAAACTTGTCCTTTGCTTTTGGCAAGTGTTTTTAATGAAACTTCCCCTTTCTCGAGAATTTGCTTTAAAGCACCCTCCTTCATTTTATGATTGTCGGATTTCAAAGTTATATTCTCGTATAAAAAGTATGGAACATCATATGCAAGTAAATTCCAAATTTCCATTTCCCCAAGTCTTTGTCCATTTAACGGAATAAATTTCTTCTTACTATATTCTCCAGTTGATTGAACCTTTAATTTATTGAATGCAATATGTTCTAACTTCAACATGTACATTACGCCAAATCCGTATTCGTACTCTAAAAGTTTAGGAGCAAGATGTTTTATAAGATGCTTAACCCGAAGTAAAATATTTTTCTCAATACAATCAAAATAGAATTGGAAACCATGTGTTAAAATTCGTTTAATTAGCTTTTCCGCATATATTTCTAGCTTGCCTTCAGTTTCGTATTTAACAAGCATTCGTTTGATATGTTGCATATAATCTGAATTCTCATCGTATATAACTTTGTATACATTTCGATACAACCAGTTTAAAATCGAAGTATACGAATATTCATTTTTAAGCATTTTACGAATGTAAGTTGGAATTACGTAACGTGCAAGATAACCTAGATACATTTCGGCAATTTGTCCAGGGTTCATTCTAGAATGAACCCCAGGTGTTGATAAAATCACCTCTGGTATAAATGACTCAGGTATTTTACCTTTGAAATACTTTTTTATTTCTTCATCGGGAGCAATATAGGATACAACTCCTTTATTTCCGTAACGATTTGCAAATTTATCGCCTATTCTTAGTGGATGAATATAATGAATGTAAATTTTGATACGAATGTTAGGCTCCGGATTTTTAAAGTAGAATTTGAAGTATTTAGAGTACTTTGGAAACTTGCTTATAAGTTTTTCACATTGTTTTTCCGCGTTATATTTTTGTAGGAAGTTATATGTATTATCATCAAGTTTTAGATTTTTGAGGTTTCGAGGTAGATATACTTCGATTTTATCAACTACGCAATCAACTGGAAATTTCTCTAAAATTCGTCCTCTAGGAAATGCACGATCTCGTAAAATCCAAGTACCTTCCGCAAAAGTTTTATTCTCTTGAATTTCTGGATTTATTGCAAAACTTGGATATTCTTTTGGATCAAGTTCAATATCGATACAATCGTAGTGAATGCTTGTTAGTTTCTTTGCAGCAGATTCTGAAATAACGATTGCGTCTTCATGTGTTCTGTATTTGAACATTGAGAATATTACGTTTAAGTTTTTACCAAGCTGAATTTGATTATCTTTAAATAGCATATGCTGGGCAATAACTTGCCCAGCTTTAACTTGATCATTTTCATTAACTTTAACCTCAAATAAACCTGGAATTGGAATTAAAACGCATTGCTTATCATTATATATAAACACGTAATCATCAATAAATTGTACAGTTCCGGAAATAGGAGTACGTTTCACAAAATATTCGCATATATCTAAGCGTAAACTGTGAAAACTTGCAACATGTGGTAATTCACGTTCAACTAAAACTAATGCTTGTTTACTCATAGAACTTGCCATTTGGATTCGGTTACCATCATTGTGATTTACAAAAGGAATGTTGGATAAAACTGGGGAAAGAATGCTTCCGGACATCCATCTACCTCCTTTATGCTAATTAGTTAAGAATAAATCTCCCATATTCATCAATCGGCGCATCAATTGCCAAATGTCTATTTTTTCCTACGTTTTCATTGTCTGGAGTATCAAGTGGACAGATATAATTTGTATAGGTTAAATGAGTATCCCTAAGGTATGCAGGTGGATTATCTAAATTTAATACAACTTTTGTTTTGTATGCAATTTCCTCAAGCGGATTTGTGAAATCCAAATACTGTAAAAGTTTACATGTTTTCGCATATTGCGTAATAATGTCATGTGGAATCTTTTGTTTTAGAATTAGACTGTCATTTTGTTTCTCAACTAGTTTCTTAATCTTTTGGATTTTGTATGCAAGTGGATCTAAAAGAGTTTCCAGATATCTTAGACGTTTAAATTTGATATGAATTTCTGAGTAATGCGAATATTTATTGTAGTCTTTCAGTGCTCTAATTAAAATTTCCTTGAAAGTTTTTATTTTCTCAACAAATTGCAAGTCGTAAGGAACTTCGGCTTCAAACCATTTTTCAATAGTCTGCACTTCATAGTTATAAAGCACATCAGTAATACCTGCAAACGAATCTGCAATTAGTTTTTGTACAGGAGTTACTTTATTGTTTTTGACGACTAAATATTTTTGTCTTCCTTTTACAATATAATAACCTTTTAGTTCATAATCACTAGGTACGCTTTCTAAAAGTTCATATTCGCCGAGAAATTTATCAAGTAGATTGTAATGCTTTAAAATTTTAAAGAGGGCAACTGGAGCTCCACCATTTGAAACCAAACCATCTTTTGTAACCATGAATTTATAAAACCTGATTTCACCGTTACGAATATAATAACCATTATCAATAATACATGAAACCAATATATGTGGTTTTCCAAGGTAAATTACGTCTTCATAATTGGGAGTTACTACCTTGATAACATATTCCAATGTCTCATCAATTGGAATTACTCTCTTTTTAACTTTCAAAAGCAAGATATTTTGAGGATGAAATCCTTCACTTGAATATTTACTGGACAATTCATATTGTAATTTGATTTCGTATTTACCAGTTTCTTCAAGCTTTTGGAATAAAAATGGGATATACTGCGTAAGAATTAAGTGTGCATTTTCTTTACGCCATTGTAAAATATTTGTACTAGGAACGTAAGATTTTACAAACAACATTTATTACCCCCTCTTCCTTTTTTTTGTACTAATTTTACGAGAATTAAAAAATAGGACGAGGGTAGTTATCCCTCGTCCTCAATCAAATCAGAAACTAGAAGTTTGTTTGTATAAATATAGTGCAGTGTTTTAGATTCCTCAGTTACTTCAATTACCTCTCCAAATAACACCTTACATAATGGAGATAATTGCATCTTTTCATTGAGGACAAATACTGGAAAGTTTTGTTTAAACCTTTCAAATGCAATCATAATTGGTTTAAGATAAATTACTTTTCTAATTGGATATAACTTGTAATGCTTTGTACTTTTTGCATATTGCTCTGGATTTTCAGGATTTCGCATCATTCCTCTGAGTAAAGTTTCAATATGTAACGATTTTATACCAACTTCATTAAATATTTGTAGTAATGTTTTGTAAACCTCAACCCAATCTTTTTCTTCATCAGGTTTAAATTCCACTTGACATAAAATTTCATCTAAAGCACTTGTAATATTTTTTCTTAATTCAAGTACTGCTCCCTTTGGAATAGTATCTACAATATCCACAAGTAATACACTGTTTTTTGGAAGGATTACTGTATCTCCATTTTCCAACTCTAAAACAACATCTGTTTCTAAAATAGAGTATTTCTCTAAATTTACGGGTTCAGCAAGTTTTAATTCTTCTTTAGCAATAACTGACGGATACTCAATTGTAAAATACTTTTGATTAATCTTCTCCTCTGGATTTTCAGACGCACCTCCTGTATGGAAAACTCTCATCATAAGTTGAGTGGTTGGTTCTCCTAGAGACTGTGCAGCAATAATTCCTACATTTCTTGATTTGTAAAAGCGATAGTATGGATAGCATTTTTTGCATAATTTATCTGACTTACATGTAATTGGAGAACGTATACGTACAGTTTTATCTAAAAATTCGTGTTTATTTAGATGAGTTAAGAATGTTTCAGTTCCATCTTCATTAATAATCCATCTAAATAGAAATTGATCAATGTTGTCTTTTGTTAAGGTTACTTGAATTCCTTCCTTATCACCGCAATCTTCAAGTGTTTCATCTAATTCAATATCTTCTAAAGCATACACCAAACGTCTTGTTAAGTATCCAGTATCTGCAGTAGAAACTGATCGATTATAAGATCCTTTGATTGTCCCAAAGGACATCAAAACAATTTCTTTTTCATTTAATCCTTCGACAAATGAAGAAGTAATGGGAGTTGGAATTGTGAAACCTCTAAATGATTGCACATAACCTTTTGCAACAAATAACTGTTGTAAGTTTAACCAGGAACCTTTGGTTTTCGAGTTAATTAAAGTTGCTAGATTTGGAAATTTCTCAGGATGTTGCTTTAGATATTGTATACATTTTGCAAGATATTCTTGATAGTTTTCCTTAAGGCCTTGTTTCAATTTGAGAAATTCTTCATCTTCCATAATTTGCGTAAAATCGTTTAAGTTTATCGAAATATCTATTTTTCGCAATTGTTGGAAAATGTAATCAATTACAGCAACATTACGATAAGCAATTTCGCCTTTTTCTAGATACAGATCGTAAAGAAATTCAGTTACTAGTTTATCGAAATCTTTACCAGTAATTTGACGATCTACTTTAAATCCGAGTAATCTAAATAGAAGTCGTCCTAACGTAGTTTCTTCACCTTTATAAATCGCCTTCTTGGTAAAACCGTATTTATCAATTAACTTGGAGAGTTCTCTTAAATTGGTTACCTCAATCGGTTGATCATTTTCATCAGGATCGCGGGTTGCCAAATACACTGAAAATCCTAATTGCGATGATGAAAATTTAAGTGAACCTGGGAATAGTAAATTTTGGTAAGACATCATCTTTGATTTTACTTCCTCTATCGCCTCTTTCGTAATTGGAATATAAACTGCCATTTGATCCCCATCAAAATCTGCATTATACGGTTTTACAATTAATGGCGGAATTTGAATTGCATATCCTTTAATTGGCTCAGCATAAAAAGCTTGCATAGAAGGCCTATGTAAAGTAGGTTGACGATTTAAAATAACAGGAATATCCTTGGCAATTCTACGTACGAATTCCTCAAGTTCTTCATCATTGTCATTATAATTTTGAATTCTAAAGTAAATTTCAACCGGATCTTCAGCTAGATTTAAAATCCAAGGCATATACAAATGTACTAAGATTCTATATGGAATTTTTACTTTGTAAAGTGGTAAATTTGGATCAACAGTAATTACAGTACGTGCAGAAAAGTCGATTCGCCTACCTAATAAATCTCCACGAATCAATTTCTTCTTTCCTTGTAATACTTCTTCAATTATAAAGTCAAAGAGTTTATTTACAGCCTTTTGTATAACGTTGTCTGTTGCAAATTGACTTTTACATTTTTTGAGAAGTTGTCTATAAAAGCGATTGATTTTATCAGAATAACTCACCATTGTTGGTCTAAATTTTGCTGGGATAACATAAACCTTGTCAATCTCTAAAGTCCAAGGATATTTTTCGAAGAAACGTGCATACAATTCTTTACTTCTAGATAACTTCTTACCTTGTTTGTAGCTATAATACCATTTAACGATACGCGCTCTAACTTCATTTAAATCTAATTCAAGTAAGTTGAGTTTTTCGATGTCTTTACGTGTTAAGTATAGAGGATGCACAACTTTGTGAGGTAATGGGATAAATGCAGGTTTTTCAACTTTTGTGAGATCTTCGAAGTCATTAATAATACCTACTCTCATAGATACCTCCTTCTTTTTTTTATATGAAAATTTTACTGAGATTTCTCGAAAATTCAAGATAATTATTTATACTGATAAGTGGTGTTTACAAACTCAACCCTTACGCTATAATTGTATTGTTTAAGTACCTCAATTAGATGTTGAATTGCCAAATAATACTCGCGTAACACTTGGTTTAACATCTGTATATTATATTCGAACTTAGATACTTCAAAATCCATGTAGCAGAAATATAATTTACTGGAATTAAAGTCGTAGACAACAATCGGATGCATTTTCAGTGGCTTTGGTTTTGAAAGAAAAATGGTTTCATTTTTACTTGGCAAAGGAGTTTTAACGTAGATTACCTGCGGTTGAGGTTGAGTGCATGCATACAACGCTGTCATACATAAAGCTAATACAACACCTCTCATTTTCCACCCGTAATATCAAAAGTAATATTCCAACTCAAATATTTTAAAAGATTCGAAAGTGTACCATTAATATCCTTTCGATATAAAAGTAGGCATATATGATAAAGCTCTTTTGGATAGGTAAGTTTCGTTTGATTTACCTGCTTATAGATGATTTTCTCTTTATAGATTACCTTTGGTTTTAACGTTTTAAGTTTTTTCTTTAAAGCTTGCATATAGATATTTTGCTGTTCAAGTTTTTGTACAGTTTTTCTCAGCTCGCTTTGGAGTTTTTGCTTTTGTTTTTCTAATGTAGAAATATACTGTTGTAAACCTCGAACTTGAACCTTACAAACCTGTAGTGACTTATTTGTTTGTTGTAGTAAAACATTGACTTGCTCAAGTTTGTATTTAAGCTGTATATAGCTACTAGAAAGGGAATGGTATTTCACTTGTAACTTGAAGTACTTATAACCCAGACTTATTGAAAATCCGAGTAAAAGAATCGTAACAATTTTGCTTTCTAAAATTCGCCTAAGTATTTGCAGGATTATTGAATACATAACGATTATCCTTCAAAAAATATAGTTGATAGAATACGTCTAATCCAACCTCGTAAAAATTTTCGTTGGTTTAAAGAGCAATAATATAAAACTGCCCTTGTTAAAAACTCATGGTAGAGTTTCTTTTTATCACAACGTTTAAATGCGGTAAGAGTTTTTGGACCAACGATTCCATCGACTTTCAATTTAAAACCGCAATCGTTTAATGCTTCTTGTAATAAAATGTTTGCTCGTTTAGGCCCGGTATTTACAGATAAATGAGCATGTAATAAAGCAATTTTTTTACAATATGATGATTTATCGCAATTATCTATAAGTTTCTGTGTAACGGTTAAATACTTATGGTAATAAACAGTTTTTGCATCATCTATTGAAAAATAATTCCAGTCATTCAACTGAAGAGCATCTTTATATTGCAGATAGGTGTTATAGGTAACTCCAAATTTAGTTTCGCCGCCTAAATCGTCAGGATCGTTTGAATATGCTCCTTCCCATTTTAAAATTTCGTCAAGAATTTTTTCGAGAAGCATTTTCTTCCTCCTTAGAAATAGGGGAGGAATCATCCTCCCCTACAAATATAACTTTTGGACTCATAATTTTATCTGTAACGCGAATTTTCCTATTATATTTGCAATATTGTAAAAGGTATTTCTTTAGCTTCATAGATCCTCCAAGGATAATTCCTCGAGTTGTTCATCAAAAATTTCTCCAAATTCATTTAAAGATGCAGTATTATGAATGCATACGTGTATATCATTTTCAAGTACACCTTCGCTAAATAAATGATATACGTTGTCGTCAAATTTTACAGCAATTTGTAATGTCTTAAACGGCAATACAAAAACCATTGGATCAATATCTAAAGTACCTTTAACCTCACCATTATAACCTGTAATATCAAATTGAACTTCGTTATTTCCATCACTTGATAAAATGTAGAATCTTGCAAATTTATCGTCTAGTTTTAATCTGGGAGCAGATTTGAAAACTGTTGCAAGTTTGTAAATTTTTGCAAGTTCAGATACATCAATTGTAAGATTAGCAATTTCTTGCATATCTTTAGTTTTTAATTCGTTAAACTCATCTAGTACAAATTCGTTGGCTAGAATTGGAATACGAGACTCGAAACGAAGTTTTTTATCTTCAGATTCAAAAATACATTCGCTATCATTAATGTCATAATAGAGTGCTTTCTTAAAGTTGTCAGTTAATATTTTGAACGCTTGGATTTTTTGTTTTACATCGGTGATTATAAAGTTTTCGGAAAATGTAAATGGAAATTTGAAGTAGTAAATTGCAGTCTTTGCGTTGTTAGTAATACACATGATGTCATTTTTAATTTGAGCATCAGTTACATCTAATACTTTGAGAATGTCAACAAGAGTTTTGAGATTTTCTGCAGCAATCTTCATGCTCATGCTTGAAATACCTCCTTTTAACTGGTTTCATTTTTTCTTCAAAGATATTTATACAAATTTCTTTTCGCATACTAAAATGGGATCTACATGCGGTTCCCCAAAGTCTTTGCCAAATGCATTCTCATAAATACGCAACGTTTGGCAATATTGCGATGCATAATTCATCAAGTCGGTATAATCATAATCTTTATCACGTAAAAATATCAAGTTAAACCGAATGCCGTATAATACAAATAGGATTTTGATAGTACTGAAAATTGCATTTTTTCCTAATGTGGCTATTTTTGGATAAGGTAGATTATATGCAAACTTTGACAAAATATCGAAAATTCCTTCAGCAAGGATAATAGTTTTATACTTTATGAAATTTTCAAGCGATAAATGATAGGCATAGAAATCAAACCCTTCGCTTAATTTTTTAGTACGATATCGAATACGTGCTGCCGAGTCTATTGCTCTTCCAATAAGTTTACGTTTGAAAAAAGTGAGAAATCCAATATAATTTGGACCAAAATACTCCTCAGAATTTACAATTGATAACTCATCATACTTTTCAACTGGAATATGAGGAACTCTACGTTGCAAATATTCTATTTGAGCATCGGTTAATTCCTTTGAAATAACTACATCATGTGCCTTTTGAAAAGTCTGCAATTTAAACCTGACGGATTGCTGTGCAAATAATTGCAAAACCTCAATAGGAATTGGTTTACCTTTTGCAATTAGTTGAAGAAAGAATCTAACTGGAGCGAATTTTCCACAACGAAAGCATTTTCCAAAACCTGAGTCAAAATATAGGTATAGATGTCCATGATTGTATAAATGTTTACGACTGTCGCCACAAACGGGACATCGAGTAACTATAGCGTTAGGTTTTACTTTAAAACATCTATTTTCCTCAAAAAATCTCTGTACTGACTCTGGAATCTCAAACATTTCTCAATACCCTTTTATTGGGATTTCCAAAGTTTGAACGCAAGTGCAATAAGAATTACATCGGGATAAATTGAGGATTCAATTTTATAGGCATAGTCCGCAATAATTAGTTTCTGATCTAAATCAGCTAGTTCCATAATAGAGTCAATGATAAATTTCAAGTCGAGCATATTATGATAGGTTCGAAGCAATTTTGCAATTTCGTTGAGAGTCTGTTTAGTAGCATTTCCAGCAAGGATTTGATTAAAGTAGGAAATAACCTTATTGTTGACGTCAACTAATTCATGATCTTCAAGCTGTAGCTTTTTATTAACGGTATATTTTTGTAATGTTTGTAAAATATCTCTAACCTTTGGATAGTAGTAGTTCACGATTTTAATTACGTCTTCCTTGTTATATTCAACTTGCTCGGCATCTAAAACTGAAAATACGTATTCTAATACCTTATCCTTAGGTAAAGCATTAAAGTAAAATATTTGGAATCTAGATTGAATAGGACTTGGGATTTTACGAATGTAGTTTGCAGTTGCAATAACTGATACATGTTTTGCTGCTTGTTCGATAAGTTTTCTAAATGCTAGGTAAAAGTCTTTAGAAGCATTATCAAACTCATCAATAAATATGATTTTTACAGGTGATGCAAGTGGCGGAGTTCTCGTAAAGGGTTCAATTGTATCTCTAACATCATCAATACCTAGCCCAGAACCGTTTAACTCTAGTAAATCTCTCGGACTACGAATGATATGAGATATTAAAATTTTTGCTAAAGTTGTTTTTCCAGAACCAGGTAATCCTACAAATAACAAATGAGCAAGATTTTGTTTTGGATTTTTTAGGATTTCTTCCATTTTTTGCTTTACAATCGGTTTTAATTGCAATTGCTCTAGAGATTTTGGACGATATTTTTCATACCAGATTCTGCTTAGGATTTCATTTTGCATTCTTCATACCTCCATCTTTAATACTGACTTCATTAATTATTTAGCTGAGATAATTGAGAAAGCTCCTTTAGTACTGATTGTTCCAACGATCTAAACTTATCTTTAACCCATTGAAGTTCTTCTTCGTTAAAATTACAATCCTCTTCGAGGAATTTCAAAAACGGTTTTTCTTTCATTTTTTCGTAAAACTTAATGGAAATATGTACTAGATCTGATGGAGATAATGAAGATTTTTGGTTGTATATAATACGTTGCGCTTTTAAATCAGGAAATAGCACTTTTAAAATTTTTGCGCGAAGTTTTTTGTTTTCGAGAATTTGATATAGAACAAGTGTCTGTTTAAGCATTGTCTCTGCTTTTGCCTTTTCAGCTTCGATTTTTTGGGCACGTTCCTGTAAGAATTTATGAAATTCCTCAGGATCTATATCAAACATTTTGCATATGTCATTGACTGACTTTATATCTGAAATTATGAGCGAATAACCATCGTTACGTGAAGAAGCTTTTTGTTCAAGCTCTTTAAGTTCATTAAGAAATTCGTTGATTTTATCAGTTGCTAATTTCAGTTGTTCAGCGTTATTTTCCATACGAGAAATTTTTTCTAGATACCAAGATAAAACCATTATAAAGCGTCCTACATATATTGCAAGCGGTAGATGTTCTTCCTTACAATTTTCCAAATAATTTTCTTTTATATGTGTTGCAAGTTGTTCTAAACTTTTAGCAATATTACCTTGAATCAGTTTGTTTTTAATTCCATCGAATGTAGATTCTACAAAAGATGATAAAAATGCATCGAGTTCTACCTTTAATCTTTCATATTTTGAGAGTTCAGCCATTGGTACCTCCATCTTTTGATTTTTTTAACTTAACGACAAATTGCAGGTTTAATATAAATGAAATACAACAAACGAATTAAATATTTTCGAAATTGGGCATTTAAACTTGCATATCGTTTTACCAGCTCTACTTTATTTGGCATATGTTTATTAAGCACATAGAAAATCATTCGATCCACATATTCCTTAAATATTTTCGCATGTTGACTTCTCTTATCCTTTAAAAGCTTTATTAGTAATTGATATGATTTTAAGCTTGCGCATATGTTTTTGGGAGCATAAAATTGAGGATAATGCTCTAAAAGAAACTGTAGAAAGCTATGAAAATAATCTTGTAATTCTTTGGATTCTTGAATTTCTTGTACAAAATATTTTCCAAAAGTTATAAGCATGTATTTCGATTGCATGTCCTTTGCAAATTGAGTTAAAACTTGTTCAGGAATAGCACTTGCATTTGATATTTGTGCAAGTATTTGTTTAATGTAAATACTAAGCATAGAAAATGAAAAAGTTTCATGTTCATCTTTATACGCGAGACTTGTTTGATGCTCATGTGCAATGTAATATGCTTTTGCCAGCTGTGAAAGAATTGTATTAATTCGATGCTTTATATAGGAAAATAGTCGAGAGAAAGATGTAACGTCAAATCGTTTTACTACTTTCTGAATTTCATGCTCTGTTAGATACTCTAAAATTTTAACGAAATCCCCTTTGTACTTATACAATAGACTACGCTTGTCAACGTAGTCCAATGCTGATACCAATATATCGTCTTTGCAATAGGGAATATATTTTTTGAACAAGTTAATCCAAACAAATGCAGCATACGATAAAATTACTTTCTTAAGCTCTTGTGGATGTCTTGTAAGTACGTACAACGTAAGCAAAATGTATGTTGCAATTGGACTTGCTTTAATATTACGAAATAATGAATAAGTTTCAGTATACTTGTTTAGAATTTTTTGAATTTGACTTGCACCTAGTTTCTCCAAGAAATGATCCCTAATTAAAATCAGCTCCTGCATAGTTGCCACTTTCGGACACATATCCGTTAACAATGCAAGTTGCTTTTGGTAAAGTTTATGTAATAATGACATTACGTATTCGTCATCAATATTTGAAAATACGTCATGTAATTCGCGACGCACATCATCAAATGCTTCACATAGTTTCTTATACATTTAAGGCCTCCCTTTGTTCTAGTTTAGATTCTTGTAAGAATCAAATTGGGATTTCCCGATAGTATTACTCTACGTAAAATATGATACCAGGGAATTAATACGGGTTCTTTTGTTTCGTAGTTAGGTAGCGTTTTTAAATCAATCACATAATAATTGAAGTAAAAATGATTTTCAGGAAAATTTCGACGTAAATACAATCTAGCCTTTTGAAGCATTTGTCGGGTTTGCAAATGCTTTTGCTGAGCGATTGGTGCAGTTACATGAGTTAGTATTGCTGCAAGTTCAGTTTTCTTATTAGGATATACTCCAAAGATATAACGCTTACCAGGACGTTTATTAAAAAATACTCGGTTATAAAAATAAGGAGTTTTAAAGAAAACTCTCGGATTATACAATTCAACTACGAAACCAGAATAAATATCGAAAAACCACTTTGCTCCAAACCTAATTACTTTAGGTGAACGTTGGTATATTCCTAAATATGCATGAAAAGGATTGTAATCAAAATAGGGTTTGCGTTCCCAAGGTGCTAGATAATGTAACCAATCCCGTAAAAATTTATGATAAGTTTCTTCAAAAATTTCAAGTAGATCTTTATTCATGCATGCTCCCGAGCCAATTTTATTAATTCATGTTGCTTTTGGCGAATTAGGTTTTCAGCTAAACGATCAAAATCGATGCCTAGCGGTTGTAATAATTGTACTAGTTTTGCATGTACAAAGGATTTATATTGCGCAATAGGATCGACTTCAAATTTCACATCTGGAATAGTTTCCTCAAAAAATATTGCTGTAAAGTAATTTCTTGGATTAGTGATTCCGAAAAGTTTTTTCCACTCTTGAGTAATTTGTTTATATTGCTCTGGAGTTAAATCAATTGAACGAATCTTAAACAAGTAACCTTTTGAGAAAAATTGTTGGCCAGTTAAAACTCGATATAATGAAGCTGCTCTTGCAGCTTCATTATTTGACTTGTAATCCTCTAGTTTTTTAACACTTTGTGGTTTGGCAGTTCTCAAATCTTTTTTTGCTGCTAGTTTCATAAACTGATATGCAAATGATAAAGCATATTTTTTGATAGTTTCAACACTATCGCCCTTTAAAATACGCTCGGCCAAGAAACGTATCATTTTATTTGTAAACTCAGGTACGTCAGATTTAACTCCAATGTTCAAATATCCAATTTCGTCAATTAAAACACCTTCTCTCATTATTGCACGATATACATAATGCTTTTTCATTGAGATTAAAATTGATTGGAAAATATACTCTTGCTTGAATTTGAATTTGTTTTCAGCATTTAAGGATTTTGCATATGCATCTAAAACTCTATCTACATATTTTTGTATGTAATGTACTAGAGCAAGAGTTAAAGCAATTACATCATTTTTTGTAAAAGGTAAATTCTCATATTCATCATATTTTAGAGCGCGTTCAATTTGTTCGTCACCTAAATTAGGATAAAAGCGTTTAAGTGCTTTTTTAAGAAGTGGATATAGTACAATGAACGAAGAATCTGTATCGGAATACAATACATATTTCAAGGAACCAGCGCCATACTTAACCATTTTAAAGGTAATATCCACAGGAAATTTTTGAACTTCCTCTTCCAAAAATTGAAGTTTTTCAATCCACTCGTTAACCTGTTGCTCTAAATCCATTTCTTTACCTCCAATTTTATTTTCAGGAATTATTTATGCAGATATGAGATAAAAATTGAGAAAATACTTATAGATATTTGTCAACGTTAAATAGTATATCGTATTGATAAACTTTTAGATTCAAAATGTATTTCTTGACGTACTTGATAAAATTGAATTGATTTAGTTTAAAGTCGAGAATTGTTTTCCAGATTTCAGTCCGAGACATAGTGATAAAGTCTTTTGCAGGAATTGGAATGCAAAGAAAGTTGTAACGTTTAAAATTTCCTAATCCAGGGAATCGCCGAAATGGATTTGGATTAATGGATCCCTTAAAATCAACTGGGCTATTTTTGAAAATGTCTTTTATAACCTCTCTTACGCGAGCAAAATCCTCACGTTTAGTTCCAAATGGAAAAAGACAGTGACTTATTATATGGACTCCTCGTTCTGAAGTTATCTCAACGTGAAAATACTTTAACTTTGGGTAATCAATTTTACTGAGAAATTTTTGCGCATCGTCCCAAGAGCTATCAATATCAAAAGTATGCTGATAATAGTAAACAGAGTTATTATCCCAAAATACAGGCGATAGGAAAAATTCTAGTTTACGATGAATAAAGTCATCACGATGTTTTAATAATTTTTGTAAAAGCTCTTTGAACTGGATTCTAATAGGAGCCATATATAAAGTATACTTATACGTAGTATACAAATGATCGGCTTTCATTGCAATACCTCATCAACTAGATCTTTATATGAACGTACCATTAACCAAGCGTTTTTAGGAAATCTAGAACTCGGCAACTTGAGTAAAGTAAATTTAAGTTTACCATAGTGTTTTAAGTCAACGTAAACAGTTATTTTCCCAGATAAATACTGCTGGTAGAATTCGCCTCGATCTTGTTTCTTCTTATCATCAAGAGTATATATACTTTTAATCCAAATTAAGTTTAAACCAGCACCATATCCATCTTCAATTTCGCCTTCAAAGTATTGATATTTCCAAGAATGAATTTCGGTTTCAAATGCAAGAATTTTGCATGGCTCCTTTAGAAATTCAACCCACTTTCGAGTTGCCCACGAGAAAAATACACATTGTTTATATTCTGGATGATATGCTCCAAATCTGATGTCGTAATGTAATCCTGCTCGTTTTGCATGATGCTCATTTACTAGAAAGATTCTCTTGCAGGCCATATACAATATCCGTAAGGAGATTTAGATAGTGAGTTTTCGTGGTAATATAATATTGACTACCAACTATTAAATAAACAAACTCATTTTCAATAAATCCGCAACCTTCTAATCCATTTTCTGTTTCTACAAGAAGCAAATTCACATAAATACTTGATTCCTTTAGATACTTTAAAGCTTGTTTGTATGATTTTACTCGTTTTAACTTGCGTTTTACTTGTACATACACAGGGATTTTATCTTTGAAAGCATGCTTTAATAACTCTTTGACTTTTGGTTCAGTTTTTATATGCCAAAGTGAAGAAAGTTTTGTATGTCCACCTCGAGGACCTGACTTAGAGAAAATTCCAAATGTTAAAACATGCTTAAATCCAAATTTGTCAAAAATGATTTTACGTCGGTATTTGCATACTCGCCAATCACGATACTTTTCAACAACGTAATTTCGTGTAATCACTATTTTTTCAGGTTTTCCGTATTTCCAATAAGTTTTGCTCATAACTGTTTACACATCCAAGATAATTTGCTTTCATCAAACGGTTTAGAGTAACGGAAATACTTAAACTTTAATTCATAAACTGTTTGTAAAAATTCCTGAGGAGTTGCGAAATTTCGATTTATATACTCGCGTAAAAAAGCTAAAGATTCAACTTGTTCTGAAAAATCTCCAAGAAATTTTGTTGCAAGAATTCTTGCTTTAATTGATTCGAGTACACTTAGCGGTAAAGATACTGTTCCAGATTTAACAACATCGATTGCACTTGTAATTAAATACTCAGTTTCAACTAGATGTTTGATACGTACAATTATTCTACCAATAAAGTTTTTAGTCGTTGGTAGTTGATTGTATCTCATAAAAAATGTATTCAAATCATCAGCCACTGGATTATCTAATGTTATTTGCAGTAATCTGATTTGCATATTGCTCATTAAAATTTCGCTGATTAATGAAGCAATTGGAGATAAGGTACTTGCTTTAAAATCAGGATTTAATAAAAAGGTATTTGAAGCGGAAACTCCGAAAAAGGATTGCCTGTCCTCAAAATAAAACAAACCATGTTTATAAAGACTGTCGTTTTGAGTTACAATTTGTGCAATGAATACTGGCATAAGATTCAATTTTAATACCCTCCTTTTTAGATGTATTCTTTTCTTTTTACCTTAGCAAAAAAAAAATTGAGAGGAGGGAGTCGCCTCCCTCCTCTCCATATGTTATTTCTCATCTTTTGACGCTATCGCATTCCAGTCAACTAAATGTAATTTTTGATGTCTGAATTTATAAGCTTTTTGTTTTGCTAAATCAATTATTATAGGTCTTTGTTTTGCATGAAATGTATCAATTACAATAAAACGTTTTCCAAACACTACAAATTGATGTCCGAGTGGTAATGTTTCAATCTTTTGAACTTCATCTTTCAATAAATATTTGCATACCGACGGAGTTAAAATCGGAAGAGTTAATTGCGCATTCAAATCTTCTCGGGAAATTAAAAGTGCATCTTCTTGTTCGGTAACTTGAAAACCTAGTGCCTTCAAATCTTGAGCAATAAGCGATTTTAAGGAATTGAAAAACGTTTTTAAAGAGGTTTTAGAGTTTGTTTTGTTAGCTTTCTTTGTTTCAGTGGTTACCTTTTTTGAAGTCTTTTGTTCAGTAATTGTTTTCTTGCATGAAGCTTTTTTGGGTTTAGGTTCAGATTCAGCTTGTTTGGTTTCGGGTTGAACTGGAATTGCAACACTTGGATTAACTGAATTTGCAGGAATTGATGGGTTTACATTTTTAGATTCTTCTTCTACTTCTTTTTCTGCATTTAAAATTGCGTCTAATTCTGGAATTTGTAATTCCATGATTAGCACCTCCTTTTAGTTTTATTTTTGAAGAATTATTTATACTGGTTTTACGAAATAAAAAATATGGAGTACTGACTATGATATATTACGTAGGGTTTGAGTACAACGACAAAATTATCCCAGTAACTGAAGATTTATGGGCTTGGGATTTATTCGTTTTAAACCAAAGAATTATAAACAAATTGTTTCCAAATGCTACGCCTGCCTATTTAAAAGAAGTGTACGAAAATATGCTTTTATCAAACCTTAAACTCTATCCTGTATACTATTTGGATCAAGATGTACTACAACTACCAGATGATATTTTACTTGAGTATCTAAAGGAACTAAAATACGCAACTTGCTCATATAAATCAATTCTAAATTCAGATTTTACCCCAGATGTAATTTGTCAACCTTTAGATGCATGTTTGGAATATGGTTTCAAAAAATTCTTAACCGGAAAAGTTCAAATTAAAAATGATTACAAATTTCGTAAGGTTAATATAACTGAAGAAAAGAAAATTTTAGTTGTAACATGTCATCTAAAACTATATAAATCATCATCGTTTACATTACCATTAGCAATCGATAAGGATAAAACTCTCTATGAAATTATTATGCAATACTATGGAATTTTTGGAGATTTCAAAAACGTTAAATTAGGATATCAATTAACGCTTGGATTATATAATCCTGTAAAACATGAGTATACTGCATTAGGTGAATATAAGCTAAAAGAAATTCCTATTAATCTAGAATCAAAATCAAAGTTAAAATTGCTAATGAATCCAATTCCTGTGATATATGCAAATGTATTTGAAATTGGTGCCGATAAATGGAATTTTACCATTACGAAAAAACTTACAACTCAAGCCAAACATGTAAAATGGTTAATTGATTAAATTAGCATAAAGGAGGAATGAAATATGCTTCCAATGCAAACTAGAAAAGCTAGACGTATGAGAAGAGCAGCATTAATCGCATATGCTTTAGCAAAGAAAAATGGAGATAGATTGTATTACGAGGTTATTAAATTAAGAAGAGCATATTTGGCAAAAAAAGCAAAACTTCTTCAAAAATACTTACCAAAAGCATTAGCTATTTTAAATAGACGTGGAGTTTAACTTTAATACATCTAGGTAAAAATCAATGCGTAGTGTAGGACGATTTAAAGCACTGGATCCTATTGAACTCGATGATGTTGTTACTCTAGGATATATTTTAAACACTGTAAATTTTGATACATGTGAGCAAATAAGAGAAAATATATATATTGCTGCACGTACTTTTTCTTTAGAGTACATTTTATATGAATGTCTTGATGATTTAAAAAATGCTGATCTAATTGCAAATGGAGATTACATTTCGCAAAAAATAATATTTCAAAATGTATCTGCAGAAAAACCTGGAATCTATGTATCAACAACGTGGGAATTAGATACTAAAGCTACTCGCTATTATATCGTTGTATATTCTATTGGTTCTACACCAATAATTGAACTTTCCTTTGACGATGGTGAAACTTGGAAATTGATACCTGAAGAAGGGAAAGTTTACGAATCATCAAATCCATTTCAAAGCGTTAAATTTAGGTTTACTTTTCCAGAAAAAGCAACTTTATTCGGATTTGCGTTTGCACATGACGTTTACTATGACTAATATTTTTACTTGGAGCTATTGATGAATGCAGTAGATTTCATTATTGCTGATTTACAAAAACATGTGGATAAAGTTTTAGAAACATATCCTCAATTAAAAATCAGATTCAGAAAAACAACTACGCCATTATCTATATTATCAATTCTCGCAAAAACAAAATCAGTAAGTTCCATATTAAAAAGTCCCGACTATTTAAGCGAAACAGATCCTTACAAAAAATATTTAATTCTGATTGCAAAACTATTTAGCTTTTTAAGTATGCAATTGAAAATTGATTTTCGCAAAATAATAAACACAAATTTCGTACTTGTAACAAAAAAAGTTTGCGAAGCTAATAACCTTACCTATGGAATTGTATATCTGGCAATTTTGTATTTATTAATGTATTTGGTGCGTGAATATGGACCAAGTACTTTACTTGACTTAACATCAACTTTACGTCGTGTTAAACGCGCAGTATATGTTAAATAAGGAGGAGCGGAAATTTCCGCTCCTCCTTTAATTGACTCGCTAAATTACTTGTGTTAAATGTTGTAAAAATTTATCTAGATTACCCGTAACAAGTTTAATCTCAGTTTGACCGGTTAAGGTAATAGCTCCTCCTAGTTCAGCACAGTAAAATCTGAAGTAGTTATTACCATGCGCTCCAAATACTGCATTAGCTGCAATTTTTGGTACTTTTTGCATTTTATTGTAATATGCAATTTCATACTTGTTTTGCGAAGCGATTGCCTTTAAATATAATGACTTGTAATGTTTACGAATACTGAGTAAGTAATCAAGTAATGCCCTAAAAATCCCAACTTCATCTTTTGGATTCTTTAAAATTGCTCCAGTTGGAGTAACGATAAATTTTCTACGTAAAATTAATGATTCTAGCTGCTTTAGAGGTAACTTACACTTATACCCAAATTGTTGACCAAAATAGGTTAATGGTTTTACAGTAACCTCAAGTTCATTTGGAAGTTGTATAGTATCTTCATATCCTCCAATTTTTGCACGCATATAATGATAAAATGCTTCTTTTAACTCATCGGATCCTTCAACTTGTAAAACATAGGTGTTTGGAGAAATATTTAAAGCTTGAATTATACTAGGATACATAGAAGAAGCATCTAAATCAATTACCCAGTAAAACAAACCAACTTGAGGATCTCTGTTAAAACCTCCAGGAAATTTTGTACTTGATGTGGTTAACCTTGCTCTTAAACACTTATTCTCTTTAGCTAGTTGACTTAACATTAATGCATCCGTTTGAGCTAACGCTGAAGATGAGTTTTCCCAAGAAACTGATACGAAATTCTTTAACAATGTACTACTTGTATACAGAGATAATGCTGAATCTAATGCTTTAATTAAAGCTGTATCGATTATGTTATAAAATAGGAATTTGGTTGGATCGTTCTCATACAACTCACTCAAGGTACCTTCGTATTTAACTTTTTGAACTCCAAGTTCAATTTGTGCAATATAGTCTAGTTTATAAGAAGGCATTTCCTTCATTTTTGATGCTTTATAAGTTTCAAGCATATCTGAGATAATTATACCTGGGGCTTTGTAAAGATTAGTTTTTGCACTTCTATATCCAAATATATCTAGCTTTGATAAAGTGCAATTTGCTTTTAACCGAAAAGCTCTCTCGGAAATATAGTTTGCATCAAACCATGCGTTCCATGAAGTTAAAATATCAACGTCTTTAACCAATTGCTGCAAATACTCAAGAAGTTCAATTTCCGATGATACCTCTTTAATATCAAATTTTAACGGTACGTTGAATTTCTCGAGAATCTCTTGGTAATCGCGCTTAAATTCTTCAAGCTTACTTTTGTCAACTTTCTTATTTAGAATACATGCATATATTGTATCTGTTTTATTTGTAGTAAATGCAAATGCAATAATTGGAAATTGAGGATCTTTAAAATCTGGTACAATACCTGGAGTTAAAACCTCAATATCTAAATAACCAATAGTTAAATCGTCGCATAATGCATCTTCTTGTAAAAGTCTTGTTTTAACCGTAAGATAGTCAGTTATGTGTAAATCGGCATTAAAGAGATGAGGTTGATTTGAAGCTTGTTTGGCATGAATCAAAGTATAGTCAAGTGCTGTAGTGGTTTCTGTAATCATATAAGATTCATTTGTATTTTCAATAGGTTCAATTCCAATATTCTTTTTAGGATTTGGAATTTTTTCACATCGGAAAAATTCAACTGGTAATTGCGATACGTCACAAATAATTGTATCATTAGTATCGGGATTTTTAAAAATCCCAATTAAAAGCGGATGTTTAAATCGATACTGGTTGTAAAAGTACTGAAAATCAACAACTTTATAACCTAACTCCAAATACTTTTTAACATCGTCCCAATTTGTAAGCTTTGGTAATTTTGCAATACAGTTTAAGATAGGTTGACATTCATGGTAATAATCACGAATATATTGTAAATCCTTAACAAATGAATCCAAGAGTTTACTGTTACGTAAACATGCACTCGGATGATATGTTACAAATAAAGCAGATGACTTATATAATCTCGGAATTTTTCGTAAGGCTTTAACAGGTAATTCTTTGGCTTCAGGTAAAAATGTAGATGCAGCAACTGATCCTAATGCAACTATGATTTTTGGTTTAAAAAAGTCAATTTGTGCATCTAAAATAGGTTTGCAACATTGTAGTGCTTCATCTGTAGGATCGCCGTTGTTTTCAATAAAACACATACATGCATTAGTATAAACAATGCTAAATCCATCAAAAATTTCATTGACATATTTCCTTAATAATTTTCCAGCTCTACCTGCAAAAGGTTTATCATTTTTCAACTCGTCCTTATAGGGATTCATTCCAACAAACATAATATCTACTGTATCTTTTACATTTTGCATATCAAAAGATATTGCAGGATTGGAGTAAAGCGGACACTTTTTGCAAGTCTTAAATTGCTTGTTTTTAAGATATTCTGTAAACATTGTGTAAAATTTTTGAATTCGATTCATTTTCCTACCTCCTTTATTTTCCTTTAATCCATGTAAAAAAATAAAGCGAGTAAAATGGGAGGCAGGGGAAATAATTTTCCCCTGCCTCCCCATATTTATGCATTTTGCTTTTTCCTTAAATATTTAACTACAAGTCCAATTAACGAACCAAATGCTCCAAATAACATGATTACTGCAGCTAAACCGAATACCAAAAATACAAGGCCTTTAATTCCTCGAGCGTAACATGCTTTAAAATAAAGTTTAAACATTGTAACTGGTTTTAGTAGATGCTTAGATGTTAAATTTGCAATTTTTCTACCGATGGCCCAAACGGCTAGATATAACGCAAGTGCAAAGGCAAAAAGCATTGCAAAACCTTTAACTCCATATTCTCCTTTAATTGCTTTATAATATTTGGCAAATAATTGTTTAACTTTTCCAAAAATAGATGCATGTTTAATATTGTGATAGGCTGTTTTTAACTCTGCAAATGCTACTTTGAATTTTTTGTATGCTGCTTCTGCCTCTTTTTTGGAGCAGTCGAATTTTTCTTTGAATTTTTCATCATCATATTGAAAAGCCGCTTGTATTAGCTGATCAATTTTTTCCAAACTGCGAATAGTACATTCAAGATGAAGTGCAACAATTGTGCGCTCAAGTTTTTCCAGTTCCTTGAAAATTTTTAATGCTCTAGATGCAGCATCTTCTGATACTTTATACTCACTTAATTTTGATTCTAGATCCTCAGAACTTGCACTAATGTCGGAAAAAGACTTTGTAGGTAAAAGCTCTTCTGCTTCTTTCTTTAGCTGTTTAATTTTTTCGTCCAGTTCTTTTACACGAGCTTCATATTCATCTGCAAGATTATTAATCCACTCTTTAAACTCCTCAATTAAACGAGATCTCTTATCAGCATCATCATAAATTTTATTTACTAACCATTCATAGAAAATTGTGTAATTTCGAATTTCAGAAAATGCTTCGGTATTTCCAGTATGTGAAATGTAAAATTTGTAAGCAATCGATCCAGATTTTGTATCAAACTCTGGAATTAAACCTTTAATTGCAGTACGTGTTAAATCATCAACTGCATTTGCAAGCTGTTCTATAAATCCGCATAGAGACTTAAATGGATCTTGATTTTCGTCTTCGGAAGCCTCAGTTAAAATGTCAAGCATTAGAATTTCAGCTTCAGTAAGGAGATTCATTATTCCTCCTCATTTTTATTTTTATTTTCTTTGTCAGCAACAATAATTCTTACATTTCGTTCTTTATAAGGATATCCTACATCCTCGCATAAATCTTTAGTCGTCTCATATCCAAACCTACATATTAACAATTTAAAACCCGGATCTCTAATTTCATATGCAGGATTTCCTTGAAAAATTTGCTCCAGCATTTCGTAAAACGCTTCACGTACGGGTTTATCTACATCAAGATACGCTACACGTCTTCCTTCTGAAGTATAGACAGGAAATTCCAACTTCATGAGACACCTCCTTTTTTTGTTTTTTAGGAAATTTTTGAGAATTATTTATACAGATTTTAACAAATAAAAAATAGACTCTCCAGCATACTGCTGGAGAGCCTTGTATACAACATTATTTAGCAAATTTTTCTTTTATTACGTCGATTAATACTTTGATTGCAGATCCAAATGCTGCTACCAATGTTAAAATTGCAGCTGCTCCAATTATTGCAAGTGGAAGTCCTTTTAAACCGAGAGTTTTACATGCTGCAAAATACTTCTTGAATAAAGTAATAGGTTTTGTAAGGTGAGCAGTAGTTAAACCTGCAATTTTCTTTCCGATAGCCCATACTGCCAAATACAATGCAATACCTACAGCTAATAATACTGCAACACCTTTAACTCCATATTCACCTTTAAGAGTTTTATACGCTTTTTGGAAGAGTTCTTTAATTTTACCTAAAACTCCTCCAGATTTAACAGCAGCTATAGTTGCGCTAGCTTCTTTAGTAAATGCCTCTAATTTCTTAAGTACTTTCTTTACGTCTTTTTTAGCACAATTGAATACATCTTTAAATTTCTCATCATCAAGTCCAAGTGCTTTTTCTACTACACCTTGGAATTTCTTACCAAGCCATACAAGAACACCTAAAGTTTCTGCATAAATTTTCTTGTAAGCATCCATTATTTGATTGTATACGGATATCACTTTTCTGTAAATTTCCTGAGGATGTTTGTATCGTTTTAATGCTTTTTCAAATTCTTCTTCATCATTGTATCTAAGCTCTTTTAATGCTTTTCCAAAACCAGCTTCTCTTAAATCGGAAACTGCTCTTTCAAGTTTCTTAATTTCTTCATCTACAAGTTTGTTAAACGCTTCTACTTTATCTTCAATTGCGTCTCTAATTGCTTTTATTTCTTTTCTTTTTCTTTCCTCATCATCTTTATACTTTACTCTTGCATATCTTTCAATAACATATTCACATGCATCTTTACATACAGCTGCACTATTTCTTACGGTTTCTTTTGTCTTAGATATTGCGGATTTTACGTGGCTGAAAGTTTCTAAATTTAACGCAGATGCATCAATGTTTGCTGCAAATGAAGCTACAAGACGTCTAGCTTGTTCATCAAGATAATCAGCTACTTTGTTTACTAAATCTGCTAAATTGGAAACACTACCTATGCTAGCAGGAGCTTCAGCGTTTTCAGCCTCAGTTAAAATATCCAATGCCAAAATTTCTGCTTCAGTAAGTAAGTTCATATTACAATTCCTCCTGTTTAGATTTGAGTTTCTTTAATTTTGTTAAGCATGTTAAAAACTTAAGCATCGGGTTTATCTTTATCTTCTCTAACCCGAATAAATGTAGGATGTCTAAGTTTTCCATCTTTTGTAACTTCTAGAAATTTAACTTCAACTATTTTACCAATAATTTCTTCAGGATGTTCGAACCATCTTCTCCTATATTCGTATGGTAAACCTGAAACTTTTACATATTGATCCTTATACTTAACCAGTAGTGCTTGAATTTCATTTGGACGTTTTGTAGAAGGTACTACATCAACAACAAGTAAATCTAAGGTGTAAAACTTTTTGAATTTTATCCAATAGTACGTTCGTTTACCAGGTTCGTAAGGTGCATTACCTAATTTAAGCATTAAACCTTCCCAGCCTTTTGCAACAAGCTTATCGGTTAGTTGTAGAAGATATGCAATACTTGGTTTTTCTACTTTATGATGTGGCACGTATATAAGTTTTTCATCATCGTAATGCGATAAAAATTTTTTCAAGTCTTCTTTACGTTTGATATAAGGACGAGTGTAAACAGAGTTTGCAAGTTCATTTGGATTGCCAATTAAAAAGTCATAGAGGTAATATTTAACAAGTTTTTCTTGACTTGGACTTAATTTGTATTTTCTAGAGCTGGAAAAGGCCATTGAGATATTCCAATTTTTTGCATAAATTTCACCGTCGAGGATATAAGTTTCTCCTTTTGGAACTACGGATTGGTATTTTTTAATATGAGGAGCAATTACTTCTTCAAAATACGTCATACGTTTACCATTTCTACTATAGCACATGAAGTAGTCTCTGGTTACGAAAGTTACGCAACGTAAACCGTCAATTTTAACTTCCCAAAAGCAAGGTTGAGTTTCTAAAAAGTACTCTAATTTACTTTCAGGTACTTTTTCAAACGATTGAGCAAGCATTGGGTAAAACTTAGTTTCGGTATCTACATCTCCTTTAATTGCTTTTTTGATAAGTTGTAAACCTACTCCTATACGCAAATCTTTTGCAAGTATCCTTTTGTACCATTTGCAATGAAATTCATCGCATTTCTTAAAAAATTCTTGAAGTGTTTTAAGCAGTACATTGCCTGATAATTTTCTGAGAGCAATTGCAGTCGCAATGTTCCAGAATTCTTCAAATGAGGTTGTATATTTTTTACCGCATGGGATTTTTTGAAGGGTTTCGTAAGAAACGTTGAACTTCAAGTTTTTATCAAATACAAGTTTTACGATTTTCATAAAGATTGCGGGATATAGTTCATATAGTTCGCGAATGATTTCTATTTTAACTTTTTGTTTTGTTTCTTTTTCGAGACGTTCAAATATTTTAAAAATCTCTGTTTCAGGTTTCATTATAAAACTACTCCCCGGAAGTTTTTATTAAATCTTTACAAGCCTTATAAATACAGAAGTAGAAGTCGTAAATTGCTTTAATCAAGCGTAAATACGTTTTGTAATATGATTTTACTGGCTTAATTGAAAAAGTAATAAAATGATTGCTTCCTTGTCTTGAATGAGTAAAGTTTTCAAGTTTTTTTGACATTAGTTTGATTGCAGGTTCTAATACGTTTTTCTTATCTTCAATTACAAAGGAAATACATATGTTTTCTAAAACAGTGTAAGCAGGATCGTGAATAAATGTCACAACTTTACAGCCGAGTTGATTTAAGATTCTTTGAATAGGGTAGATTTTTTCATCAACATCTATCAATTTTGAGTTACTACATTTGGGACATTTTTTATCAGTCCATATAGAGTCGTGAAAAATCTCAAAACATTTAGCGCATACTTTCATCAGCATACCCTCCTTTTTCTTACTTGATTATTTCGTTTTTCGACGCCTACGTTTCTTAAAACCTTCATCTTGTTTCAATACTTTTCGTTCTTCCGGAGTTAAGATGCAAGTCCATATGAAATAAGCTTCCGATTCGGATGCGTCAGGTTTAATATATCTTCGAACCTTTTGTACGATTTCCTTTAGTTCCTTTTTTGGACTCTTTTCGTTTTTACCATAAAAGATTTTGTCTTTTTTTGTTAAATTGTATTGACGCACTAACTTTTTTGCTAGCTTCAAATATGAAATTGCTGGAGCATTTAATGTCTGATAGTTATTTAAAACTTGACTGAAAACAGATAAGTATTCAGGATGTCCAATGTAACGCGGAATTATTTGTTTTACCATAAATTCATTTTCTAGTAATTCAGGTGTTAAATCGCCATCTTCAAATAGGAATTTATCGATTTGAGCAAAGATAGACATGAGACCCTCCTAATCCATTTCTTATTTATAGGATTACAAAATCTTGCTCGGAGTATAGCAAATCTGAACTAAACTCCTCTTTTTTCAGCAGACATATTTCTTTATAAGGACAGAAATAACATTTGGTTTTTTCAATAAATGGATGATCGAGATTTGGAATTTGTTTTGTAGCTATTGCTTTTTGAATTTCATTAGCTTTATTTATACAATATTCTACATCGGAATCATTAGGATTATACTCAAATGTAAATACTTTGATAGCATCTAGATTTCGCGATATATATAAAAGCTGTCCGTATTTTACAGGTTTTTGTTGTTCAGTTGCAAGTAAATACATATAGAATTTGAGCTGACGAATATGTTCAATTCGTCCAGTAAAAGACTCGGATTTCAATTCATCAGCCTTGATTGTTTTGATTTCAATGACGTTATAAGAATTGTCATCAAGAATATTAATTGCATCAATTCTACCTTTTACTTTAAGTTGCTCTGAATAAATTTCATGCTCAACGTAATCAAATCCAAGCAGTTGTTGTAAAAACTGATGAACAAACTCTCCAACTGCGGTAATAAGTCCCAAGTATGGATAAACGGATACATTACACTTATCGTAATTAAAGTACTCAAATAAAATTTGACGAATACATTTGGAAGTTAATGAGGATACGTATATATAGTCTTTATAAAACATTGAATTCTTTTGCGTAAGTTGAGAATACTCCTTGAGAGCATTTAAAATGTTTTCTTCATCTAATAATTTGGCGACATTTGACTGATGCGAAATATCGACATTTATATTCGGCTGTATACTAGATTTTTGCGTTTCTTTTTTCAGAATTCCCGCTTGAATATAATCCAGCAAATTTTCTAAATTCATTGCAGTATACTCCCAACTAAACTTACGAAAAAGAAAAGTTAGGCTGGGTTGCAACCCAGCCTAACCTATTTTTGTAACTCAGTGTAGTATGCATATTTACGAAATGTTTTAAAGATTTTTGGATTTTTTTGCTCACTTAACTGCTTAAATGCTAAATATGCAATATATGCCTTTGTAAGTTTTTCACATAATTTACCTGAACAGAGCTGAATTTTCCTGCTATTTGAAGTCTCAATTAAATGCATTAAAGCATCATCTTTACTTAAAACAGTTGCTAGTTTTTCGGCAACTTTATGTTTATGTTTTTTAACAAGAGTTTTCATTTCAGATAAAAGTTGATTGACATCTTCATATGTTTCAATATCGCAATGCTCAGCAATTTTTTTAGCAAGTTTTAATCGTAGCTTTGCAAATTTTTGACTTGAATCAATATACTCAAGTAGTCTCCGAATTATTCGTATCGCGGTCATCAATATTCTCCTCAAGCAATTGAGTTTCTAGATTTTTCGAAGTTTCAATTTGTTTACGTAATACTTCTTTTAACGTTTCGACATGTTCATCAAAAACTTCCTTGAATTTTGGATCGTTTTGATAGTACTCATATGCTTTTTTCAAATGGAATTTTTTAGGATACCCTTCCATAGAATAATAGCCACCCGATGCTCCTACTACCTTTAATACATCTCTCAAATAGAGGAAATTTGTCCAAAATTCACTAAACCCATTTGCATAATCTAAAACCATGTAAAATGGATGAAATGGTGCAACGTATTTGTTCTTCAGAAATTTACATTCGGTAATTGCTCCTTGAAATCCAAAACTTCCGGATTTATCAGGTTTTAATTGAGTATACGGTTTCATAAGTAAAACTGAGAATGCTGCAAATATTTGTGCTTTACCACCAGGTATTGATTTGTTTTCAAGCCCAGGTAAATTAATCTCGTTTATACCATCAAAAGGCCCAAGCTTTGGTTTCTCTCTAAGCTGATTCACTGCAAGTAGTGTAATATTGTATTGTGCAAGATAACCAGTGATAGTTCTAAAGAAAGCTGATAAAATTCTAGCATTCAAACCTAGTGTTTGATTTATATCATTTGTCTTTAATTCTTTTTCACTTGGTGTTTGAGCAATAGAATCCCATACGATAATAGTTGGGACTTTAAGATAAGAAGGATCCTTTTTAATTTTTTCACGTTTAATTGCAATGATTCCCTCAATAGATTCCATTACCTTTTCGAGTGTAATACCTGCATCGCAATATAATACTTTATCAAGTTTTACACCAAGTTGTTGAAATCTTTTACGGGACATTGCAGCTTCGGTGTCAATTATAAGAATTATTGCGTCTTCATATTTTCTTTGAATTGCTGATACGCATTGTAATGCTAAAGTAGATTTACCTGCACCAGGATTTGCTAAAAACAAATGGAATTTCCCTAAAGTTATACCACCTCCGCTGTAAATGTCAAATATTGTCAAATTTGTCGGAATTAAAATATCGTCGTCCTCAGCTTTTTTTCGAACTGGCAAAGATTTGGATTGTAATAAGTCAACTATTTCATCGTATAAATCTTCAGATTGTTTTCTAGTCTTCGCCATCATCACCTCCAATTACTGTAATCGTTTTTTGTAGTTGAGTTAAAATACGAGGATCAAGTTTGACTTGATCCTCAGATGTATCTAATTTCGATAAAAGCTTGATTTGTTGTAAACGTGTTGATATTGCTGTGGATTGTAACTGTCCAAAAATTCTCAATAACTCAACGTACATTTCATTTTGATTCATTACATTCTTACTTTTATATGCATAATAGCTGGTGTCGCGTTTATCTGACAAAATCTGTTTTTGCAAAGTTTGTAGATTACTTTTAATTGTTGAAAGCATTTCATCAATATCGGATAATCTATTATCCAAATCTTGCATATATTCATCTAGTTTTTTATTTTGCAAAAGAATTCCTCCTTTTATACGAGATGTTTTTGAATTTGTTTCATGTTAAATAGTTGCTTTCGAATTTGAGGCAATAAATGCTTTGCTCTAGGTAGAAAATCATAGAAAATTTTAAGCTCGTAGGCTAAAGCTTCAGCACGTACTGTAATTAACTTTTGATTCAAGAGATCCAAGTATGTATATCTACATACATTTGTGATAAATTTATGCCAATACTGAGTTTCTTTTGTATAGCGTTTAAATAGGTTATTTGGATGCTCATACAATTCATCTAAAACATTTTTGATTCCGGTTAATTTAACACGATTTTTCAACTGCTGCTTTACATTTGATGTCAATAATCGTGGAATTAATTGTAATTTGGCAAAGCGTTTAAGAAAATCGCTGTAATAAAGTACTAAAATTGCACTTTCTTTTTTAGTAAACGGCAATGAAACAGTTTCACCAACCGTATAAGTTATTAATGGCGCTACAAATGTATCAAAAAACGGTTTGTTAAAGTTATATTGCTCGTAAAATACAGAGGTTTTCATACCATATGTCTTTTCTAAATACTGCATCATATACATCAAATATTTATCGAAAGCAACCTTTAGGCAATAGTCAATATTTGCCTTATAAAAATCATCAAGTTCTAAATAAGTTAGCGAAACTTGATATACGTCAGTGTATAGGTAATACAGTTGACGACTCAAGAAGTCAATTACAAAACCAATGGGATTATAACTTTTATGCATAATAGGAAGAATGTAAAAAAGAATGTTGTAGAAAAATTCAGAAACTACGTAATCTTCGTCTTTAAGCATTACTTCCGATAAAAATTTCCAGATGTTTTCTCTATTTTTCTTAGAACCGTATACTCTTTGTTTTACGATCACAAAAAGTTTATCAAAAACTCCATGTTTTCGTAAGGGTTCTAGTAAAGTTTCTGTTATTTTAGTATGCAATCCTGGTGAAAATTTTTTGGAAGTGTAAAAAATTAAACCATATAACTTCATCATCCAGGCATATTGAATCAATAAAAGACTATCTTCCTCATTTATCTTAACTTTTGCACGAGTATTAGTACGAATTTTTAGTTTCACATTTGGTAAATAATAAGTTTCGAGATATTGCTTTAGGAAATTAAACCCTGCAAATAAAATGTCAGAGAAAGTAATTTCGTCAATCCAAGAGTTTAAATATAGGTAATATGAGTAGAGAAATTGCTTTGCAAAATCAGGAAACTTCTCGAAAAAATCATCCAAATCGCTTAAAATATACGGACGAAATTTTCGAGTGATTTTTTGCTCTAATTGAACGGTTACATCTTGTAAAGTTTCGTAGGGATAATTTACTCCATATTCATCGCATGCATACTCATAAATCGACTTACGTGTAGAATCAGTTACACCAACATGTAATCGATACCCTCTGATATTAAACGAAAACCCCAAAGTCTCATAAAACATAACGAAATACCTCCTTAATTTGCGTGATACAGTGCGAGTAAAAATATGAGGGGGCTTTTTATGCCCCCTCATATTTTGCTACAACTTGTTTAATCGTATCCTGAATTTCTTCTAGCGTATTTGAATCTACAATTCCATATATATTTACACTGATTCCGATGGGATTACGTACAATCTCAAATCGTTGAATCAACTCAAAGTTGATGTGAGGAAACTGTTCTCGTAAGGTTTGTTGCAATTCCTTAATCAGTTCATCGGAATACAAATCGATATTGCAAACAGACTGATATTCAAACGTACTCATTAATCCCTCACGTTTGATTGATTGTATGATTAATCTAGCAAGATAATCAAATATGCGCTACCTGTTTTCCTAAACTCGAAATGCAAAATCAGCAAATTCTTCGTAAATGTAAGATAATCGAATTTCTACATCTGGTGTCTTTCACTTTATGCGTTAAACGAAAAGCTTTTATGTAGCTGATCGATTGCAAAGCGAAAAAGAATCAGATTTGAGTACGAGGATATCCATCGAGTATTGCATCATACTTTGTGTTGTTCACTTTATGTGAATTTTCTGATTGCAACAATTGATTTGATTACAAGATCGATTAACCATCGATTACTCACTAGTGTTTCTGCAATACGTGTTTTCTCTTTATGTGATTTTAAAAGAAAGCTAATTTGCAATAAGGATAGTAAATTGCAACGATACTAGAAAGAGATATACTCACCACATTTTGTGTTTTGATAAGATGATTTGTTAATCTCATTGCTTTTTGAGTTTACAATAGGTTAATCAAAATTTGAGAAATCAAAATCGGATATGTAATGACTCGTTATAGCGGATAACGTAGTCCTATCCGCTATATTTTCTATTTTTACTTAAGATATTTCTATCTCAAATTTTGATTAGTTATATTCTTTATTACCTAATTGTCTATTTTCGATAGTTAGGTAATCTCTAGATATGAAATCAACAAAATCTCTTTTAATTCTCACATAAGAATCACAAGTGATATCAAACGATAAATCAACCAGGAATTTGCGAATATTTGCATTTATGCGAATATTTGCAAATTCCGATGAACTATCGATGTTATTACTTATTCCCATAAGCATCATTAGTAAGCAGATAATCAACAATAGAACGTATGATTCTCTTGTTTGAGATATCTTTAGATATCTCAAATGAGAGAATCTTCTATTATTGCTTAATTTGCTAAAGGAATCGTAAGTTTGATAGATAAAGCTATAGAATAAGCTATTCTTATTTACGCAGATCACGTTTTCGCACTTGTAATCCAATTGCTTGCATTGGTTTTCACATCTGGTTGGGATTTGTGAGAACTCCAACATTTGCAAACACCTCCAATGATTTTTTGACGTCAGGCTGCACTCGTTTTTAAAAACGCAGGTGCAACGAGTATTATCTAGTGCAGCCCGGTCCGGTTCCTAAATATATTTAGCCGGATCGCGATCATAATATGTTATTCGGCACGTCATGTTAGACATCTAGGAAAACTCGTTGAATTTGTTGGTCTTGCAATCTGTTAACCTAAGGTTGTCTGAGTAACGTGAGGTTTTCCGTTAACCAGACGTTTCGATTTCGTGAAATCCAGCGAAAAACGTTGCAAAAATTGTGGCTTAAAACGCTTGACATTTCAGAGACGGCGTATAAATTTAAAAACAGTGCAGCCCGGTCCGGTAGCAGGTTCTCTTCGCAAAGAAGAGAACCGAGAAGGAGACAGGGCATCTACGTGTTGATTTTCTGAGTAAATAATCCCCAGAATCTACCAAATTTCAAGAATCCTTCCGAAATTTGCTTTATCTTCCATGCAAAGTATAAATCGGATTTTAACTTAACAAGTTTTAAAATATTTGAATTTCCAAATAAAAGAATTTGCGTTAATTACACATGAATATTTTAAAACATATAAAAATGGAGGTATCTAATTGTGAAAGCTGCAGATGTAATGAGAATTTTGCAGATTAGTCGATCAACTCTCTGGCTTTATGTGAAACAAGGAAAAATCAGAGTCAGAAAGTTGCACAATGGTAGATACGATTATAATGATGAAGATGTCTGGAAACTTGCTGGTAAATGTAAGGAAAGAATGAATGTGATTTATGCAAGAGTTTCTACTCATAGCCAAAAAACCAGTTTAGAGAGTCAAGTTAAGCAATGCGAGGAATACTGTAGAGCTAATGGGTTAACTGTACATAAAGTTTTTAAAGATATCGGATCTGGTATTGACTTTGAAAAGCGAAAACAGTTTATGCAAATGTTTGAGTTAATCAAGCAATTCAAAGTTGATAAAGTAATTGTTACATACAAAGATCGCCTATCTCGTATTGGATTTGAATTTTTAAGAAAAGTTTTTGAATCATACGGTACTAAAATAGTAGTCATCAACGAGTCTAAGTATGATGATGAAAAACTTGCTGAAAAAGAAATCTTTCAAGAATTAATTTCAATTATTCACTCTTTTGCAATGAGACTTTATAGCAATAGAAAAAAGAGACTGAAATTACAATATTGCGAAGAGGAGCTAAAGCATGAGCTCAAATGTGATAAAAGTACATAAAGCATTGAGGTTAACCTCAAAGTATGCAAATAAAGACAAAAAACAATTCATTTTTCAAATACTTGATGATGTCAAACGTATGAAAAACCAAATGTCTGAATTTATGTATAATCGAATTCATGAATTAGTTGAATGTTTGGAAAATAAAAAGAAGAAAAGTCAATTTATTGGTAATTACAAACAATGGAAACACTCAGTTCTTCCAGCGCATACTATTCAAACTTTATTTTCCAATGTTATGACTTGCTATTTGAATCACATCAAGCAACTTATTAATAATGCGAAAAAGAAAATTCGCATTCAATCTAAACTAAATATTTCAAAAAGAAGTCAACGTATCTCTATTGAATTTAAGAAATCTCCTTTATGCAGATTAATATCGTATTTATTATCACTATCCAACTTACAAGAATACACTTCTTTTTCACATGTAGAAGCCAAACTTATAAGCAAAGAGTTGCAAGAATTTTGGCAAAATCTCTCTTTCAAAAAGAAGATGCTTGTTATAAATATTGTCAATAGCAAAATTCAGAGAATACTAAAAAGAATCAAACGTATTCAATTTACCTCTGGAAGCTTCAGATTAACCGCTTCTGGTTACTCTTACGAAATTGTGAAAGATGAAGATAATTCACTTTTCAAATACTTTTTAAAACTAGCTTTCAAATCTAAATCTATCTATCTTCCACTGCTTTTAGAAGATAATCCTAAAAACAAAAGAAGCAAAAAGTACTTTCAAAGAATACTTACTGGAAATTTAAAAAAGCAAATCTTTTTGATTGACCGAAGAAATTCTACAAATAGTAAGAAACTCTTTTTTGTAGTAGTAAGCGAAGAAAATTTGACATTTCATGAATTTGGAAAATTTGTTGGATGCGATGTAAATCTAACATCTGAAAAGTTTCTTACATTCTCCAACGGATTTTCCGTTGAATTTGATAAAAGATTTCTCAAAGAATACCTCTCGTTTTTAGAAGAAATCGATAGAAAAGGATATCGTAATCTGACTAAAGATGAAAAGAGAAAACTGAGAAAATATACAAAAAGAATTGAGTGGTATATTGAGTTTCTCATTGCAAATGTTATAAACAAACTCAAACAACTTGGATATACAGATATAGTACTTGAAGATTTAGATTTATTTAACAATGGAAAATTTTATGTTAATCTCTTTGGATACAAAATGAAACTCAATAGATTTGTAAGATTTCTCAGACTAACTGGATTAAAGGAAAAATTCATTCGTATAGCTCATAACCGAGGAATTAGAGTACATTTAACACACTCCGCATATACTTCACAAATGTGTCCTTGTTGCGGACACATTTCTAAAAAGAATCGAAAAAGTCAATCTGAGTTTGTATGCGAAAAATGCGGTTTCCAATATGATGCTGATAGAATTGCTAGTGTAAATCTTTTACTAAGAATCAAACATAAAGAAATTTGCAAAAAACTTCATACTCAAACAAAGGATACTAAAGAATTCAGAGCAAAACCGATGACCTCTAGAAGTATTTTGTCAATCCTTGAAAAGTATTTTGATTTTATGACATTGTCTAAATTACTGGTACAGTTGGTAGATGTTCTACCAACTGAGTTTCTTGCTAGATACTTTCGACATAAACGTATGATTTTATGCGGGTTTCATCATGCGGTTTCCCGATAATTTAATTTTCGAATGTTTTCGAATATTTCAAAATAAAAACCGGATGTCATAGTGATTCAAAAATACTAAAAGAAGGAGGCGTTATTATGGAGTCTATTCACTGTGAAATCCTCGAAAACCTTTGTAATACTACATGTAATCCTAAACTTGTAGACATTTTTCAGCTTTTAGAGGAATATCTGAAACCTTTTTCTAAAATCTACTACGGCATATCGCAATCCGAATTTACAATTTACCATCCTAATTTCAAAATCACTATTCGTTGCATTTCTGAAGAACCTTTTGAATTTGTCCTCGATTATAACAACAAGGAGTTATTCAGCACTACTGACATAAATAAAGTAATAGAATTTCTGGAGTATACTTTATTACCAGACTACGAAATGGGCTTTATCTCAGATTAGTCAATTTGCATAACATAATAATGCATCACTGAGAGCTAAGATGTATTGCTAAACCTTTGAATAGCAAGGAGGATTAAGAAAATGAATAAGTATCACCAGATTATCCACGAGTTTATTAAAAACACAGATATTGCAAGAAATAATGCAAATTTCATCAGATCTCTCCCAGCTCTTGAACATGTAGTTGTCGGCGAGGTTATGAAAGACTATCTCTTTAATCAAATTTACAAAGGGTTACCAGTTAGAGAGCATCACGAAACTGGTTGGACTTACCATCATCAAGCATTTAAATTATCACCTTACTGTATTGGACTCTCTGCAAAAGATGTTGCATTTTATGGTTTGAAATCTAATGCTAAAAATGCTAGAAATGGTAAACCTCCAAAACGTCTCGAAACTCTTTTTATGCAATGTGCAAATTTAATTTGTTTGATTGCACAAGAAGTATCAGGTGCAACTTCATTAAATGACATTAGTACAGTTGCTGCAGGGTATTTATGGTATCTTGAAACAAATGGAATTAAAACGTACACAGATTACGAGTTGATTAATATCTGGCAAGAATTTCTTTTCAACATAAATCTTCCATTTCGCTCAGGCAACTCTCCATTTAGTAATATAACTCTTGAGTTTGGAAAACCAAATAAAATTCTCGCAAAACACAATGTAATTTACGCTGGAAAATTACTTGATAAGACTTATTCTGAAATTCCAAGTGAGTATTTTGATAGAATTAACGATGCATTTATTGAGGCAATGAAAATTGGTGATGGAAATGGAAATCCGTTTACATTTCCACTAATTACAGTAAATATCACAGAAGATTTTGATAGAAATAATCCAATTTGGAAAAAGCTACTTAGAGAATCAGAGTACTTCGGTGGATTTTATGTGCAAAACTATCTCAAAAAGCCATTTCTTGAATCTGAATATAAAAAATACAATCCAAATATGAGACCGTTTGATGAAGACATGATATATAGTAATTGTTGTAGAATGCTATTTAATGTCTCCACAGTTGAAGCAGTTACAGGAAGTAATCCTTTTCACTCTGGAGCAGGAGTTGGTGGAATAGGTGTATATGCAATAAACTTAAACAGACTCCTATTTCTTGCAAAAGACAATTTCGAGCTTTTGAAGGAGATGCTTTCCTATTTAATGGAAATTGGAGCAAAAGCATTACAGAGAAAAAGAAAATGGATTATGCAACACTATGAAGACTTATATCCATATCTTTCATTTTATCAAAGAACAGATAAATCCCTCTTCAATATCTTTTCAATTGTAGGTGGACATGAAGGTATGGTTAATGCAGGATTCAAAGGAGGGCTTGCAAATCCTCAGGCAAAAGAATACGCTCACAAAATCTTACAATTCATTCATGAAAAACTTAATGAATTCATGGAAAGAGATAAGGTTTTATATTCACTTGAATATGCTCCTTCAGAAAATGCCGCAGTAAAACTTGCACAAAAAGATTTACAATTTGCATATCAAATTGCTCAACTTATAAACAACAATCAAAAGTGTACTCTATTTCATGATGAAAAACTCAATGACTTTGTAAATAGAGCAATAGAAATCCATGGTGAAAAAATATTTGACATACCAGAGGGAGTAGTGCTAGAATGATAAGCAAAATTCTATTTGTATTGGGAGTTATAGTAGGTACACTATTTGCACTTTCGCAGATTTTATTTTCACGCAAAAAATAAATAGAAAAAGGGAGTATTATAGCTATGTATTTGGATAAAGAAACGATTTTAGTTGCCGATTACATTGTAACTTATAAAGACGAACCAAATACTGCATCGCTTCTATTTCACATTCCTGGTTTAATTTGCAATCTAGATTGCTATAAATGTCACAACAAATATTTTTCAAAGCAAAACAAAAAACCTTATTACACTTACAATGAACTCAAGGATATTCTAAAGAAAGCAAAACTTATGCAAATTGAGTCTATTATAATTTCAGGAGGAGAGCCAACTCTCCTCCTCTCTCCTTTAATTGAACTTCTGGAGTTTATAAAGGATTTCGGTTTTAAATTTATCAGAATTGATACAAATGGTACAAAACCTGATGCAGTAAAGTATTTACTTGAAAAAGCGCTTGTAACTCATTTTGCAATTGATGTAAAGATTCCACTGGATGTAGAAAATAGTCGATGGCATGAAAATTTAGAATTATGGGATCAAGTTTTATTTTCAGGTAAAAAGAAATTTAGTGAAGTAATCGAATATACAATAAATCTTAAGCAAACCTTTGAATATCTTAGGCTAGCAAAAAACTTGCTAAAACGAAGAATTCTATTGAGAACTGTAAAATACCCCCAATATACCCCACATATTCTAGATTGGATATATCAGAATATTACCGAACTTGAATTTCCATATGAATATCAGGTTAATCAGTTTTATGAACCAGAAAAACTTTAAGAAAATCAAGGAGGAAACGCAGAAATGGTAAAGCCAAAAATGTTTGTATCAGGTTCTGTTGATGGACAAAGAGTATTCTTAACCTCTGGATTTCAAGCGCCATCTTCAGCTCCATTATTTGAGCAAATAGATGTTGCAGCACATTTTCAATCTTACGCAACAGGTGGAGCAATTTTGCATCTTTTTACAGTTGAAAATTTAAGCGAGAAAGAACAAGAGGATTTAATCTTCAGAATATTTGAAAACTTCCCAGTGCAATATATGACTAAAACTCCATTTTTAACTGTATGCAACGAATGTGGACATAAAGCTGTAGGATTACATCATGTATGCCCAAATTGTAGAGGAACAGATGTTACGCTCTACTCTAGGCCAATTGGATATTTTAGACCAGTATTAAGAAAAGAAATATCTGCAGACTTATCTGATGCTCGCTTTAAATTCTGGCTTGACGGTAGAATTGAAGATTTTAGAACCAGATACAGAGTAAGTAAAAAAGACGTTGAAAGTATTGTTGAAGAACTCTCTTCTATCTCCTAAGTCAACGAGTAAAAAAGGATCCTCCCCGAAAAGGGGAGGATCCTTTTTGTCTTGCTAAAATAGCGTAAGTAAACTCAAAATACAGAAAATAGTATTTCCAACAAGCGCTGCAAAGTATGTAAATGAATTTGGATAAACAAGTGCAATTGTGAGAAGCAAAATTTGTATAGAGATTAATGTAAGTGCAAGTTTTAGTTTTGTAAGCAGTTTTTGAAAACGAATCATACTGTTAAAACTTGCGTCTTGTAAGGTTTTAGTGTTCTTTTCAGTGATTTTTCTTAATAATGCTAATGCTTGTTTTAAATCCGAAATTTCGTGGTGTAAAGTATCTGTACTAGTTTCAACATGTTTTAAAGTACTATGAATCTGCGCAAGTAAGTCATTTTGAGATTCAATTAGACGATAAATACTTGGTTGGTTTTCGAAATTCATGTCCCTCCTTCCTGTGCTGCTTTTTTAATACCTTCCTCAAATTTAGACAACCATTGGTCTAACATTTTCATAACAACGTCTTCCTCGTCCTTTAATTTTTTTGGGAGGAATAGAGGTTCTATCAGCATTTTAGAGATAACGGCTCCAAAAGTTTTCCAAGCAACATTTATAATAATTGCAACTAAATTTAGTTTAGCTTTTTGTAGCAGATAGATTATTAGTTCGATGAGAATATCTAATCCTTCTACTGCAGTGTATGCATAAAGTGGCGATTGTTTTGGATTTGGTTCAGTAAAAATATTTCTTCCAAATTTTAAAACGTATTCTGCAACTGCACTATAAAGTATAGCATATTTTCCTAGTTCAGCCTGAGCCGATTTCTGTAACACACTACGTTTGTAGTACTCAAGCAACGTATTAAAAATTTTACGTCCAATATATTGCAAGAAATATGCAAGTTCAAGTTTTAGCATACGTAATGTATGTAGAATTACATGTTCAGTTATAGTAGGAACCCATGCAAAAGGAGCAATTATAGCTAAAGCTAAATCTCTAAATGCAATATCAAGGTAAGCATATTTTACTGCAAGCTCGATATCAGTTGTTTTATAGCGATTAAGTAGACGATTTTTGATTGGAGGTATTTTATCAACGAGTTTTGCAAGTAGTTTTAAGTATGTACGATAAAAGTCTTCAATTTTTTTACTTACTGCTAGAAGAAGGAGACATACAATGATAACGAATTTTTCAATGATATTTAGATCTGCCAAATATGAGGCAACGATGAGGGCTTTATCTAGACGTCCAAGTTTTTCGATTTTCTTTTGTAGTTTTTGTAAACCTTCTTCTGTAGTCATCAATTTTCTGATTTCTTTAGATGTCCAACCTGCCAATTTTTTATCTCTTAACGCTTTGGCAATAACTTTACTACATGTAAAACAAAAACGATTAAGTTTTAATAATGCTTCGCTCATATTCTCTTACCTCAATGCATTCTTTGAACATCAAAAGTTTTTGCATTGATTTTGGAAGTGGAATATTATACTTTTCAAAGTAGTCTAAAATAAGATGCGGATCTACGTAGTATTTAACAGCCGTCGTCCAAGTAGGTTTTTCATTGTTAATATGTCCTAAAGTTTTTCCTACATCAAGCATAACCTGTTTAAAGTATTTTAGATGCACTTTTGGATCGTCTATATTTTTATATGGATTTTCTTCAAAAAGATATTTGTATGCTATAGCTGAACCCTTTAGATGTCTGAATTTATGTGCAGTAATTGGTAGCCCAATTCTTTTACGTAAATAATCATTTAATTTCTGGGCTTTGAATGTAAATACTCTTTCATTTGGCTTTTTGTTTTTAATAAGCTCTTTTAGGTATTTTACAAGTTTTGGATCGTCAATGATATGAGTTTGTATAATTCCTTTTTTACCAGGATAACGAATTACACATTTTTTATTGTCACATTTTATATGCTTGCGTAATATTGTAACTAAACCGAATGTATCCTTTGTTTCAGTACCAATACGTGCAGCAGTTTGATAAAGTAGCTCTGTTGCAAGAGCCATTTGCTTAATTATCGGATCTTTTGATTCTAGATCCTTTAACCAGCGCCTTCTATATTTTTCGATGTTTTTAAGTAGGTACTTTAGTTTTTCAGTGTATCCTTTGACAACGCGTTTCTTGTAATCTTTTGTATAACAGAATTGCCAGGATTTACCACCGATAGGTCTAAATTTTAAAACGTAGCTATCGTCTTTTTCAGGATTGTAGTCTTTGTTTATTTCAATTTCAACGTGAATTAAAGGAATATTACAGTCGAGTTCCTTTTTGGTTTTACATACATATAGTTTTAACTGCGCGTCGATACAAATTAAATTGGTATCAACTAAAACTGGAGGATAACCCAGTTTTCTAAGTTCCCTATTGAGCGTCTGAATAGAAATATACTTCCACTTATACTTATGAAACAGGTATTGAATTGCGTATTTCAATTTTTTAACGAGATCCTGTTTTAATTGCATATACTCAGGTTTTAGTTTATGTTGAGCCAGTTTCTGAATATCAACTTCACCCTCTTTACTTGATGAGTCTATTTTTTGGGCAATTGAGTATAATTGTTTTTGTAGTCGTTTTATAACATCAGGTTTCGGAAACTTTTCGCTATATGTTAACTTATACGTTTTTAACAAGTGAATTAGTTGTATGATTGTTTCTTTGTCATATATTTGCTTACGATGTATTTTGTACAGCAACTCAACGATGTTGTATAAATTATATTCGAATTTACAATTTTTACGAAAACTGGATATGGCTGCTTTAAATTCTTCGTCGTTGAGTTTTGGTTCAGTTTTAACTACACAAAATCCTGAATTTTTACAAATATGATAAATCAGATAATGAATTAGATGCTTACCTAACGTCTTGCATTGCATTTAAAATTCTTTTCTGATTCTAATTCCGAGTTTCTTTTCGCAGTTATTTTTACGATATAATTCCGCAGCTTTCTTTGCGATATCAAAGTAGTGATATTCGCTAGCTCTTAAGTATGCTGCAAATAATAATCCACAATGATATTTACAGTCATCAGTCATAACTGGAAATGCTAAATCTTCAGGTCTTAAAAAGGCTTTTTTACCACATTTTTTAAGTAATTGCTTTCTCCAAGTTCTAGTATGCACTTTTTGTTGTAAACTTGCAGGAATAATATCGGTTCTAACTTCAAGTAGTACTGAATACATGGTAGCTTCCTCCCACGTTGAGTTTATGTAATTTAAAAAACAAAACGATTATTTTAGATTTTCACTAAATTAAAAGAAGGTGGTTATGGAGGATGTATGATATCAGGTATCCATTTGAAAAGCTAACAACAAATGATAATATTTATTGTGCAATTATTGGATCAACATTATGGATTAAATGGTATGATAACGTTATTAGCTTAGATTCTGATTTAAATTCCATTAATCGAACTACGCTTCCTAAATACATTCGACTATTTTTATATTACCTTGACAAATATACGCTCCACGCGTTTTTAGAATACTTGATCCAAAATAACTTCGTGTTTCTATTTGACTTTCAAAATTTACAAGGATTTATTGCAAATGAATCATGTCAGTGTTTATTTAAAAACAATACTGCAACTATAAATAGCTATTTACCTGCAATGTTTATGTTTTATCATAAGTTTCATACGCGAAAAGTTCATAAGAAAATTTTCTACAATCATCGTTCGGATATTAATCTGTTTAATAGGTTTTTTAAACAATTACGCTCATAACTGGAGGTACTGATGTGTTATACAAGGAGATATGTGAAGAAATTGCAAACGAATTAAATACTAGCTCAAATCAAGTACGATTTGTAATTGATCGATTTTTCGAAAAATTGCTTGAATTATCTTCGCATAATGTAGAATTTGAAATTCCAGGATATGGACGTCTTAGAACGTTAAAACGAAAAAAATATATTGAATTAAAAGGAGTGTAATAATGGCTACAAAAGCAGTAGGAAACTGGACTAACGCAGAGTATCGTAAGATTAGAGCATTTTTAACCCTCGCCCTATTTAAACATGATGGATCGTATACTAAATTTGCAAGAAAATATGGTGTAAGAACGTACTCTGATTTCTACAAAGTATTCAAAACTATTAAGGAAAACCTTAAAAAAGACAGAGAAGGTATTGCATTTGAGATTATCATTGACATGGCAAAATCTGTCGTTGGAAGATTGAAACCGAGAATGCAATCAACGCTTGGAATTGATGCAACTTTTGCAGCATTTGTATACGTATTGAGAACCATTGCATTTATTTTAGATGATCTTAAGACATTAAAAGTTGCACTTAAGAAAATGGACGACGAAAATAAATCCCGCAAAAAGTAATACTGAGAATGTAGGCGGTTGTGTTAATGGCCGCCTACATTTTTTGTCTCGAACAGATCTGTGTAAATAAAAGCATGATTTTAAAATAAAAAGGAGGTATTACAAGATGTTTTACGAAATTGGAAAAGAATTTGAGGTATGTTTTGCACACCGTGTAAGAACTCAGGATCATCCTTTAGGTAAATGCAAAAGAATTCATGGACATAATTACACAATTGTCCCTATTTTAATAGGAGATATTGATACAAAAACCCAAATGGTTTTAGATTACTATTACTTTTCCGACTTCAAAAAGTTTTTAGATGAGTATTTCGATCATCGTTTTGTTGTTGATATAAATGATGCTGAATTACTCTCCGAGCTAGCTATCAAAGAGGATACTACAATTGAAATTTGTACGCCATATACTAAAGAATCCTGTAAATTTAGTGAAATTCCTGAAAAAGAAGGTTGCTGTAATTTATGGCTTGCAAAAGTAATTGATGACTCTATTATAAAAGGATCCTTGATAATAATTCCAGTTACGCCTACTGCAGAAAATCTAGCAAAATTTTTAGCAGAATTTTTTGCACATCAACTCATTACAAAATTAGACGATAGAATTTTACAGAATATTCGTACACTAGGAATGAAAGTAAAAGAAACTTCAAAAACCCATGCATTATACGGATTAGATTTTTCAGAACTTTATCAAAATCTTACAGATATTGAGGAAATGTTAAGTCCAGATGAAAATTTAACAGAGTTACTTACAGAAGAAGCACTTACAGAATTTATACAAGAGGAGGAGGAAAAATAATGATGCTCCCAATTGAGTCAAATTATATTCCAAAAAAGTATTACGCACTTGTTGCAAAAATTTGCGTAACAAAACTTGTTTATCCCGAAGAAAACTATCTCTCAAATCTAGTATCCAGCGTAAATAACATATCAGATATCAATATGTATCTTGATACACTTGTTAAAAGAAAACATTACTCAATTTTTGGAACGCTTTATTACACAACGGAAAATCCTAAATACTTTGGAAAATACAAATGTTTTAAGCTCAACAACAATTTATATGCAATAACTTTGCGTCATATTCTTGAAGAGAATCCTAACGGATTCTCCCTCTCTACATTTTCCGACATTGATTTTAATCTTGATTTTACAAAGCTTTCCAGACATGTGTATGTAGTTTACGAAGATGAAATACAGCTTTCGGTTTTGTTTGTAGGAGTTTCTAGAGTATTTACTCATCAACTTGTAAGACATACAATTTTTAACTTTATGCAGGTTTCCAATAGGTATACTACAATTGAAAAAGAAATCTTCAGATATCTCGACGATTTAATTTCCGACAATCCATTTTTAAATCTAGAGCTTATTCAACTTATGCAAGAAAGTTTGTCAATTTATAGAACTCTACTTAATTCTGGAATAAGAAAAGAATATGCTAGATATGTTGCACCAATGGGTACCCCAACCGTAATCTTTGTAAATGGCTTGAAAGAACATTGGTATAAACTACTTGAAACTCGTCTTAAAGATGCAAGTCAATATGAATTTAAAAAACTAGTATATCCAATTGCTAAATATTTACATTATTCAAATTAATTTAACTGGGGCATTTTGCAAATGCTTAAATACAATGCTTTAATACAAACTCGTAATAAATTTAAGTTTGCGCATCAATTAAGGTACTCCGATTTTTTTGTTGAAAGCTACGATTACACTCATTTGCATTACGTACATGAATATATTTCAGGATATGCAATTGCAGGTAGTATTCAAAAAATCACTCAATTTAGAGATAACCGAGTTTTGTATCTTGAGGTAAATGGAGGAGGCTATTTTTATATTCATCCCTATTCAAAGGTACTCACCATTGATCGTAATACCAATACGTATCAATGGATACGAGCACAAGATTTAACGTTGGGAACTCTACTGGAAACTGGTTCTTATAAACAGGAAGTTGTGTATCTAAAATCGTATAACTTTGATACTCTTTTTATATCCATTGATGCTGCACCATATCATAACATTCTTACTTTTTCCTTTAATAATCATATTGTGCTATCATCAGATTTTCCTCCGTTTTACGTCCTACTGATTCCTATGTATTTTTCCATTTTAGATGACGCTCAGTATAACACCTTGCTTACTGGGTTACAAAATCCTTATTTATCAGCATTTATCATTATCAATCCAAATTCAGGAATTACTGATGATTTATTTGAAACATACAAAACAAATCCCGTAATTCAAGAAAGATTAAAAGAACTCAGAAAATATGCCAAGCTATTTGGATACGTACCTACAGGTTATGCAAAAGATCTTGGAAGACTTGATGAAATTAAACACCAAATTGATCTGTATAAAGCTTTAGACTTTGAGGGAATATTTTTCGATGAATGCTATTCAAGCCCTGATATGGCAATTATATCGTATTACAAAGAGATGACGGATTATGCTCATAAACTGCAAATGGAATCAATTGGGAATTTTGGCGTAAGTCCTATTGATAGTATTTATTGGGTGTTTTTCGATTATCTAGTTGCATTCGAAAATTCATGCGATAATTTTAGTATTGATAAAGTACAATTAAAACCAAATACATGTGTAATTATTCACTCATGTTCTGATTATAATAGCACTTTATCAGAGCTTGTATCAAATACAATAACCTACTTTTACATTACTGATCGCGACTATATTTATCTTCCAAGTTACTTTACAGAGTTATGCCAAAGTGTATCACAGTATAATGCTGATTTAATTGAAACCTATGGAACTTCATAAATCCAATAGGAGGCAGTAAATCATGCAAGAATTTGTAAGAGTTCATATGTATTGTCCAAACTGTAGACGTTATACAATTGCATTTTTTAATCTAAAGGATAATGTAATGATTTGTAACGAATGTGGGTATTCCTACTTTATATGTGAGGATGAAGACGATTTTAAAATGGAGGTTGAATTTAATGGCTAGAGCCGCGGGATTTTGCTTTAACAAAACCGGTGATAAGATATTAATGATTCTAGTGTCGGTAAATGGAACTACTTATTGGTCTTTACCCGGCGGAACGATAGAAGAAGGCGAATCTCCAGAAGATGCTTTTATTCGCGAGGTTAAAGAAGAAACTAATTGTACAATCAAAATACTAAAGCCTCTGGGATCGCATCAATTTAAATCAAAGACAGTGTACTTTTTTCTAGCGCAGGTTATTCGCTATATTCCTAAACCACAATATGAAGAAAATATAATAAAAGTTGAGATGAAACCTGTTTCTGAAGCATTTCAATTAATTAAAAATCCAGTTTACAAAAAATTCTTTAAACTTGCCCTTGACGAATTCCATAAACTAAAGCGATAAATGCTATTTGAAGTAGTTGTTTCAGCCAATGTATCTTTCCATGATTTTTCCACTGAAAATAAAAGTGATTACATTGAAACTTATGTTGTAAATAAACAACAGGTATATATCGATCCTCGAGTTCAAGTAAATTATACAGGTGCCGGTTCACTTATTGAAATAAGTCGTATGAATTACAATATACGTAAAAAGTGTGAGGAAGCAATTGTAACATATCAAATGGATAAGTTTTACGGTTCAATTTCAATTATTACGCATAAAATACCTGAGGCATTCGTTTGGACTCATAATTTTGCAAATTATCAGGTTTCCAGCAACTATATTGAAACTATCGTGAAAGAATCGCATAAAAATATAAATCCTTGTGTTTTTACTCACCTTGCAACTTATGAAACAATTGTAAACGACGGGCGTTTACAAGGTTTATTTACTAGCGTATATGCAGACTGCTATCTACAAATCTTAGATTATGCGCAATTATTATTTATAGGACACGTTTCTGATGTAAAATTACAAAACGACGTAACTTTAAAATTCAAAGTACCCTTTAGTCATAAATGTGCATTATTAAAATTACCACAATATACCCTACTTTCCAAATCAAGCGATAGAATTAGCATTGAGAATAATATCGTTTATTATCATGCAACTGTTAATCAAGGTTCAGATGAACTAGTTGTACAATTTACAAATGGTGCAAAATTAACATGTATTTTCGAAATCATTCCAAATTTAGCCATCTACTACCTATAGTCGAAAATTTCTATTTAAAAAGGTGTCTACGGATATGCAAATTGATTTGAGCAATGTAGTTTTAAATAGAACGTTTCTACTACCAAAGATTGATTTAGGACTTGATAAAAAATATTACGAAAGAAAAGCACTTAAAAATAAAAATATCTTAGATATTCAGTTTCAAGATGATGCGGTATTTTTACCTGATTTATTTATACCTGAGGATAAGTTTGAGGATAAATATCAGGAGTATTCTAGAGCAGATTATCTCGATTTTTATACATCGCTTTCTACTATTTCAGCTTTTCTTCACTTTATTCAGAATGAAGATAAGTTTGCTTATGTTGAGAAAAAAGCACTCGCAAAACTAATTGTTGATAGAATTACTCATGAATTTCAATTTAATGTGAATCTGCCCGAATTTGAAAACTTTGAGATTCTTAATATCCTGTATTTTAAACGTATTCAAATTTTAAACATGATTTTTGCAATTTACTATATGCATGCGTTAAAAATTGCAAAAGCATACAAAAATCCACATTTACTTAGTATCTTGACGCGTTTACTTCGGGATAAACAAAAAGCATCCAAAATAGTATCCGTATTTGAAGCACTTAAAGAAGTATGTTTTAGTGGAGCAATTTCTTTTCCAAGTCAAATTGCATATGTAAAGAAATTGAGCGAGTCATATGCTATTGACTCGCGTATTCTATGTATATTTTCCTATAATTTGGCATCAACTATTTTTAAATTTTATCAACAACTTCTTAATATTCCACCTATATATTTTGCATATTTCTATTTACTCCGAGTTATTTCAAAGTATGTCTAGTTACGGGATTTGAAAATAACTCTAGGATTTCTTTGTTATAAGATTTGATTGCGGAGGTTCTTTGTATACGCTTTAAAATGTCATCAATTGTTGCAAGAAACAATCTTTTTTGTGTAACATCTGATTTTACAAGAGTTCCCTTAATTGGAAAGTTATTTGTAGTCCATATATAGTAAAACGCCTTATAATCAGGAAAAATTATATACCAGTGTTTTATTTTGTCTTTTTGGATTTCACCAGATATTGCATATAGTGCTGTTGGTTTAACTGATTTTGGATAGGGAATCAAATTCATTTTAAATTTTGGGAATTCAATTATTGCAACTTTTCGATGAGCAATGATATACATAAATTCATCTTCTGTAAAGCGATAGTCTTTGAGGATATTACTCTTAAGAAATCTAAAATCAGCCTCAGAATTTGAATAATATAGTCGCATATTTCAACCTCCAAGTTTTTTAAAAGGAGCGTAGTACAATGGGATATAAACTAACTCAACCTAGATGGATTAATCCAGGCGAACCAGTATTTGCAGATATTACTAATCGTCCAATTCAGGATTTATACCAAAATTTCTTAAATCACTTGACGTTCTTTTATGATCCAAGTGGAACTGACTATACTCGTTTTCCAAGCGCAGACGTTAATTTTACAATTCCTGAAAATACACTTTGTTTAGCAAACAATATTGATTCCGTTAATTATATTGAAGATGAAACTGGACAAGAAATTAAAAACGTTCAGTTTTACATTTATCAAGGAGGAGCATGGAATTTATTTAAGAGTCTCGATCTAACTAAAATTCCTAAGAATACCTATTTTTGGAGTACTCAAAAGCTAAAATGTAATACGTTTTATATTGGTGGTTTTCAATCAAGAGCAAAACAAGAAGTTGTTCTTGCAAATATCATTGATTCAAATTCAGTACAAGTTTTACCAAATCATAAATGCGTAATTCCTACTCTCGAAACGCTAAAGGCTCAAATTCAAGATATAAATGTATCCTCAGGAACTCTCGAAAATTGTACACTTACAAACTCATCTCTAGATAACTCATCAATAGCAAACTCAACAATTAATAATACTACACTTATCAATTGTACTTTAGAAAATCCAGAGACAAATACCCTCTCTACCCAATCCTTAAATGTGGACTCTAATGCAAATTGTAAATCTCTTCATACCTCTACATTACAAGTAGATTCTAATGCTACAATTCAACTGGCATCTATTGAGAATGCAAATATTTCTCAAATTCAAGGAACTGAGTGTACTTACGATACTGGAACGTTTCGCGTTTTAAACGTTACTGAAACTTTTAATGGTCCTGCAATTACAACTGATAATATTTCCTCAGGCATTATTGCGGGAGAAACTCTTACTGCCGATTCCGCTGTAATTGATAGCTTAACTACTCAAACATTAACTGTTGAATCAAACGCAACTATTGCAAGCTTAAGTGGTACAAGTATTGAAGCTAAAAATTTAACTATTACAACAAATGCTCAAATAGATACTATAAATTCAACAACAATTAATGCTAGTAACATACTTGCAAATACCCTTTCTACTCATTCGCTAAATGTAGATTTAAATGCGCAATTTGATGCAATAGATGCTACAGCTCTTGATGCAGATAACATAATAGCAAACATAGCAAGTATTCATTCATTAACTGTTGATTCAAACTCTCAGTTTAACGTAGTAAATACTACGTCACTTAATGCTAATAATGCATCCGTAAATACTCTTCATACTACCTCTTTAAAAGTGGACTCAAATTCTCAATTCAACGCGATAAACTCTACTAAAATTGAAACCGGAAATATACTCGCAAATGCAATTAATATACATTCATTAAGTGTTGATTCAAATGCTACATTTAAATCCTTATCTGCGACAAATTTAAATGCGGATACTGTACATGTATCAAATGATATAGAAACAGATACACTAACTGTATCTACAAGTGCTTCAATTCAAGATGCAACTGTGGATACTTTACAAGTTTCAACTAACGCGCAAATTAAACAGAGTTCAATTACTACATTAAGTGCTGCTAATGCTACAATCGATAATATAGATGCTACAGATATTGACACACAAACAATAACAGTTACAAATTTAAATGCATCAAGCTTCAACTATCCTAATTTTATAAACAATTTTAGTGCAATCTTTACTACGGATACAAATGGTAAAGTACTCTTAAATGTGGAATCTCCTCTTATTTATACAGATACCGGAATTAGTTTAGATTTAGCTGAAGTTGAAAAATATTTAGTTGCTGATGCTACTCATACATTAGGAGACAAAGTTATACATGTTAAAGATGCTACAATTATTGTGGATTCTTCATCTGTAACTGAAATTACAGATACATCTTCAGGAACTGTTTATTATACTGCAACATATACCATTGATGCAAGTGTAACTGTAGACGGTTATGAACTTGTAAATTACATGCTAGAGCAAATTCTTGCAACAGGTTTAAATCAATTAGATGGGATCGTGATTAATAAAGATGTTGCAAAAAAGCAAATTCAAATTATTTTAACTTTACCTTCTATACCATCAAAACAACTTGCTTTAGGTTATTCAATTTATGCAATTATGCGGCCTACGTTAACTTAGCACTGATTTAACTAAAGACTTAAAGTAATTGAGAATTTCTTCTCTACGCATTTGTATTGTCTTTTCAGGAGTATCTACTTTGATGGTAATAATTTTAACTGGTTTGGTTTGTCCAATTCGATAAATTCTATCTACAGCCTGTTTTAAATAGATATCTCTAAATGGTAAGTCAACGAGTATCACCGTATCTGCTTCCGTAATTGTAAATCCAACACCAAGTAGCGCATATGTAGTTACTAAAACTTTTGCATTTGACTTTACAAATTCTTTGATTTTAGCAAGTCTATCTTTATCCTCACGAGAAATTACCATACATTTAAATCCACATGTTTTTTCTATAATCTGAGCAACTTGATTTAGAATTTGCGCTGAATTTGTAAAGAAAATAGTTTTGGTTGATTTTGCAATATATTTACAGTACTCGGTACATTTGGTTAAAACTACAAGCACTAAATTTCTTAACGCTTCATTATAATGCTTATTTACAAGTTTGGTGAGTAATACTAAATCTGCAGCATAAGCAATTGTTATGTAATTTTTAAGTGTATCTCTAAATTTCGGATCCTTTATTTCCTTTAAAATCTCAGTACGTAAATTTACAATTGCATTACGAATCTCCTTTGGAATTTTGTAGTAGGATTTATCTTGACATTTTAAAATAAGCATAAGCAGTTTTTCGAAACGTTTGTTATTGCGAAAATGTTTTTGATAGATTTCATAAAGTTTTTTAAGCGCTTCTTTTTGCAATTTACGATATTTTGGAAGTAATGCTTTAAATTCATCAATGATTGTCTGTCTAATTGCTTTTAAAAGAATTTTGGATTTTTTGAGAGTTTCTTCATCAAGTTTACAACGTAAAGTTATTTCGTATTTTGGCGGCAGTTTGAGTACTTGTGTTTTAAGCTTTCTTACCATAAAAATCTTGAGTTTATTCTTGAGAATAAATGAAGTCAACTCGGAATTATATTTGTAAATCTCAATAAATCTCTTGATAAATTCATCAGTCATAAATGGATCAAGTAGTTTTAAGTATGGAGCAAACTCAGTAAATTTTCCAGCAATAGGTGTACCTGACATCAAAAGAATCTCATGGATTTTATATTCTTCTTGTAACTGTGAAAGTAATGTAACACGTTTTGTATGTATGTTTCGAATATAATGAGATTCATCAGCAATTAGCATAGGGCTTTTTCTTAAAAACTTATGAACCTTGTTTAAACTCTCAAAATTTACAATTATGTATTTTGGATTCGCAACAATACTATCTGGGATAACTGTAATCATATCAGAATTGACTTTCATATCAAATTTTAAAATTTCCTCTTTCCAATTTGGTTTTAATGAGTTCGGACATACTATTAAAACTTGATGCGCATTAATAACTTTTGATAATGCTATTGCAGTTAGCGTTTTACCTAATCCTTGATCGAATGCTAAAATCATTCCGCGTAGATTTGTAACTTTACGAATGGTTACATATTTTTTGAGAGCTTCAAGTTGGTAAGGATATAACTTTGCATTTATTTCCTCAAGTTTTCCAAAATTTGCATTTACTGGAATATAATCAATTTTTTTCAAGGTAGATAGGTAATAATTTTTTAATATAAGCTCAACTGTTTTAAAATGACTTTGTAAATCGCTTGGAAATGCAAATTGTTGTAGAAAATTAAAAAGAAACATTAAATCGAAATGAAATGCATTGGGATACACTAGAGTTTTTATAAGTTTTGGGAATTCAGTACGAGTCATAGTTTCGAGAAAGAAAACTACTGAGTCAAACTTTTGCTTAAGTACATTTTTGAATGTATTCAGATATCCATCAGGTAACCAATCCTGCAAAATTGAAAAATATCTATTTTTCAATGAAACCTTTGGGGTTATCATCTTATTTTACTCCTTTTGATTGATAATTAAATTCTTTTTGAGGCTTTAAAAAATGCTTACAAATTATGGAGCTTTACAGTATTTCTATGGCAAAAATTTTGAAAAGACGTGTTTTTCAGGAATAGCATGTCCAATATGCGGCTGTCCTGATATAATATTTTTAGGTAGAGTTCCTTTAATGGGATTTCGTTTTAAATGTCAGAAATGTAAAAACGAATTTGCAGTTAGACTTGCAATAATTCGTTCTGATAAAAAGCGTAGGTCTTTAAAAACTGACTATAATGCTGAGGGGTAGTAGATAAAATGGTTAAGATAAAGATAGGAGATAACTTGGTACTATTTCGCGTAGGTCAGGATAAACCTTATTTGTATTCAGTTAACAACTCAATTTGGAAATATCCCGAGTTAATTCCAACAAATGCGGTTATTCATTCATATAATCATAACTTTACAGGAATGTATGATTTTATGGCTTCCCCATTTTGCGAGCTGTCAGATAGATGGTATAGGAGTGACAATCAAACTTGTTCGCAAACTACATTTGGCAATTGTAATTCAATTATTTATAAGGATTTTTTCAGCGGCTCTATTTGGGACAGGGTTAAAAGTTCTATAATACGTACTAATCAAACATTTACAGAATATAATGCTAGATATGAAACTTTCGATGCAGTTTCTAGCGGTGTTTTCTACCGCGGTCCAATATATGCTACGAAAAATGCTTATATTATGGTAGGATTGTATACAAATGGCGATGGGTATGTAGAAACTTACGATCGAGTAAGCAAACGGATACTCAAATGGCCTAAAATTTGGGATTTATCATGTAACGGTTATCAATCCTATTTTCTAAATAGTGAACTTACAACTACAACAAATTATCTATTATGGTATGGAACTGCAACCGTTAGTGCCCAGTCGTATCAATATATAGGACATGAATATCATTTATGGGTTATAGTTGATGAAAACGGCAATCCACGCGGCATAACTCGTATTTACTACGATCAAATAAACGACAATCGTACAGAAACTGAGAATACATACGGTCTCGATTGGGGCACCGGATCTACTACCGCAAACAATATTGGTTACGGAATTATTGAAACTGATAGATACATTTACATATACGGATCGTTTTTAGTTAAACTTGGGGCATTTGGTGGTCTATCAATTATAGATAAACAAACTGAAAAAGTTTACGTTGTAAGATTTCCAATTGATTCAGAATATTTTAATCACGTAAGAGCGGTTGCAGGTACTGGAAACGGTGTAACTTGTACGCGCTTATTCTATGATGCTAATACAAATACACTTTACGCTCGTAATGTGTATCGTTACGGTAATCAACTTACAACTGATTACCATGTAATTAAACCAGTTTATGATGAAACAAATGACGTATTTACCGTACAATTTGAAATCGGCGAGGAAATCTACAAGTTACTTGATATCAATTTAAGTGAAAGTTACGCACTTGCTGCAAATAAATCCGGTACACTATTTTATGGACATGCATCAGCATACAGTTTATTTTTCCTTAGAAACGATTTTAATACAGGCAAAATTGAAGTGCAACATATCGAAGCGTTTGATTATGTACCCTACGCGATAAGTCGAATTGATGATGAAACTTTTATCGTAAACTGTCATGCAGTTTGTGATTGGCCAGATACTTATAAATGCTACTTACTTAAACCGGGACTTGCTCATACTTTAGATATACACTTTCCAAATGTTACTTACACCTACGATGGTAATCCAATTGATACCTACGTCAAAGTTGCTGCAAAGGACTATGAAGGTAACTATGTTTCCGCTAAAATAAAATTAACCGTTCAAACAGGAGACGGTGCATTTATTGATTCAAATGGTAATGAAGTTTTAGAATATATTGTTACAACGGATTCAAACGGTCCTATTCAGGTTCCATTTAGAATTTTAGGGCCTGGAAAAGTTACAGTGCATGGAGATTATATACTAGACAATACATAAGTCTTTTTTCGTTATGAGTTTATTAGAAACTAGAGTAAGTGTAACTGTAGTCTCCCTTGATTATCAGTCAAACATTGTTGATTATAAATCAAAAAGCACGAACGTTTTCATTCAAAATGCTTCTCATGAAACGTCAAATATTTCTCTTGAGTATAAAGATGATATTGCAATTGCCTACGTAACATCAAGACGTACTTATTATCTTGACTCAAATGCAACTGTAGGAGTTCAAGTGTTATCATATCCAAAACCAAATGTAGTAAATACTTCATATCAATTTTCATCAAATGCTTTAACTCAACTCTTTTCTCTGGCTTATAATACTATAATCGATTCACGGGTATATCAAGATAAAACGGCAAGTGCCTTTGTATTCTATCCCTATAGAATTTTTGAAGGAGATGATACATCAGCAATTGTTTATCATATAAAATGCGACTTGCTTAAAACTTTAATAGGGCTTTGTTTTCAAGGCTATTCATCTGAGTATTTAACAATCCTAGTGCCAATTACAAAGAATTTAAACTATAAGATTTCAGTTTGTACTTTTACAAAATATAACCGAGAATATATAGTTGATATACAAGCGCTAATTTCCAAAGGATTTATTGTAGATCAAGTTTACGATGATTACAATAACCCATTTTATGTCAAAGTGATACCATATTTTGGAGTTCAAATTTCATGATTAGAAAGCTATCATTTCTCTATAAAGATTCTAACGGATATGAACTTGTTTCGATAGAAAGTGAAAAGCAGTTTGCATATACATTTTTCGATTCTAATGGTGAATACATTTTAAATCCCAATAAGACTTATATTGATACAAATAGTATTTCAGTAGAGTATCCCGATCGAATTACAGGTGACATTCAAGATGTAACGACAAAATATACTACGCACTTTTCAGAAAATGTATCCATTTACATTCCAAAATCTGGTATTCTAGATAGATGTAATCACGAACTCGAAAATTTCGATTATTTAGATAACTTAAGAGTATATGCACTCGATGTACAAGATTACGTAACATTTGAATTTGACTCAAATATTAAAATAGAAAACTTTATGTTTTACGTGCCTCCCTCATATTTTTCAACAAAATTACGAAAGCAGCTTTATAGCAGTCCATATACATTTATCTACAATAAAACATTAAAGCGCGTATTTTTTGGGGCGTATCGTCATTCAAATGTATTAATAACAACCCGTGATTTTGAGACAAATACTGAATACGAATTAGAAATACGCTCTACAGCAAACTATCCATATCGAATCAATGCGCATATTACGCGTCTATCTTATACTATGATTCCTAATATTTATGACACGGGTTATCAAATGTCTTACATTGGTCCTTGGATTCCTACATATGATTACCATGTTTTGTATACTACGGCCTATCAAGCAGGTTATATACCTGCAAAATTATGTGGAGTTACAACAGTTCCTCAGGAAGGTGTATGTCCTCCGCTTTCTACGCTTAGAAAGTATTTCTCATATCTACTGGTATACTTTTATGGAGAACTTTGGGGGACCTGGATAACTTATGGAATTCATTTTAATAATTATCAGTTACATTTGAATCCACGTGCAGGCTGGGCTTTCTATGATCCCGATGGTAATAAGTTAATTGGCGGCGGTACATGTGGATATGATGATAACATTCGCGTGCAAATGGTTGTTGATGTATACAATGGAATTTTAGCGTTTAGAGTATGCGACGTTCATCGTCTTCATAATGCTTTAACTACTATGAGAGATACGTATACACTTGGAGCTCGTTTTAATCTAGATGACTTTAAGACATGGGATGGTTCCTTTTTTATTCTGCTAGATAGATCTTCATGTGTTTATGCATATGATGAAGCAATTTATTGGTTTTTATGGACTCCCAATATAAAACCAAAAGCGCGTTTTCGTGTAAATATAAAAACATGTAATATTCGAATTTATCCAAGCTTTATGATTTCAAATATACCGGATTCCATTAAAGAATCCGGTTTAACTTATGATAACGGATCAAAAGTTTTTGATTCAAATTATAATCATCTAGGAAACATTGCTTACTCGTTTACGGACACTGAAATTACTGCGTTTACTCACACGGATGTTGCATT
>Ga0256837_1000102_pt1 | contig 77735 bp, 78 predicted proteins | sample 4562384metaG_FD_185976 | JGI IMG/M metagenome (GOLD analysis project Ga0256837, IMG submission 185976) | Hydrothermal vent microbial communities from Guaymas Basin, Mexico - 4561-384 | ecosystem: Environmental > Aquatic > Marine > Hydrothermal vents | place: Mexico: Guaymas Basin | collected...
GTTTTGCTCTTTACCACTAAATGGCATAGACACTTCATCTAATAGAATTTCTTTTTTCTTAGGTTGAGAATTATTTTCCCAAAACCATGCATAAGCATTAACATTTAATAAAATTATTAAAGTTAATATTTTTAGTTTAATCATTTTTTAATTCCTATCTCTAACTGAATGCCAAGCAGATAAACCTATTAGTAAAATACCAACAGTTCCAACAATCACTTCATTAATATGACCAAATATTTTATAAAACATAATAAGTGATAAAGCAAAAATTGCATAATTTGCACCGTGTTCTAAATATTTAAACTCTGTTAGTGTTTTCTTTTCTACAAAATAGATAGTTAAACTTCTGATGAACATAGCACCAATACCTAAACCTATCATTATAATAAAAATATTACTACTCAATGCAAATGCACCAATTACACCATCAAAACTAAAAGAAGCATCTAAAACTTCTAAATATAATAATCCAACTATTCCACTTCTGATACCATTTGTACTTAATAAATCATCCAATGAGGAGATGAAAGAATGAAGTAAAATCCCCGAAAAATAGGCTAAAGAGATAGAATAATCTTTTGTTAAATAGATAATAAGTAAACCTATGGAAATAGAAACTATTAATTCAATATTATTCACTTCACCAAATTTATGTAAAATTTTATTGTTCTCAATAATTTTAATCCATTTCTCTTCACGTTCATCATCAAAAAGAAAATCAAGAAAAACCATTAAAAGAAAAGCACCACCAAAGGCATATATTAAATTTTCTACACTTTCTAAAATAGTATGATATTTATGAGGATTATCCATAGCAATTTGAAAAGTTTCAATAATTCCCATATTACTGGCAATTGCAACTATAAATATCGGAAATGAAAATCTCATACCAAAAACTGCAATAGGAATACCAAATGTTATAAATCTTTTTTGCCATTTAGGTTCCATAGTTTCTAATACTTTTGCATTAACTACAGCATTATCAAAAGATAATGATATTTCAAGGATTATCAATAAACTTGTAATATACACAGCATATAATCCTCCTAAATAGAAGGCTATAATTAAACCAATTATTGTTAAAAGGATTGAACCTCTAAAATATTTTATCATCTTATTTACTTCCTGATGTCCAATTAAAACCAAAGCCAAAATCTTCATCTAAATCACTATGACCATAATAATATTTCTCTAGTTTTTCAATTTTCAAACTATTATTATCATTAACTAAAATAGCAATTCCTACCATACCCTTTGAAGAATCATCATTTAAATTAATAATAATATCTGAATGGTTTGGCTGTTTAATTGTTGCTATTCCTTTTGCTTCTTTCCAATTTACTGCACCTTCATAAATAAATGCAAAAATAACAGCAACATCTAACTCTTCAATTTTACTAAATTTTAAAGTTTCTCCATCATTATTCTCACCTGTTCTATCATCACCATCTAATAAAATATAGGGAGATATATTTAATGAACCGAATGAATCCCCTAAAGCTTGAATAACTCCTTTATTCCCATTTTTTAAACGATACATACAACCCAAATCTAAATCTAATTCAGAAGATGTTGCAGATAATTTATTTTTAATTTTATCAAAAAGAGATTTACTACCATTATCAGAAGGAGTATTTCCACTCTCCCAATTCAAATTGAAAGACAATTCATTATTATCTTTCTTTAAATTAATAGAGTGGCTCTCTCCTTTTTTAGATAAATTGATATTGCTCTTATTTGTAGATATTGCTTTTTTTTTCATATCCACTCTATTTAAAAAGTCTCCCATACTTTTATCCTATAAACTTATCAACAAAACCTTGTAAGCCCGAATTAAATCCAGCACCTACAGCTTTAAATCTCCAAGAACCACTTTTCTTATATAATCTTCCAAACTCTACTGCTACTTCACTAGAAAAGTCTTCATCAAGTTCATATTTAGCAATCTCTTTATTAGTTTCAGTATCATAAAGTCTAATAAATGAATTTTCAACTTGTCCGAAATTTTGTCCTCTTGCTGGAGCTTCATCAATAGTTACAACAACAACTAATTCTTCAATATCACTATTGATTTTAGATAGTTCTATAAAAATTGCTTCATCATCTCCATCTCCCTCACCCGTACGATTATCCCCTTGATGAATAGTTGAACCATCTGGAGAAGTTAAGTTATTGTAAAATACAAAATACTCATCTTTAGGTATTTTACCTTTGTTATTTAACATAAATAATGAAACATCTAAATCAAAATCTACACCAGTATCACTACTATTTGTATCCCAACCTAAACCTAAACCAACTTTTTGTAAACTCGGTGCTTCTTTTGATAAATCAATTCTGCCACCTTTTGATAAACTAATACCCATATTCAAATCCTTTAAAATTAAAAAGCCCTATAGAACTAAGTTCTATGAACGATTGAATAAGAATTCTACACTAGATAATCTTTCATAAAAATAAAGTGCTATAGGACTTATAAATGAAAAATATTGATATTGAAGAAAGTCATAAGATTATTGGCAAAAATGTAGCTAAATATAGGAAAGGAAAGAAAATAAGTCAGCTAGAACTATCATTATGTTTGGGACATAAAAGTGTTTCCATTGTAGCTAGTGCTGAACGATTTTATAGAAAGAAACATTTTAATATTGAACATTTACTAAGGATTTCTAAAATATTAAATATTCCTATCTGCTGTTTTTTTGAAGAAAAAGATGTTAATGAGTTCTAAAAAAAAGGGAGACAAGGGAAAAGTCCCTTGCCTATGCTTAGTGAAGCATAGGTGCCAAAAGGCATATAAGCAAAACGGCGAAGATGAGCTTATTCATAAAATCTCCCTTATAGTATTCTTGGAGGGCAAAAAAAAAGGCTGAAAGGTAATTAATCCTTCAACCTTCAAATATTTGTACCACTCCATAGAACACTATAAGTTATCTTCGCTAAAGAAATTATATATCAAAAACTATTAAAATATACTTCTATAATTAAAAAGTTTTTAATTAAACACTATCAACAAAACAACCCCAAAAATAATACGATATATACCAAATGCAACAAACGTAAATCTATCTAAAAACACCATAAAAAGTTTGATAGTTAAATATGCCACAAAAAATGCAACTATAAAACCGATACCTAAAGTGAGAAAATTGGCATCACTAAAATCTTTGTAATGCTTGAGTAAATCATAAGCCGTTACAGCACTCATAACAGGAAAAGCAAGTAAAAAACTAAATTCTGCACTTGTTTTTCTATCTATTCCTACAAGTAAAGCACCTATAATAGTAGAACCAGCTCTACTTGTTCCTGGAATAAGTGCAAAAATTTGTGCAAAACCTATAATCATAGATTGTTTAAGAGTTATCTTTTCAACATCATCTATAATATTTTTTTCATCTTTTATAAAAAATTTCTCTACTATCAAAAAGACTATCCCTCCAACTATAAACATAATAGCTACTATTTGAATATTAAATAGCTCTTTTATCTGTGTTGAGAAAATAAATCCTACTGTTCCTATCGGTAAAAAAGCTAAAAACACTTTTGTCCATAAATCTACTTTCTTTATCGTAAATTTATCTCGATAATTTAAAATAACGGCTAAAATTGCAGCAAATTGTATAATTACCTCATAAGCTTTCGTTACCTTTGTTTGGTCAATTCCTAAAAATTCACTTGCTACTATTAAATGTCCTGTTGAAGAGATTGGTAAAAATTCTGTAAATCCTTCGATAACACCTAGCATAATTGAATCAAATATTGTCATACTTTTCCTTTTTATATTTTTGAAAGACAGTTTAATATACAAATTTAAATAAATTATGTTAAAATTCGCATATTAAATTCTAACATATAAAGAGATAAAATGAATGTATTAATTGTAGATGATAGTAAAATTGTTAGACGTGTTCTTACAAATACTCTAAAACGTTACTTTACTCAACCAGAGTGGCCAGAACTAAATCTTTTTGAAGCTGAAGATGGTTTAGTTGCAATGGATCAGATGAAAAAAGAGGAAGTAGATATTATGCTTCTTGACTGGAATATGCCAAATATGAACGGTGAACAAGTTGTAGATGCCGTGCGTGCAAATAAAGAGTGGAATAAAACTCGTATCGTTATGGCAACGACAGAGGGTGGTAAAGCTAATGTTTTAAAAATGATTAAAAAAGGTGCTAATGGCTATATGGTTAAACCTTTTGCTGAAGATGCTATTTTTAAAACACTTGATACTATCACTGCAAGAATGCCTAAAAAGTAGATATTAAATTTATTTCGATATAATACGAGGTTTTAAAATTACCTCGTAGGAATTAAATAAATGTTACTTTTTACTCCTGGACCAACTCCAGTACCTCAAAATGTTCGTAATGCTATGTCAGATGAGACGATGCATCACCGTACTCCCGAATTTGAATTAATCTTCGAAAAAACTAGAAAACATCTTTTTAATCTTTTTAAAACTGATGAAGTTATTATGATAGCTTCAAGTGGCACAGGTGCGATGGAATCTGCTGTTATCAATCTGTGTCACAACACTCTTCTTAGTGTAAACTCTGGAAAGTTTGGTGAGCGTTTTGGTAAGATAGCTCTTGCTCATGGTCTTAAAAATATTGAGATAAAAAATGAGTGGAACACTCCTGTTAGTGTTGAAGCTATTGTTAATGCAGTGAAAGAAAACTCAGATATAGATGCTATCGCTGTTCAGATAAGTGAATCTGCTGGTGGTCTTCGTCATCCAGTTGAAGAATTAGCGAAGGCTGTTAAAGAGATAAATCCAAATATTATGATTATCGCTGATGGTATTACTGCTGTTGGTGTTGAGCCGATAGATATAAAAGATATAGATTGTCTAATTGCTGGTAGTCAAAAAGCTCTTATGCTTCCTCCGGGACTTGCTATTTTAGGTCTTTCAAATAACGCGATAACTAAAGTTGGAGCTGGAAAAGGGTATTACCTCAATCTAGCATCAGAGATTAAAAAGCAAAAGCAAAATACTACTGCTTACACAGCAGCAACTACTTTAATTATAGGACTTTTAGAAGTTTTAGAGACTATTGAAGCTGACGGTGGAGTAGAAAAACTTTATGAGAGAACTGCTACTCGTGCAAAGGCTGTTAAATCTGCATTACAAGCGATAGGTTTACATATCTATCCTAATACTCCTGCAAAATCTATGACAACTATAGATGATGAAAAAGCAGCAGAGATTAGAAAAGTTTTAAAAACTGATTTTGATGTAAATGTTGCTGGTGGTCAAGACCATCTTAAAGGTAAGATTTTCCGTATCAACCAAATGGGTCTAATCTCAAACTATGAGATGGCTTGGGTTGTGAATGCAGTTGAACTTTCTTTAGATAAAATTGGTTCAAGAACTTATGATGGAACTGCAAATAGAATTTTTAATGAGATAACATTTGGAATGGTAAAGTAATGATATTAGAACATGAGATACCAACAGGTACAAAACTCTACTTTGGTGAGAGTGCAAAAATAAAACGCAATATTGAAAATGTAGCAAGTGAAGTTCTTTATAACAACGGTTATGAAGAGATTATCACTCCTCTATTTTCATATCATCAGCATTTAAGTATTGCTGATGAAAAAGAGCTTATACGTATAAATGATGCTCAAAATAATGCTCTCTCTTTACGTGCTGACTCTACAATAGATGTTGTACGTATTATAGAGAAGCGTTTAGGTAAAAATACTGAACAGAAAAAATGGTTTTATATTCAACCAGTTTTTACATATCCAACAACTGAACAATACCAAGTTGGTGTTGAATTTATGGGTGAAAAAAAGCTTTCTTCTGTAATGAATATAGCAGTAAATATTTTAGATAAACTAGAGGTCAAATCTCTTGTTCAAATATCAAATATCAAGATACCAGAACTTTTAGTAGAGATGTTTGATGAATTAAGTATAGATGATTTTAGACATATTAATATAGAAAAATTTTTAAATCTAAAAGTAGAATGGCTAGAAAAACTTGTTTATCTTCAGTATGTTGAGCAAATAGATGATATTATGAAAATAGCACCAGAATCTATACAAGCAGAACTTCAAAAAATGAAAGATCTGTGTTCAGAAATGAGTTGTGAAAATAGTGTTTTAGCTCCTATCTATTATGCAAAAATGCTTTACTATGATGAACTATTTTTTAGAGTAATCCATAACAATGAAGTATATGCACGTGGTGGTAGATATAAAAATGAGGAGCTAACATCAGTTGGTTTTGCAATTTATACAGATGCACTTTGTGACACATTAACAAAATAATAAATATATAATAGAAAAAGAGGAAATTTTATGAAAGCAGATTTAATTGTAGGTATTCAGTGGGGTGATGAGGGTAAAGGTAAAATAGTTGATAAACTTGCTAAAGAGTACGATATGGTATGTCGTTCTCAAGGTGGGCATAATGCAGGTCATACTATTTGGGTTGATGGTGTTAAGTTTGCACTTCATCTTGTTCCATCGGGTGTATTAAATCCTAATGCTATTAATGTTGTTGGAAATGGTGTTGTTCTATCTCCTGAATCTATTATAGATGAGATGAAACAGTTTGATAATCTTGAAGGACGTTTATATCTTTCAGATAAAGCACACTTGAACCTTTATTATCATGCTTTAATTGACCAAGCAAAAGAGCGTTTAAAAGGTGATAAAGCTATCGGAACAACTGGTAAGGGAATTGGACCTGCTTATGCAGATAAGATTAACCGTACTGGTTTTCGTGTTGGAGAGCTTTTAAATCCTACGAAACTTACTGATGGAATTATCGAATATTTTGAGCAAAATAGAGATATATTTGATATTTATGAAATTCCTACACCAAAAAAAGCTGAACTTCTTGCAGAGATTGATGGGTATAAAGAAAAACTTGCTCCTTTTATTACTGATACAACGCAACTTGTATGGAAAGCTTTAGATGATGATAAGAAAATTCTTTTAGAGGGCGCGCAAGGTACTATGCTTGACATCGACCACGGAACATACCCTTATGTAACTTCATCTGCAACCGTTTCGGCTGGTGCTTGTACAGGTTTAGGAATTAATCCTAAAGATATTGGTAAGGTTATTGGGATTGTTAAAGCATATGCTACTCGTGTTGGTAATGGTCCATTTCCTACTGAAGATTTAGGTGCAGATGGTCAGCGTTTAGGCGAACAAGGTCACGAATTTGGTACAACAACAGGACGTGCAAGACGTTGTGGTTGGTTTGATGCTATCGCTACTCGCTATGCTTCTCGTCTGAATGGTTGTGACGAACTTTCACTTATGAAACTTGATGTTCTTGATGGTTTTGATGAAGTTAAAGTTTGTGTTGCTTATGAAGTTGATGGAAAAGAGATAGATTATCTTCCATCAAACTTAGAAGATGTTACACCTATTTATAAAACTTTTAAAGGCTGGGATAACTCTGTTGGTGTTCGTAAATTTGAAGATCTACCTGCAACTGCTCAAGAGTATGTAAAAGTTATTGAAGAGATTTCAAAAACTAAAGTAGCTATTATCTCTACTTCTCCTGAGAGAGACGATACAATCATTCTTTAAAAGAATATATAAATGAACACTCGTTTTAGCTCCTTAGTTACTATTAAAAAAAATGCTATGGAAAAAAGCGAACGAGTTGTTCAAAATGCAAATAAAGATTTAGATAGCGCTAAAAAAGCACTTGAAAATGCTTATACCTCTCTTAATAGTATGGCGTCACCACAAAGTGGAACAATGGCTCAACTACTTGCAAACAGAACTCTTTTTAACTCTCAACGTCATCAAATAACTCATAATCAAGAGTGGATTAACTACTCATCATCTCAACTTGAAACAGCTCAAAAAGAGCTTAAATCTGCTATGATAGAGTATGAAAAGTTTAAATATTTAGAGTTAGAAGAGATTAAAAAAATTCTCAAAAAACAGAAAATAGAAGAAGCAAAAGAGTTAGATGAAATTGCTCTTATGACTTATAAACAAAAAAACAATTAAAAGGTTTAAAGTATGAAATTTTTACTATTATCTATCTTTACATTATCATCTCTTATGGCAATACAAACAAGTGATAGACTTTATGACTGTACAGCAATTTTTAAAGAGCGTAAAGGGGAACTTTTAATAGAACTTGAGCGTATTGATGAGCAAAAACAATCGTTAAGTGCCTTAAAAACTGCAACAGAAGATTTACTCAAAAAAAAAGAGATATCTTTAAAACAGAAAGAGGAAGTTATAGAAAATAAACTGACTGAAATTACAGAAAAAGAAAAATCTATAAAAATAATGTTAGAAAAAAATACAAAGTTATTAAAAAAGTTAGAAAATATAAAACTCACTAAAATTGCACAAACATTTGCTAAAATGAAAGCAGCAACATCTGCAAAAATATTATCAAATATGGAAAAAGATGAAGCGACAACTATTTTACAATCTTTAAAACCTAAAACTATTGGTCAAATTTTAACTAAAATGGATGCAAAAAAAGCATCTGAACTTACTTTGCTTTTAAGTAAATAATTAAACTTTTACCTAATTTACAGTAGAATTACCAAATTTTTGAAAACTAAGGTCATACAATGAAAATATCACTGAAAACAGTCCCTCATATCTCTAGCAAAATAGCTATTGACCTAAATAGAAGTGGTGTTGTCACAATGACAAAAGGTCTTGAAAGCGTTTCTCAAGAAGCCCAAAAAGTTTTAATAGAAAATATTAAACAAGAGGTAGCTTTAGAAGAAAAAGTTCATGATATTTGTGATGAAAACGAAGAGCAAATAGAGTTTAATCTTGTTGATGAAAGACAACTGTTTTTTATGATTAAGAAAAAACTAGCACCTGAATATGGAATAATTCTTAATTATGAGGAAAGATTTTCTGATCTTTCACATAAGATACTAGATGAACTCTATGAAGAAGACCTTATTCATTTTGAAGTTACAGAAAATCGTATAAAAAACAGTATATACAGTTCTATTACTTCTTTTATTTCTGAATCTTCTGAAATAGAAGATGCTGTTATGAATAAAATACGTACATATAAGAAAAAATATATTCCAGGTTCAGTTGAATTTGATATTTTATATGAAAAAATATATAAAGAAGAGTTATTAAAAAGGGGAATGGAATAATGAAAACTATCTATATTTATCTTGAAAATGGTACTTATTTAGAAGCAAAAAGTTTTGGTGCTGATGGTACAACTGTTGGAGAGATAGTTTTTAATACATCTTTAACAGGATACCAAGAGATTATGTCTGACCCATCTTATGCTGGTCAATTTGTTACATTTACAACGCCAGAGATAGGTAATGTTGGTGTTAATGATGAAGATATGGAAAGCACAAAAGCACACGCAAAAGGTATGCTTGTTAGAAAATATCAATCAAGATACTCTAACTTTAGAGCTGAAGAGTCTTTAGATGCATTTTTAATTAAACATAATATTATCGGTATTACAGATATTGATACAAGATATTTAACTAAAATGGTAAGAGATGAAGGGGCTATGATGATGATAGCTTCAACTGAAACTTCAGATATAGCTGAATTAAAAAAGATTTTAGAGAGTTCTCCTAGAATCGAAGATGTAAACTATATAGAAGAGGTAAGCACAAAAGTAGCTTATAAACATACATCTGCTACTTATGTTGAAAAAGATGGTTTTGGATATAAAGATGCTCCTCAAGCTGAAGCTAAAATCGCTGTTATAGATTTTGGTGTTAAAAGAAATATCTTAAATGAGATTGTTGAATCTAAAATTGCTGTTGATGTTATTCCAAATGATTTTAAAGCTGAAGATTTGATAGAGCAGTTTAATAACAAAGATATTGATGGTGTATTTTTATCAAATGGACCAGGTGACCCACTTGTTCTCAAACGTGAGCAAGAGCAGATTAAAAAACTTATAGACGCTAAAGTTCCAATGTTTGGTATCTGTTTAGGGCATCAACTTCTTTCTATCTCTCACGGTTATGACACTTATAAATTAAAATTTGGTCATCATGGTGGAAATCACCCTGTTAAAAATGAAAAAACTGGTTTAGTAGAGATTACTGCTCAAAATCATAACTATAATGTTCCAGATAATATTATAGAGATAGCATCAGTTACACATACGAATCTTTTTGATAATACTATCGAAGGTTTAAAATATAATGATGCTCCAATATTTTCAGTACAGCATCATCCAGAATCTTCTCCTGGACCAAAAGAGAGTCGATATATATTTAATGAGTTTCTTTCATTAATTAAACGATAGTTTTAGTGCTATTTTTAGCACTAAAATAATTAAAAACTATAGAAGATATTACTTCAAATTAACCTCTTAAACTCTATTAAAATCATCATTACATTAAAAGTAAACAAAAAGACAATTAATCTCTAATATCCCTCTAAATTAAGAAGTCTTAAACATATATATTGATAATATGGCAAAGTTAATTAGTATTGTGATTTTAGATTAAATTAATAATGCTTAATTATTTTAAATTTCAAGGAGGCTATATATGGAAAATCGTCCATTAGAGTACGACTATACGATTGCAAAGTTGTTTATGCTAACTACTATCATTACTGGTATTGTTGGTATGCTCGTCGGTGTAATCTTAGCGTTTGAGCTTGCTTTTCCAGGGTTAAATACTGCCCTAGGTCAAGGTATTGCTGAATACACTAACTTTAGTCGTCTTCGTCCACTGCATACAGATGCAGTTATTTTCGGGTTTACGGTAGGTGGTACTTTTGCTACTTGGTATTATGTAGGTCAACGTGTACTTAAAGTATCGATGGCAGAATCTAAGTTCTTAATGAATATTGGTTATATTCAATTTGCACTTTATGTATTAACGGTTGCTGCAGCTATTTTTTCAATACTTGCAGGTGTTACTACATCTAAAGAGTATGCTGAATTTGAGTGGCCAATTGATATTGGAATTGTAATTATATGGGTATTATGGGGTGTAAGTATATTTGGTTTAATCGGTCTTCGCCGTGAAAAATCACTTTATATCTCAATATGGTACTATATTGCTACATTCTTAGGTATGGCTATGCTTTATCTATTTAACAATATGGAAATACCAACAATTCTTGGTGCAAACGGTATTGGTGAAATAGGTTTTGGTGCATGGTATCACTCTGTTTCTATGTATGCTGGTACAAATGATGCACTAGTACAATGGTGGTATGGACATAATGCTGTTGCATTTGTTTTTACGGTTCCTATTGTTGCTATGATTTACTATTTCCTACCAAAGGAATCTGGTCAAGCTATCTACTCATATAAATTATCATTACTTTCTTTTTGGGGACTAATGTTCGTTTATCTATGGGCAGGTGGTCATCACTTACTATTCTCGACTGTTCCTGATTGGGTTCAAACTATGGGTTCAGTTTTCTCAATAGTTCTTATTCTTCCTTCATGGGGTTCTGCGATTAATATGCTTCTTACAATGAAAGGTGAGTGGCAACAAGTTGCTTCATCTCCATTAATTAAGTTTATGGTTCTTGGTTCTACTTTCTATATGTTCTCAACATTAGAGGGTCCTATTCAAGCTATTAAATCTGTTAATGCTATCGCTCACTTTACTGACTGGATTGTTGGTCACGTTCACGATGGTGTTCTTGGTTGGGTTGGATTTATGATTATGGCTGGTCTTTACCATATGGCTCCACGTGTATTTAAACGTGAAATCTATTCTAAAAAATTAATGGCATCACAATTTTGGATTCAAACATTAGGTGTTGTTTTTTACTTCACTTCTATGTGGATTGCAGGTATCACTCAAGGTATGATGTGGAGAGCTCACGATGAATTTGGTAACTTAGCTTACTCATTTATCGATACAGTTACTGTACTTCACCCTTATTATACTATTCGTGGTGTTGGTGGATTATTATACTTAACTGGTTTCTTGATGTTTGCTTATAACATCTACAAAACTATGACATCTGGTCGTAGAGTTGAAGAGTCTGAGCTTCAATCTGCATCGCCTATGGGCGCTTAATAGAAAAGGATTATAATTATGTTTCATTGGTTAGAGAAAAATCCGTTCTTTTTTGCGGTTGCGGTGTTTTTAACAGTTTCTTTTGCTGGTTTGATCGAAATCGTTCCAAACTTTGCACAAGCTTCACGTCCTGTAATCGGGACTACTCCATATTCTACTTTAGAGTTAGCGGGTCGTCACGTTTATATTAAAAATAGTTGTAATGCTTGTCATTCACAATTAGTACGTCCATTTAAATCAGAAACTGACCGTTATGGTCATTACTCTTTAAGTGGTGAGTATGCTTACGACCGTCCATTCCTATGGGGTTCTAAAAGAACTGGCCCAGATTTACATCGTGTAGGTAACTACCGTACTACTGACTGGCACGAAAATCATATGAAAGACCCACAAGCTGTTGTTCCAGGTTCTATTATGCCTAAATATACATGGATGTATACAAATATTGCTGATGTTGAAACTGCTTATGCAGAACAATTAACAGTGGCTCAATTCTTTGCTGTTCCTTATAACAAACCAGTTCCTATGAAAGATGGGTCAACTAAAATTGTTAAAATGGGTGCTACTTTAGAAGAAGCAAAAGCATTAGCTTTAGCTGAAGCTAAATTAATTGTAGCAGATATGAAAGATCAAAGTATAAAAGATAAAGTTGCTAATGGTGAAATCCCAGAAATTGTTGCTATTATCGCTTATATGAATAGTCTTAAATAGATAAGGATTAAATAGTGGATATTGCAGAATTACAAGCTTATGGTTATGTTGCATTAACGATTTCTTTAACTTTAATACTTTATGGATATATCTATCATCTATATAAAAACAGAAAAGACTCAGATGGTGTTGATTATGAGCAGTATAGCAATATGGCACTAAATGATGATATAGGAGCTACTCCCGTAGCCCCTGTATCTAACGATAAAGAGAAATAGGAGAGATATATGAATAAGCTTTATCTTTGGGGAATTGCTATTACAATAGTTATGATTGGAGCGACTTACTTATCAGTGGGTACATCTGAAGGTGGTCTCAATGGTGATATAGTAAATATACTTACAGTTGTTGCAGCTTTAGCCCTTATTATGATTACAGTTTTTGTAGTTATTAAATATGTTCGTCAAATGCAGACAGATACTGCATCAGGTACACTTTCTAACGAGAGTTGGGATAATATAGGTGAATACTATAATGAACTTCCAATGGGTTGGTCAATCTCGTTTATACTAACTATGGTTTGGGCTATGTGGTATATGACAATAGGTTATCCTGTTAATGCATACTCTCAAATTGGTGAGTATAATGAAGATGTTGCTGTACATAACGAAAAGTTTAATGCTCAATATGCATCTATTACTGGTGATAGACTAGTAGAGATGGGTGAATCTGTATTCTTAGCAGAATGTAAAGTATGTCACGGAATTTCTGCTGATGGTATCGATGGAAAAGCTGCTGACTTAAATGTTAGACTTGAAGCTAAAACTGTTAAAAATGTTATTCTTAATGGTTCTAATAATCATTTACTAGGTTCTGAAATGCCTATGCCAGATCGTCATGGTCTTATGAATGCTAATAATAACTATGCACCGATTACTGATGCAGAGATTGATTTAGTTTCAACTTATGTTGCAAATGGTATGACTGGAGCTGGTGCAGATGTTTTTGCTGGTACTTGTGCTTCTTGTCATAGTGCAGATGGTAAAGGTATGGAATATGTAGCTCCAAATATCGCTTCATTTACTCCAGCACTTGTTACTAATGTACTTAACCATGGTAAAAAAGGTATTATCGGTACGATGCCTGCATTTGAAAGATTAAATGCTAAACAAAAAGAAGCAGTTGGTGCATACATCACTGATCTAGCTAAATAAGGAGTTAAGTATGTCAATTGATGATAGAAGTCTTTGGTCTCTTAATGGTATAACAGGTATGTTGATTGCAACTACTCTATTACTTACTATTTTAGCAGGTTTAACTATGGGAGCACTTAGTGTTCAACAAGCAAACGCAACAAACTTTTATGATATAAAAGATGAAGCATCAATCAAAATGAATAGTGTTGAAAACATTAAACATTTAGTTGATGTAAAATAAAGGAGTAAAAAAATGGATAAAATACTTTCATGGGGTCTAGTTATTATGGCCGCTTACACTCTTTTTGCTGTAGTTACAGATAATCACCTTTATCTAGGTTAGGAAATTTCATTGAAATTTTTTAATAGAGGGCTTTATGCCCTCATCCTCACAATCGTTTTTCAATCACAATTATCCGCAGAATATTTATATAAAGATGATGTAATTTCTAATCCTAGCTTTAATAAAGAAGTTAATAAATTAGGTAAAGAGTTATATGAGAAAACTGGTATATCATTACGATTAATAATGATTAGAGAGATACCAACTGGTTTAACTATCGTTGAATATGAAAAAGAGTTACTCAAAAAGTTTACAGAACCTACAATCTTACTTACTTTTTCAGAACTAGACTCCAAAGTAGATATTTTAGCAAGTGACATATCTTTATATGAATATTTTAATAAAAATCAGGTATTAAGTCCTGTTGCCTCTCCTGTTCAAGCGTTTATTATGGCAATTTTTTATAGTGATAGTATCGACTCATTTATAACAACAACCAAAAACTATGGTGGTACTATTATTCCTCTTCTTGCAGGTAAAGCAAAAAAAGGTGAATTGTTAGGTAAATATTCTGGTTCTATGTTTAATGGCTATGCAGATATAGCCGAACAGATAGCAGAGAGTAAAAATATTGTTTTAGAAAATGCTGTTGGTAACGCAAATAAGATTGCTATAACGGTTGTTAAAGTAATCTTTTATGGAATTATCTTAATGGCTATTATTATGTATATAAAAAGACAACTCTTTTATAGAAGGAAAAAAAATGAATCTAAGTAATGGTCGAATATGGCCCTATGCGATTAGTATCTCAATTATTTTAGTTTTTATAGCAGCTATTATGACTATTGTAGTTTCTGTCAAGCTACCTGTTGAAAAAAGTGATACCTATATGATGGGTTATCAAGAAGCTAATGTTGAAGCTAATAATATTATAAATGATAGAATAGCATTTGATAAAAAATATAAAATTCAATATATTACAGATGGTATTAGTATAGATAATAGTGTTATTAAATATAAAGTTTTAGACTTACAGAATAATCCTGTTAATAATGCTATCATTCAAATTATAATTACAAGACCAAATAATCATAAAAATGATCAAGAGATACTCAACCCAAAAATTGAAAATGGTGTGTATAGCTTCTTAAATATAACATTGCCTTTAGAGGGTAGATGGGATATTATGGCACATATTACTATCTCTGAAAATAAAAGATTTTATAATATAAAAGCAGATACAAGAAAAAAAGAGTTTAAAGAGTATTAAAATATGAATAATAAAACTATTGTTTTACCATCTGCTCGTGCTATAAGAGATAAACAGTTTCACTTAAAAGAGAAAACTCTTTTTCTTCCAAACTATATAACGATGAGTGATTTCATATCTAAATTAACGATAGTAAAAGATTTTACTATTGTTGATAACGATACTAGAATTTTACTTCTTCTTGAAGCTTCAAAATTTAAAGCTTTCTCAAATCTTCAAATTCAAAGAAACTTTTTTACATTTACTAAAAACTCCTCCTATATTTTTAAATTTTTCGAAGAGTTAAGTGCTGAAAAATATGATATATCTATGCTTGATACTTCAGACCTTTATGCTGAATATGAAGAACATATCACTATTTTACAAGAACTCTATAAAAGATATGAACAGCTCTGTAATGAAAAAAAGATATTAGATAAAATATTTTTACCAAAACTTTATAGTTTTAATAACTCCTATGCTTCTAGTCATACAAAGATAGAACTCCATATAGATGGTCATCTGACAAATTTTGAACTTGAACTTCTTTTAAAATCTTGTGAGTTTACAGAGATAAATATTATTTTTCAAACATCAGAATTTAACTCTAAAATGCAAAACAAATTTGAAGAATTGGGCATAGAACTTGAGCAAAACTATCTTTATACATTTTCTTTAAACTCAAAAGAGATTATCTCTAAAGTACAAAGCACCAAAAATAAAAATATTAACTGTGAATCTTTCAGTGAATCTATTTTACAGATAGCATTTGTAAAACAAAAAGTTTTTGAATTTATAAATAAAGGCTATAAAGCTGAGAATATAGCTATCGTCTTACCAGATGAAAAGATTGCCGAAGTTTTAAAAAGTTTTGATACAAAATCAAATTTTAACTTTGCAATGGGACAATCTTTTACAAAATCTAAAATATATCAAAAACTTAATGCTACTTATAAATTTATAGAACAAAACTCTAAAGAAAATGGCTCTCGTCTAGCAAGAGTAGAGGATAATACCTATAAATCACTCTTTAGTATCTATAAAAAAGAATCTCATGAAGTAGATTTTATACAATTTTTACTAGAGTATAAAGAGGAATTTACAGATAAAGTAGAAGTTAAAATATTTGATGAAGAGATACATAGTTTTAAAACTATTTTACCTATTATGAAAGAGATGAGTGTTAAATCTTTACTTTCAGTATTTTTACAACGTTTATCTACAAGAACCATAGATGATGTCAGAGGTGGAAAAATAACAGTGATGGGTGTATTAGAAACTCGTTCTGTAAATTTTGATGCTGTTATCATAGTTGATTTTAGTGACTCTAATGTTCCTAAAAAAAGTGATAAAGATATGTTCTTAAACACTAAAATACGAGAGATAGCAAAACTTCCGACTATGAGTGATAGAGAAAATCTTCAAAAACATTACTATGAGATGCTTATAAATAGAAGTAAAAAGGTTGCTATATCGTATGTAAAATCAAGTGAGAGTTCTGCTTCAAGATTTTTAAAACAGTTGGGTATAAAAGAGAAAAATCATTATTTAGAGCTTGATTATGCCAATATACTTTTTGATAAAATAGTTACTCATACTAAGATAGAAGAGGATATTGTAGAGGATTATAGTTTTAAAAATATTAAACTTTCTGCTACAAGATTAAAAATATTTCTAACTTGTAAACGTAAATATTATCATAGATATGTTCAAAAACTTAATAATCACGAGATAGCAAAAGATATGCCTCCAGAGTGGGCAGTAGGGATAGATATACATACTGCACTTAAAAACCTTTATACAAAACAGAACCATTATACCGATGCTACTCAACTTAAAAAAGATTTAGAAAAAGAGCTAGATAATGCTTGTGGTGACAGTGAACTAGAAAAATATGTTATTAATATGCAAAAATATAGACTTGATAGTTTTTGTGTAAATGAGATAAAAAAGTTTTCTAATGGTTGGCATGTTGAACTTTGTGAAACAAACCTTAGTGTACCCTTTGCAGGAATGACTCTTATAGGGCAGATAGATAGGGTTGATAAGAAAGCTAATGAGATAGAAGTCCTAGACTATAAAACAGGTAATTATCCTCTATACACTCCTAAAAATGTTTCAGAAGCAACCGACTTTCAATTAGAATTTTATTATCTTCTAGCTGGTGGATTAGGAAATGTTGTTGAGTGTGGGTATTATGATTTAAAAGAATCAAAAATAGTTCCAGAGGCTTTACTCAATGAAAAACTTGCTATTTTAAAATCAAATATCAAAGATTTACTCAATATAGAAGAGATAAATTTTAAAAAATGTGAAGATTTAAAAAGTTGTCTTTTTTGTGAGTTTTCTACTATTTGTGAACGATAAAAACTATCAATAAAGGAAAAAAATGAATATAGATACAGTAGAAGAGTTAGAAAGTGAACTTCAAGAGGTTTTATTAAATATTGACGATTTGGCACAACAAGTTTTAGATAAAAAAATAGATAGCTATCAAGGTTTTATGGATTCTGAAAAATATAAAAATAGAATTGTTGAGATAGGAAACTTACTTAAAGAAAAAGGGATAGATATTACAACGAGAACAGAGTAGAGTTAATTTATTAACTCTATCTCTATACGATTGTTTTGAGCTCTTCCTTCTTTACTCATATTACTCTTGAATTCTTCTTTCTCCCCTTTTCCTATCGCTGTTAATTTAGTAGAACTTACTCCATAATCTAACAATATTTTATTAATAACTTTTGCTCTTTTTTGAGTAATTAATTTATTCTCTTCTTCTTCCCCTATACTATCTGTATAAGAGTATATAAGAACTTGATAAGTGGGGTGTTCTTTTAAAAACAAGCTAAACTCTTTCAACTCCTCTTTCATTCCTATTACAAGATCTGATTTTTTATTTTCAAATTTTGTTTTAAGTCTATAAGTTTGAGGACAACCATCTTTATCAACAGTAAAACCTGAAATAGTTGTACATTTAGAAGAACTATTTCCTTCAGATTCTTCCTCATAATCGTCCATATCAAAAGAATCCCCCCCTGCATTTGCCCACATATTTTGAGCATTCTCATTAAACACTTCCTCTTCTTTCTCTTGTACTGTTTTCACCTTTTTTTCTGACTCTTTTTGAGTAGGTGCATACTCAATAGAAACTGGTTTTATATAAATAAATTCTTGTACAGCTTGAGATAAACTTACTAATACTATTAAATTAATTAAAATATATTTCACTCTAAAATCCTTAATTTTTATAAAACCGATTATAGTATAATTTTACAAAATAGCTTATTTCAAGAGGAAGATAAAATTATGAATAAACAGCAATTAGTTCTAGGTGGTGGATGTTTTTGGTGTACTGAGGCAGTATTTGCAAATGTAAAGGGTGTTCAAAGTGTAGTAAGTGGATATACAGGAGGTCATAGACCTAATCCAACTTATGAGAATATCTGTACAGGTGTAAGTGGTCATGCCGAAATTGTAGATATTACTTATGATGCAGATACTATCTCTTTAGAAAATTTATTAGAGATATTTTTTGTGATTCATGACCCAACAACACTCAATGCACAAGGAGCAGATAAAGGAACTCAATACCGCTCTGTAATATATTATAGCGATGAAGATGAAAAAGAGAAGATAGAAATTTCGATCAAAAAAGCTCAAAATGATTTTAATGATAAAATAGTAACAGAAGTTTCTCAGATTGGAAATGTATATCCAGCCGAAGCCTATCATCAAAACTACTATAACTTAAACTCTTCACAAGGGTATTGTCAAGTTATAATAGCTCCAAAAGTTAAAAAATTTATGATAAAGTTTCCTGAGCTTTTAGGCTAAAACTTATTTTTTTGAACTGTTAAAGAGATATTAGATGCCATCTCTTTAACCTCTGTTGTTACTTTATCTATATTTTTAACAGTTTGTGCGTTCTCTTGTGTTGAGTTGTCTATATCGGTTATAGTTCTATTTATCGCTGAAACATTAACTGTTTGCTCATCAATAGAAAAACCTATATCTGTTATGGATTGCGTTAGAACATTTATATTTGCATTAATCTCTGAAAGAGATTTTTGAGTACGTTCTGCAAGTTTTCTAACCTCATCTGCAACAACAGCAAAACCACGACCATGCTCTCCAGCTCTTGCTGCTTCAATAGCTGCATTTAATGCTAAAAGATTTGTTTGTTCTGCAATATCTGCAATAATAGAAACAACAGATTTAATATCGTTAGATTGAGATATAACCTCTTTTGCTTTCTCTGATGTATCTTGACTTGATATATCTATACTATGCATAGTGTTTGCCGTTTCTTGAAGCATTGTTACCTGTTGCTCTGTCGCATTATTAAGCTCTTCCATCTGTTTTTGTAAGAAATCAGATTTGCCTAAAAGTTCATCTGCACTGTGAGATGAGTTGTTTAACATCTCTATAATAGCAGCTCTGAGATTATTTATCTCAACTACTAAAGTTCCAAAGACACCACCCTTTTCAATTCCATCTACAACTAATTTTTGTGTATAGTCATAGTTTGAATATTGACCTAAAATAGTATCGATAAGAGAAAATTTAGTTTTTAAATCAGTTAATGCTTTATTCATTGCTTCTTTAAGTTTAATCATATTTGGATTTGTTGTCGGTGCTTCAATGTGTTGAGAAAACCATCCTTTTGCAGCTCTATTCATTACAGACTGTGTATCCTCTAAGAAAACTTTATCCTCCTCTATACGTATTTGTGTTCTTTCAATATTTTGATTCACAACTTTAGACATTGAACCTATCTCATCATATGAACTACTGTTTAAAAGAACAACATTATCTTTCTCTTTATTTATATAACTAAAAAAGTCTAATAAACCTACTTGAAACTCTTGAATAGAACGAATAACACCATCAGCAATCAATTTTGAGAAAATAAGAATAAAAGCTATTACAAGTAAAATAAATATAAACATCATATATAAATATTGTGTCATATCTTTAATTTGTGTCTGTATAGTCTCTATTAAATTATTTGCTAAATGGTCATCAATCTTTTTTAATAACTCTATCTTCATTGTTATTGTATTAAACCAATACTTGTAATCTATATTGAAACCACCTATACTTTTTGCATTAAAGGCAATATTTCTCATTCTATTTACTTCATCTATATATTTACCATTAACAGTTTTTTTATAAAAATCAATCATCTTATGATTTGCTGATTTTTCAAAACTTACTAAATAGCTATCTTGTTCTGTAACAAGCTTTGTAAATTTCTCTTTCATATTTGGTAAAAACTTATTTCTAGCAAAAGTATTTGACATTACAGCTCTTTCTACACCTGCTCTTTCTTTACTCATTGTAAAATAGTACCATGCAAGGAGATCTCTCGCTTCATCCATATTTGTAGCATCTTTAGAGATAGCTCCTATCATATTTAAAAAGATAGCATGCATATTTGTATAGTAACCTATAACTTTTGCTCCTCCCATACTCAAGGATGTTGCCCCATCTCTAATAGTTTCTAACCTTGATAACTCTTTTAAACCTTGATTAAAATATTTTTTTGCTTCTTGATTGAGAACTGATTTCCCAATAGTTCTCAATGTTCTTTTCATTACTTTTAGTTTAGCATCTGTTAATAATCTCTGTGCAGGTAAACGTTTTGTAAACTTTTTTCCTTTACTTCCAACATATCCAGCTGTTGCACCCCTCTCTTTTTGTGTTTCATGAACAAGATTAGTAACAGCTATTGCTAACTGTACATTTTGAAGTATATTATCATCACTTAAACGAAGTTGCTTAATAATATAATTTTCAGTCTTTTTTAAAAGACCAAGTTTACTAGAGATAGTATCAAACCAGTAAGTAGCATCAACACCAAAGCCACCAATTGACTTTGCTTCTAAAATAGTTTTTCGCATACTGTTTACTTCACTAATAGCTTTATCTTCAAAAGTATTTTTATAAAAATTCATAGAATCCTCTGATGCATATTCATAAAAACTAATCATAAAAGAATCTTGTGATGCAATAAGAGTACTAAATTTTTCCCTACTACCATCTTTAAAATAATCTGTCGTAGTTATATTTGTACCAACAGCTCTTTCTATACCTGCTCTCTCTTTTGCCATAAGAAAATTAAAATAAGCTATTATCTGTTTTGTTATCTCTGGAGATGAAGAAAAATTAGAAATTTTTACTATTGTATTTAAAAAAAGAGCATTCATATTTGTATAATACAAAATAGCATTAGCTGTTTTAATATTTAATGCTATAATATTGGATCGAACCGAATCTATTTTTTTTAACTCATTTAAAGCATTTTCTAGTGTCTCTGCTATTTTTAGATTAATATTTTTTATATCTATATCTATTAATAACTTTTTCAATTCTGTTACTCGTGTGTCGGTTAAAGCTCTTTGTGATAGTAGTCTACTTTGAAAATGTGTACCATCACTTCCCAAATATCCTGCACTCATCCCTCGCTCTTTTTGAGTTTCATGAATAAGAAGAGAGATAGAATTTAAGAGATGAGAAGTCTTCTCTACATCTTTTAAATTATTTACATTTGAATAGGTTGTGTTTATTAAAACCATTGCTAATAAAAGAATAATAATCACTGGTATTAATGTTTGTAGCATTAACTTTGATTTAATAGATATATTTTTAAACATTTTGTAAAAATCCTTTTTGTATTGTATTAAAGATAATTATATCGAAACAATGTCGTTTAAAAATGTTATTCTATACTTAATTATTATATTGTAACAAAACAACATATAAATATTGTAAAATAAAGAAAAGGAATCTAATGAAAAATATAACAATATGGCATAACCCAAAATGTTCAAAATCTCGTGAGGCGATGAGTATCTTAGAAGAAAATAACTGTGAAAGTGAAGTTGTAAAATATCTTGAAACTAAACCAACAATACAAGAGATACAAACTATTTTAAAAATGCTAAATCTCTCCGCTCGTGAGCTTATGAGAATAAAAGAGGATATATATAAAGAGTTAAATTTAAAAGATGAAACAGATGAAGATAAATTGATTGAATCTATGGCTACTCATCAAAAACTTATAGAACGTCCTATTATTATTAAAGGCGATAAAGCTATCATCGGACGTCCTACTTCAAAAATAGCTGAGTTTTTAAACAGCTAATTTTTCTATACTAACTCCATTATCCTTAATAAACTTAGTGATAATATCTGAGTTAGTATGTTCATACTCTTTAGCATAAACTATGCGTTTGATACCACTTGCTATGAGATTTTTACTACACTCACTACAAGGCTCTAAAGTAACATAAATAGTAGCACCCTCAATAGAGATACCCTCACGTGCTGCCCAGATAATAGCGTTCATCTCTGCATGAATCTCATAAGTTTTAGACCACTCATGATGTTCTTTAGTATATTTATTATCCCAATAATCACAACAGTTGATAAATCCGGGAGGTGTACCATTGTAACCTGTACTTAAAATACGACCATTTTTAACTATCACTGCACCAACTTGTTTAGAAATACACTTTGAAGCAGTTGCTAACTCTGTTGCTATATTTATAAAATTTGTATCACTTAACATAATTAAAATAGATAACGTGCTGTTAAGCTAATAAGATGGTCACTGTTTCTATCAAAGTCATCACTTTTTATAGTTCTCATATAACTATATTCTGGTGTGATAGTTAAACTTTTACCTATCATATAACCGATACTAAACATAGCTTGATATGTGAAAATATTCTCATTTTCAAGCTCCTCCACACTATAAGAACTTATCCCTGCCCCAAAACCAAATGTAGTTACCATTTTACTATGGTTATAACCACTAAAGTAAAAATTTAACATCTGAGTATTTTGAACTACATCACCTTTATCTTCATCACTTAATGGACTAATTTTATAAATATTTTCTAGTTCAAATCTATAAACTGTAGATTGATACCCTAATGCTAAAGAGCCAAATTGACCACCATCATGAGAATAATTACTCGCTTTTGCATTAAGTTTATCACTCATTCCCACACCAGCACCAAGTTCTATATATATTCCACTATCAACTGCCATAAGTGATGTTGAAAATAGTAATGCTGATATATATTTTATAAAATGATTTTTCATACTCTTACTCCACTGTTCTTATATTTTTAATATCTGCATTATGACGAAGTCTAGCAAAATAATCGCCTAAAACTTGTTCACGTTTACCTGACATAATTGTATTTACAATCTGATTTTTAAAACTATCTATATTACCCTTTTTAGCTTTTTCAATATCTTTAAGATAAAAGCTCATAAATCCACCTTTACCATTTGGAATAATCTGTGTAAAACTATTAACAGAAGTTTTACTTAAAAGAGAAGCTAATTCAGGAGCAATTCTAGCATACGGTAAAACCTGTTCTTGTGTTTGAATATCAGGAGCATACATCATAGGATTATCTATTTTTGATTGAAGTCTCGCTCTATTTTGAGAGTTATAGATAATAGTAGTAAATGAACTTGGATATGAAAATTCCTCTTTATGAAGCTCAAAATACTCTTTAATCTCTATCTCTGATGGTTGTTTCATTGATGAGTATGCAATAGAAGCATACAGTTTTTGACTTAACAATTTTTCTTTAATCTTCTCTTTTAAATCACTTGAGCTTAATCCATTTGATTCTCTTACAGCTTCATAAAAAGCACTTACACTCATCTTGTTTCTAGTGGCTGTTTGCTTTATATCTTCATACACATCACTACTTGTTATATGGATATTGCGTTCTCTAATCTCAGCATTTTCTAAAGCTCTACGAATTAAACTATCAGAAGCTCTTTTAGCATCTATTTTAGAAAGTTGCATCTCTTTTTTAATATCATAAAGAGTAATCGCTTTACCCTTTACAACAATCGCGACACCATCAACTATTTCAGCATTTAAAGTTAAAGCTAGAAATAGAGTTAAAACTATTTTATACATATCATTCACTTGAGTTAAAATTTGAGTGCTATTTTACCCCCTTTTAACCAACAGTTGCCTAAAATTCGCTTACTAAAACAAAAGGCTTTTACATGGTTGTTACTCGTTTCGCTCCCTCTCCTACTGGATACTTACATATTGGTGGTTTAAGAACTGCACTTTTCTCATATTTATGGGCTAAAAAAAATGGTGGTAAGTTTGTTCTTCGTATTGAAGATACTGATAAAGCAAGAAATTCAGAGGAAGCTACTCAAGCAATTTTAAAAGCGTTTGAATGGTTAGGACTTGAAGCAGATGGCGAAATTACTTACCAATCGCAACGTGATGAAATCTATGCAAAATATATTAAGCAACTTTTAGATGAGGGTAAAGCCTACAAATGTTATATGAGTAAAGAGGAACTAACACAACTTCGTGAAACTCAGATGGCAAATAAAGAACGCACAAAATACAATGGTAAATATCGTGATTTTGAGGGAACTCCTCCAGAGGGTATAGAGCCTGTTATCCGTATTAAAGCTCCATTAACTGGAGAGATTTTAGTTAAAGATGGTGTTAAAGGTGACATCTCTTTTCAAGCTGAAGATATTTTAGATGATTTTGTAATCGCTCGTGCTGATGGTTCGCCAACGTATAACTTTGTTGTTGCGATTGATGATTATTTAATGGGTATTAATGAAGTTATCCGTGGAGATGACCACCTTTCAAATACTCCTAAACAGTTAGTTGTTTATGAAGCTTTAGGTTTTGAAATTCCTAAGTTTTATCACGTTCCTATGATACACAATTCAAATGGTAAAAAACTCTCTAAGCGTGACGGTGCAACTGATGTAATGGCTTATAAAGAGATGGGATATAAACCTCAAGCAATTCTTAACTTTTTAGTACGTTTAGGTTGGAGTAATGGCGACCAAGAGATTTTTTCATTTGATGAGATGATAGACCTTTTTAATCCAAAAGATATTAATAAATCAGCATCTATCTATAACACTGAAAAACTTGATTGGTTAAACGCTCATTATATTAAAAATAGTTCAAATAAAGAGTTAGCAGAACTTTTAGCACCTTATAATGTAACACTTCCATCAGAAGATAAAAGAGATATTTTATTAGATGCCCTTAAAGAGCGTGCAAAAACTTTAAAAGAGTTAGCGTCTTTAGTGGAAGAGATTATGATAACGCCAACATCTTACGATGCAAAAGCTGTTAAAAAAGCATTTAAAGGAGAGCCTATCCCTATATTAAATGCCTTTGGTGCAAAACTAAGCGCATCAGATGCAAAGCTTCCAAGTGAATTTCATAGTTTAATGGAAGAAGTTGTAACTGAAATGGAGATAGGTTTTGGAAAAATAGGAATGCCTTTACGTGTTGCTCTTTTAGGAAAAATGGGTGGACCTAATATTGATGTTATTATGGGTGTTATTGGGAGAGAGGAGACTATGTTGAGGGTTGCTGAGGCTATTACGGTTCAATCTTCTTAACCTATTATCTAAAAGTATCTACAATGTATATACTCTATTTACATAGAGAGATATCTTTTGAGAAGATAAAAAACTAGTGCCGTATGAGGGAAATTTGCAAGTACGGTTCTGTGAGGGGCATTCTGTACCTCTGAAATATTAAATTAAATATAAAGGAAGGGTAGTGATGTCTACTCTACGACTGAATATATTGTGGTTGTTAAGGATACTATGGACGAGGAAGAGTTAAAAGCTAAGATTATTAGTTAGAAAGAAGAGTTCCTAAAAATTAGGAACTCCCTAGCAAAGAGTAAGAAAAAAGTTTCTTACTTCTGAGGAACTACATACATATTGAAGTAACGACCCTCAAATTTTGGTGATTTATCCATAACACCAATATCTTCAACCATTGGCCAAACACGAAGAAGAACTTCTTTACCAGCCATAGGATTAGCCATTTCACGACCACGTAAAAATACTCTAAACTTAACATGAAAACCTTTTTCTAAGAATTCTCTTGCGTGTTTAACTTTGTAGTTCATGTCATTTTCAGCGATTTTTACAGAAAGCTTAATCTCTTTTACAACGATTTTTACTTGATTTTTACGTTGTTCTTTAAGTTTTTTCTCTTCTTGATACTTAAATTTACCGTAATCCATAATCTTTGCAACAGGTGGCTTTGCATCTGGAGCGATAAGAACTAAATCTAATTCTAATTCATTTGCTTTTTCCATAGCTTCATCAAAAGAGATAATCCCTAGAGATTCTCCTCCATCTACATTACATCTTAATTCAGTTGCACGAATATCGTCATTCATTATTACACGGTTTTTTTTAGGATTCAAAAATTTACCTCATTTACTTTAGTTTGTATAAGCGTTAAGAATTCCTCTTCGCTTAGGTTATATTGCTCTCTAGTTCTTCTATCTCTAATAGCTATTGTTTTATTAGCTATCTCTTCGTCACCTATAACAACTATCATAGGAACACGAGTTTTTTCGGCAGTTCTAATACGTTTATTTAACGAATCATTTTTACCATAGATTTCACTATCAGCGTTAATGTCGATAAGTTTATCTGATAAAACCTTAGCATACTCTTTATGAGACTCAGCAACTGGAACAATTGCCACTTGTGTAGGAGCTATAAACATAGGAAATTCACCAGCATAATGCTCAGTTAAAATTCCAATAAAACGTTCAAATGAACCAAGAATAGCTCTATGAATCATAACAGGTTGAATTTTTTCATTATTTTCGCCATTATATTCAAGTTCGAAACGTTCAGGAAGATTATTATCTAGTTGGATAGTTCCACATTGCCATTCACGTCCAATAGCATCAAGAATTTTAATATCTATTTTCGGACCATAAAAAGCTCCACCACCCTCATCAATAGTATATGGAAGTTTATTTTTTTCCATTGCAGCAACAAGAGCAGCTTCAGATTTTTCCCAAACTTCAGCATCTCCAACAGCTTTTTCAGGTTTAGTACTGATAGTCATATTATATTCAAAATCAAAAGTACTCATAATTTTATCTACAAAATCTACAACTTCAATAATTTGCTCTTCTATCTGATCAACTGTACAGAAGATATGTGCATCATCTTGCGTAAATTCACGTACTCTAAAAAGACCGTGTAAAGCCCCTGTTAATTCGTGACGATGTACAACACCATATTCAAAATATTTTATTGGCAAATCTCTATAAGAGTGAAGTTCATCTTCATAAACTTTAATATGACCAACACAGTTCATAGGTTTTACACCAAATTCTAGTTCATCTATGTTTGTAAAATACATATTTTCACCATAATTTTGGTAGTGACCAGAAGTTTTCCAAAGGTCAGCACGTAACATCTCTGGACCACGAACTGGCTCATAACCACGCTTACGGTGTGCTTTAAATAGAAGTGATTCTAATCTTGCACGTAAACGTCCACCAGCAGGTAACCAGATAGGAAAACCAGCGCCAACCTCTTCACGGAAAGTAAAAAGTTTCATCTCATTTCCGATTTTACGGTGGTCACGCTTTTCAGCTTCTGCTAACATTGTCATGTGAGCTTTTAATGACTCCTTATCTGCAAATGCTATACCATATATACGAGTAAGCATCTCATTTTTAGAATCTCCACCAAGATAAGCACCAGCTACTTTCATAAGTTTGAAGTATCTAATAAGACCGATAGATGGAAGATGTGGACCACGACAAAGGTCTTCAAACTCTCCCTGCTTATAAATAGAAACAGTTTCATCTTTTATACGTTCCATTACAGCAAGTTTTAAATGGTCATCTTTAAACTTCTCTTTTGCTTCCTCCATACTGATAGAATATTTCTCTATTTTATATTTTTTCTTAGCAAATGAAAGCATCTGTTTTTCTATTTTTTTAAGGTCGCCTGTACCAACTTCAGCTTCTGTTTTAAAGTCATAGTAAAAACCCTCTTTTACAGTTGGTCCAACATAAAACTTAGCATCTGGATAAAGTGATTTTATCGCTTGTGCCATAAGGTGAGCTGTTGAGTGACGTAAAACTTCTAAAGATTCAGGAGAGTTATCAAGATGAATCTGTTCACCCTCAAACCCTAACTCTTCAGCAGTTTGTAAATCGATAATTTGGTCATTATGTTTTATTGCTATTGCATTCACGGTTAAATTTCCTTTTTATAATTCAGTTTTTAAAACAGCACCTTGTGATGCATTTGAAACTAAAAGAGAGTAGCGTTTAAGCCATTTTGATTTTACTTCATTTTTGTAAGGTTTCCATTTTGCTTTACGTTCAGCTAAAATCTCTTCACTTACATTTAGTTGTAATAAATGAGCATCAGTATCTAACTCTATCTCATCACCATCTTCAATAAGAGCGATAAGACCACCCTCAGCAGCTTCAGGAGAAACATGACCAATAGAAGCACCTTTGGTAGCACCTGAAAAACGACCATCAGTTATAAGTGCCACAGAAGAACCAAGACCCATACCTTGAATTAGTGCAGTAGGAGCAAGCATCTCTTGCATACCTGGACCACCTTTTGGACCCTCATAACGGATAACTACAACATTACCAGCTTTTACTTTATGACCCATAATCCCTTTTATCGCTTCAGGTTGAGAGTTAAAACATATCGCTTTACCTTTAAACTGTCTCATTCCCGCTTCAATTCCAGCTGTTTTAACAACTGCACCCTCTAAAGCTAAGTTACCAAATAAAATAGAAAGACCACCCACTTGAGAGTAAGCATTTTTATTTGTATGAATAATATCTTCATCTTTAATCTCACAACCCTCTATACGTTCACCTAAAGTCTCACCTGAAATCATAAGAGCATCAAGGTTTAGATTATCACCACGTTTAGAAACTTCACACATAACAGCATTTACACCACCTGCATTATTTACATCGTCCATATGAACATCGTATCTTGATGGAGAGATTTTAGAGATATGCGCTACTTTATCAGCAATTTTATTGATATTTTCTATTTTGTATTCTATGTCTGATTCTCTAGCGATTGCTAAAAGGTGAAGAACGGTGTTTGAGCTTCCACCCATCGCCATATCTACAACAAAGGCATTGTGAATAGCTTTCTCATTTAGAATATTTTTCATTCTAAACTTTTCATTGTTTTCCATTTTAGCTAACTCAACTATACGACGAGCAGCTGTTTTCACAAGCTCAATACGCTCTGGAGTCATTGCTAAAATAGTTCCATTACCCGGAAGTGCGATACCCATAGCTTCACAAAGTGTATTCATAGAGTTTGCCGTAAACATACCAGAACAAGACCCACCAGATGGACAAGCTTCACACTCTATCTCATAAAGTTCTTCATCTGTCATCTTACCTTCAGCGTGTTGTCCAACTGCTTCAAATGCCGTAGCTAAATCGATAGGAGTACCATCTTTTTTATGACCAGCAACCATTGGACCACCTGATACAAAGATAGTAGGAACATTAACTCTTAAAGCACCCATAACCATACCTGGAACAATTTTATCACAGTTTGGAATACATATCATCGCATCAAGTGCATGAGCATTCATAACTGTTTCGATAGAATCAGCAATAATCTCACGTGATGGAAGAGAGTAAAGCATACCTTCGTGACCCATAGCGATACCATCATCAACACCGATAGTGTTAAAAACAAATGGAACACCACCAGCTTCACGGATAGCCTCTTTTACAATCTCTCCATATTCGTGAAGAAAAAAGTGTCCAGGAATGATGTCGATATAGCTATTTGCAATACCGATAAATGGTTTATCGAAATCTTCATCTTTTAAACCAGTTGCACGTAGTAGTGAACGGTGAGGGGCTTTATCAAAACCCTTTTTTATAATATCACTTCTCATAAAAATCCTTATATAGTAGTTTACATATTAAATTATATGTGCGATTATAACATTTTTTTTATAATTTAGATGAAAACACTTGACAAATAGATATTAAGGAGCTATAATTTCGGCATCACTTAGCAAATTGTTAAATGATATGGATGCGGGAGTAGCTCAGCGGTAGAGCATAACCTTGCCAAGGTTGGGGTCGCGAGTTCGAACCTCGTCTCCCGCTCCATTCTTATTATTGTAAACTGTGAATTCATTCATTATGCCCAGGTGGCGAAATTGGTAGACGCAGGGGACTTAAAATCCCCCGGTAGCAATACTGTATCGGTTCAAGTCCGATCCTGGGCACCATATTGACATGAAAGATACTGGTGCCATCGCCAAGTGGTAAGGCCGTAGCCTGCAAAGCTACTATCCCCAGTTCAAATCTGGGTGGCACCTCCAGTTTTATAATTTTAAAACTTACTAATACAAAAATGTGGATCTTTGGCAGAGTTGGTCGAATGCACCGGTCTTGAAAACCGGCGAGGGTTACACCTCCCAGAGTTCGAATCTCTGAGGGTCCACCACTTCTTAAATTACTTTAGATAATATAATTACCGAACTAAAATATACTTTTTAAGAAATTAAAAATATTATTTTTGTCAGCTATTGGTCAGCACTTCTTGTAAAACTTTGTAATACTTATATTTTATTCAATACTTTATACTTTCAACATAAAGCATTCTAACAACTTTACAAACTCTTTTCCTAAAACCTAACTTTTTTTAAATCTGCTTTATGATTGGTGTATCAAAAATAGGAAATAAAATGGAGCCTCGCTTATAAACATATGATAAAACACCAAATGATGAAAGCATTAAAGCATTAAAGCGATAGAAGATGCAAGAGCAGAAAACAAATAGAAATAAAATATTCTTCTAGAAGAAAATCAGTGGAGATGAAGTTTTACATTACTCTTGTGCTTGGTTACAAAAATAGTAGAAATAGTAAATATGCTATAATAACGAATATTAAAACTTACAAGGAGCTATTATGGTATATGTTATTCGTAATGGAAAGCTTGAAAAAGCACATAAAATTCAAAACTTAACTGTTGCACAAAAAGCTGTTCTAAAAGTAAGTACAAGAAAGCAGTCAGATAAACTAGAAGAGTTAAAGAAAAAAATGGAAGAGTTAAAAGCTAGTTAGTATATGACACCTATTGGAATTTCTCAAGTATCATTTGATGACCTAAGCTCTTTTTTCAAGAGTTTTGACTTCACACAAGATTCAGCACATATACAAAAATATATTAGTTTTATTCAAGAAGCTAGTTTTTGCTATCAAAATATCATACATGAGCTTTATGATTTGGAAGAAGAAGAAGTTATTGGTTTTACTGCGCTAAGTACAACAAAAGAAGTAGATAATATATCTGGTGTTTTAGTAGAATTCTTATATATAAAGCCTCAATATAGAGGTAAAACTGATGAGATGTCACAAATTAAATATAGCCACTTACTTCTTGATTACATTATAACTACATCACTTAAAATTCAAAAACAAGTTGCAATCAATCATATTTACCTTGTTCCAATTGATGCTAAGGTTAGAGAAATTTATCACAAGTATGGGTTTGAGAATATCCCAGGTTCTGGAAGTAATGAGTTTGAAGATTATATGGTTTTTAATTTACTGGATGAAGACCCAACTATTCTATAATTAACTCAGAGTTAAAATCTCCATTTATCCTTCGAACTCAAAGCTTTAAATACTACTAATACAAAGAAACTAAATCAATAAAACTTATATTAATACTTTCAATAATAGTAACTTCTCATTATTTACCCAAATTTGACTAAAAATGGATAATTTAAAAAAAATATAGTCCTAAAATAGGTACTTTGATTTTCAAAAACCTCAAAAAAGTTAAAAAAAAAGTAAATAATGAGAAGTTACAGAAATCTTTTTGTTGGAGCAAAGTAGGAGAGGCTACCATTTAGATAATACCTCTCCATGAAACTAATGACTATGTGTGCCTTTTGTAATCTTGTATCAATATACCAAAAAGTAAAAGCTTAATGGCAACAAATGTTGTAAGGGTTGCATTGAAAGTAAAACCATTTTGGGACATGGTAAAAATTCCATTTACAAATACACCCAAACCTATATCTCTAATAAGACTCATTTCTTTTTACAAAAGTACAGCCCTTACTCTTTACATTTTAGATTCTACTAACAATTTTCTCCAATACAAAAGATGGTAAAAACTTTAAAAAAGTGATAAGAAAATAAAACTTCAATGGAAAAGCATAGAATCGTTTATTTTTATCAATAGCAAATATTATTTTTTTAACACCATCTTCTGTACTTAATAAAAAGGGCATTTTAAATTCATTTTTATCTGTTAATTCACTTTTTATAAATCCTGGTAAAATATTGATAACGTTAATATTATCTTTCTTATATTTATACCTAATCCCTTCAGCATAAGCATTTAAAGCTCGTTTTGAAGAGCTATATACTTTTGAACTTGGCATAGTGAAAAGTGATGCTAAAGAGGAGATGAAAACTATTTTTCCACTTTTTTGTTGTTTAAATAATGGAAGTAAAATTTCTAAAATAGCATGATTAGCAAGAACATTGATATTGTAAAGGTTTTGAAACTCTTGAATAGTTGGAATAGTATTAGAATGACCTAATGAGATTCCTGCATTTAAAATAACCATATCAACAACACCAATCTCTTTTATTTTAGTTTGTAAAAGTTCAAAATTTGTAAGGTCAATAACAACAATTTTTATATTTTTAGCTTGAGATAGTAGCTCCTCTTTTAAGGCTAATAATTTTTCCTCTCTTCTTGCTAAAAGTATTAGTTCATTATTCTCTTTTGCATACTGTCTTGCTAACTCAGCACCTAAACCACTACTTGCACCTGTTATAAGAATTTTCATAATATATTTACTTCACTTCCTTTTTGTTATTATACATTATTTTTCATCAAATATCTAGTTATAGTTTGATATAAACTCCATAAATATATTTAATAGTTATAAACAGTTATATTACAATTAAATAAGTAACTACCAAACTAATTTAATTGTAATAAGAACTATAAAGTATATATCTGATAAAATACCCTAAATGAAATAGGGAGTGCAGTTTGAAAGAGATAGAATTTATAAAAAATATTAAAAAATTAAAGTTAGAGTCAGAACATAAAGAGGAAGTTTTATATCTTCTCTATATTCTTATGGCATGGAAAAAATCTTCTGATGATATAAAAGGTAAGTTTAGTTTTGAAAATTTTTATAACTCTAAAATAGAGGTAGAAAAATTTTATAATATATTAGAACAGATTAAATCTGAACTGTCTTTTATTAAAATATTTCTTACAAGTGAGTTTTCATTAATAAAAAATAGTAATTCACCACTTACAGATAATGATCTAATTCAACTTTGTAATATTATTTACTCTGTAAACTCTCTGCCTAATGTATCTATTGGATTTAAAATTATTCATGAATATCTTAATAAAAATTCAAAGAAAAATAATGAACTCTATATAGATTCAAGTATCGCTGAGCTTACAGGAAAACTTTTGAATGAAAATGCAAAAACTATCTATGTTCCATTCAATAATAATTTAGAGTTTCTTCACTTTATGAACCCTATAAAAGTTTTTAGTGAATCTAAAAATAGTTCTCTTATTCCTGAACTCCTTAATATCCTTGATAATACAGATATAACTTTTAAACAGAGTGAACCATTACTAGAACCATCTTTTATAAATAAAAATGCTCCACACCTACTTGAACAGTTTGATAGTTCTATTCTCTTTTTACCTTTTGGTAGAAAGGATGAAACAAATAGTATAGATTTGCAAAATGATAAATTTAATAGATTTCATTATCATAAAGGGATTATTCTCGATATTGCAGCAGCTGAACACACTTTAGCACATACAAAAGGACAATCTATACTTTATATGCCTGTTGGTTTTACATATAGAAGTGGTTCAGAAGAAAAATTTAGAGAAAATCTTATAACAAAAAATTATCTTGAAGCAGTTATCCAATTAGCACCAAATCTAAACTCTAATACTTCAATAGAAACAACTATCATTATTATTAACAAACAAAAAGAGAACGATAAAGTACAGTTTATTAATTTAAAAGATAGTATTTTCCTTAAAAAAGATGGACGTAAAGCTGTTCTTACAAATTTTGATAAAATAATAGATATTTATAAAAATCAAAAAACAGTGGAAGATATCTCTACTGTTGTAACAAATGAAGAGATTAAAAATAATAAATACTCTTTTGCAATAGACCGATATATTAAATCTAAAGAATTAAATTTAATTAAAAAACATCTTCTGTCTCATAAAGTAAGAGAGTTACAGTCTATAGCAACTGTTCGTAAATCTCAACTTTTTAGTGATGAAAAAAGTGGAAATATTGTTTATGAGTTAGCACCTTCAGATTTTACAGATTCTGGATTTACATTTTTTAAAGATGGAAAAGCAAAGAAGATAAAAACACAAGAGAGAAAACTTCAAATATATAAATTAGAAAGATTTGATTTATTAGTTAGTACAAAAGGTACAATAGGAAAAGTAGCTATTTTTGATAAAAAATCAGATGAAGAGAGTGAATATATCGTTTCTCAAGCCAATGTTATTATTCGACTGTATGATATAAAAAAAGAGAGTTTAGAACATAAACACAAAGCTATTGAACTCTATATGTTTCTAAAATCTAAAATTGGTCAAAGTATGATTAAAGAGTTAGTATCTGGAACAGCTATGCCTCAAGTTTCTACTGAAAATATTAAAAAATTAAAAATTCCTATTTTAACAGAAGAGGAACAAGATAAAATTATTAAGAATTTTACTAAAGAGATAAAAGTAACTGAAAAAATAGAGAAATTAAAAAAAGAGATAGAAGAGATACACAACAGTTATTTAGGTGATATATAAATCACCTAAATGAAAATTAATCTTGAGGTTTACGAGCTTTAATATTTATTTTACGTCCAACTTTCTTAGGAGCATCCCATTTTTCTTTAGGTGATCCATCAAAACGGTGGTTTCTTTCTCCACTTTTACCTGAAAATTTTGCTTTACCATTGTCGTCATGTCCTAAAAATTTATTTGGCTCTTTTTTCTTTTTAGCCCATTTATCTGAAGAATCTGATTTTTTGAAATCTTTTTTCTTTCCAGATTTATCATAAGATTTTTTATCTTCATCACCATAATCACGCTTTGGTTTATAAACTTTTTCTTCAGGGTCTTGAGTTTTTTCATCGTAACGTTTTTTAGCAACTTCTTTAATCTTTTCTTTACTCATTTTTCTAACAACTTCAACTACCTCTTTAACAGGATATTCAAAGCCACTTATAATCTCTTGTTTAATAGCACGACCAAGCAACATCTCAATAGGATAAAGAGCTTTTTGTTCACTTTCATTTAAAAACAGAACTGCACTTTCAGTCGCTTTACTAACTCTCGCCATATATACAATAGATTTAATAGGAATATCAAAACTAATTAATATTTCACAACGAAGGTCATTTAATTTTATAAGTTCTTTATCTTCAAGAATTTTAATATCTTTATTTTCAATTCCCTCTTTTATAGATGCAATATCAGTAGAACAAACTACCAAAATATCACTTTTTTCATTTTCAGAAATAATCTTATTTAAAAGTTGAATTTTTTTATCGTTTGAACAAGGATAAACACGGTGATTATTTGGTTTTATAGTTATAGTATTAACTGACATTAAGAAGTCCTATTGAATTATTTATGAAATTATATCCATATTCTATCTTATAAGTCTAATATAGATTAAAGTTGTTAAATAATATAATTAAAGTTATAAAAAAATATAGGTAAAAAATTATGACTGTTTTAACTGCTAACGAACGTAATGAATTAGAAGGTGTGTTTTTATCTATTGATACAGGTAACGACTTTTTTCAAAAAATTTCTTTTTTCTTTTCTAATATAATAAATTTTATAAAAAGTAAATTTCTCGTTTAATAAATCTCTTTTCTTCTCCTCTTATATAAAAATTAATAATTATTTTTCATACTTTTCTTTCTAAACTTTTTAAGAGATAAAACAGTAAACTCACACCATTTAAAAATCTAGGAATTTTTGCTATGGAAAATATAGAAACTATCGATAGTGTGTGTACATATTGTGGTGTTGGTTGTGATATTGCAGCTAATGTAGATACTAAAACTAATAAGATTGTAAAAATCTTTGCTCATCCTGATGGTGTTGTTTCCCAAGGTAAACTTTGTATCAAAGGTAAGTATGGTTTTGATTTTGTAGATGCTGATGATAGACTTCGTATCCCTCGCATTAAAAAAACTTTTTTAGAGAAAAATCCTACTATTAAAGATGCTATTTTTTCATCATTAGTTGATTTTGATGATATCTGGTATGAAACTGATTTAGATAATGCAACAACTGCTACAGCTATGAAACTTACAGAGATTCAAAAAAATTATGGTGAAAAAAGTATCTGTTCTATCGGTGGAGCAAGAACTTCTTGTGAAAGTAGCTATCTTTTTCAAAAATTCACTCGCCACACTTTAAACTCTCCTCACGTTGATAACTGTGCTAGAGTTTGTCACTCTCCCTCTTTAAGTGGTATGAAAAAGACTATTGGTGAGGGTGCTGCTACAAATCCTTATAGTGATATTTATAATGCTGAGTTTATGATAGTTATCGGTTCAAATACAACAGAAGCGCATCCAATTATTGCAAATCGTATAATAGATGTAGCACGGGAAAACGATAATCTTGCTGTTTTTGATGTACGTGAGATTAAACTTCATCGTGTTGCAAAATATAAAGCGATAATGCCTCACGAAGCAAATCTTCTTATCTTAAATATGTTAGCTTATGTGATTATAGATGAAGAGTTATATGATGAAAGTTTTATAGCAGACCGAACAAAAGGTTTTGCAGAGTTTAAAGAAAATATCATCAATGACCCTTATGCTAATCCAGATTATTTTAATGAGATAGCTGGTTATGAGTATCTTAGTAAAATGGTGCATAAAGTTGCACGTGAATACGCACTTAAAAAATCTATGATATTTTGGGGTCTTGGAATTACTGAGCATATAGATGGCTCGTATGCTGTAATGGCTATCACTCATTTAGCACTTATGACGGGAAATATTGGAAAATCTGGAACAGGTTTAATGCCTCTTCGTGGTCAGAACAATGTTCAAGGTGCTTGTGATATGGGTATGTTACCTTACTTTAATCCTGATTATCAAGAGCCTAAAGAGGTTGGTCTTATGACTCCTCAACTTGTTGATGGAATGTTAGAGGGAACTATAAAGGCTGTATTAAATATAGGGGAAGATTTAACACATATCCATCCAAATCTTAACAAAGTTGATAAAGCTATCAAAGAGTTAGAACTTATCGTAGTTCAAGAGCTATTTATGACAGATGTTGCTCAACACGCTGATATAGTTATCGGTGTAAAATCAGCGTATGAGAAAACAGGTGTTTATATAAATGCTATGAGACGTTTACATCTTTCACAACCTCTTGTGAAGTCTGATTTACCAGATGATTGGGAAGTATTACAGATACTTGATAATAAGATGGGTGGAACTGCTGATTATAAATCAAGTCAAGATATATGGAGTGAAGTTCAAAAAGTAGCATACAGACGTTTTAGTGGTGCTGATTATCATAGACTTGAAAAACATCGTAAGCGTGGACTTCAATGGCCAGTACATACCGAAGACACACCTATTTTACATCAACTAGATTTTAGAACAGATGATGGATTAGGGTCATTTCACTATAACCGATATAAACTTCGTGGAATGGTAGACGAGATAACTAAAAATGTATTAACGGGGTATTATTTAAGCACAGGAAGAACTTTAGCTCATTACAATAATTCAGCACAAACGAAACGTTCAGAAAAATTAAATAAAACATATAGTGAAGATATTTTACTTGTGAATGAAAATGATGCAACTGATTTTACAAGTGAAAAGGTTATCTTAAAAACAGAGTATGGACAAAGTAACCCACTTACTATAAAGTTTACTAATAAAGTAGAACCTAAAACACTTTTTGTAACTTTTCATCACGCTGAGTCAAAAATAAATAATCTTTTTGGTGATGTTTTTGATGAAGTGATTATGACTGCGGCTTTTAAGTCGGTTAAGGTTGAGGTTATTAATCTTTAATGATTATTTTATTTGACCTAGATGGAACATTAATAGACTCAACAGAAGCTATTTTAGAGAGTTTTCATAACTCCTTTAAAGTTCATAATTATCCTACACCGAGTGATGATGCTATAAAATCTCTTATCGGTTATCCTCTTGATGAGATGTATAGAGCGTTAGGAGTGAATGAAGATGTAGTTTGGGAGTATGTAAATACTTATAAAGAACATTATAGAGTTATCTCTACACAAAAAACAGAGTTACTCTCTTGCGCAAAAGAAGCAGTAGAGTTGGCAGATACATTTGCTACATTAGCTATTGTAACAACAAAAACAGGTAAGTATTCTCAAGTTTTAATGGAATATTTTGAGATAATGAAATATTTTAAAGTTTTAATTGGTCGTGAAAATGTTGAGAACCCAAAACCTCATGCAGAACCTATTTTAACAGCTTTGAAAGAGTTAAATATTGAAGATAAAGATATTTGGATGATAGGTGATACTAAATTAGACTTGATAAGTGCTAGAAATGCTGGTGTAAACTCTATTGGTGTACTTAGTGGATATGATAGTAAAGAAACTTTAGAAAAATATACAGAGGTTATTTGTGAAGACGCATTAAATGCAATTGAATATTTAAAGAGTAGGAAGAAATTACACACCTAGTATAGTTAGATAACTAGCAATAAATTAAAAGCTATATTTAAGAGCAAGTTGCCTAAAATATGTGAAATTAGAAACTGATAGAAAATATTAAAAATTTCTTGAAAACAATTAAGGAGAATTAATGCTAGAAATTAGATGGCATAGTCGTGCTGGACAGGGTGCTGTAACAGGTGCAAAAGGTTTAGCGGATGTTATTTCTACAACTGGTAAGCATGTACAAGCTTTTGCATTTTACGGATCAGCTAAACGTGGAGCTGCAATGACAGCTTATAATCGTGTTGATGATAAAGTTATTATGAATCATGAAAAATATATGGAACCAGATTTTGTTTTCGTTATTGATCCTGCATTAGTTTATACTTCTGATGTTACAATTAATGGTAAAGACTCTACAAAATATATTATTACTACTCACTTAACAACGGCAGAACTTGTGAAAGCACAACCGAAGTTAGAAGGTAAAGAAGTATATACAGTAGATTGTATCACTATTGCTCAAGAAACAATAGGTCGTGCTATTCCAAATACTCCAATGCTTGGTGCATTTATGAAAATTTCTGGTATGTACGATATTGAATTCTTTAAAGAAAATATGAAAAGAGTTCTTGCAAAATTACCACAAAAAATAATCGATGCGAATATGTTTGCTATTCAGCGTGCATACGATGAAGTGAAATAAGGAGCTAATGATGGCAAATACAGGATGGGATGAATTTGAAATAGGAGCTATGCTTCGTTCATTTGATGGTACAGCACCAGCAGAGATTGCAACTACACATCAAGAAGATCGTGCATATTCAGCAAACAACTCTTTTACAGCGAGTGTTGCAGATTGGAGACTTGAAAAACCAATTTTTAATAAAGACTTTTGTATAGATTGTCAATTTTGTTGGGTTTATTGTCCAGATTTATCAATTATCTCTCGTGATAAAAAGATGATTGGTGTTGATATGGATCACTGTAAAGGTTGTGGAATTTGTGTTGAGGTGTGTCCTACAAATCCAAAATCACTATTAATGTTCTCAGAACAAGCAGATGAAGAGGCAGAGCTTGCACAATGGCCTGCAAAAGAGGAGAAAGAATAATGGCATTTGATAAAATGGAATTAAGAGAAACTGAAGTTTGGGATGGTAACTTTGCTGCTGCTCAAGCTTTAAGACAGTGTCAAGTAGATGTTATTGCTGCTTATCCTATTACTCCATCAACTCCTATTGTTGAAGGTTATGCAAAATTCAAATCTGACAACTATGTTGAGGGTGAATTTGTGATGGTTGAGTCAGAACATGCTGCTATGTCTGCATGTATTGGTGCTGCTGCTGCTGGTGGACGTGTTGCGACTGCAACATCTTCTCAAGGTCTTGCACTTATGTCTGAGACACTTTATCAAGCTTCAGGTATGCGTTTACCAATTGTTCTTAATATGGTAAATCGTGCTTTAGCTGCACCTTTAAATGTTAATGGTGACCATTCAGATATGTATATGGTAAGAGATAGTGGTTGGATTCAATTCGATGCATTTTCTCCACAAGAAGCTTATGATTTAAACTTCATTGCATTTAAAGTTTCTGAAGACCACGATGTAAGAATTCCTGCAATTGTAAATCAAGATGGTTTTATGACTTCTCATACAGCACAAGGTGTAACTACTTTAACTGATGAAGAGGGTTATAATTTTGTTGGTGAGTATAAGCCGATGAATGATATGCTAGATTTTGATCATCCAGTAACTCATGGTGTTCAAACTGAAGAAGATTGGCATTTTGAGCATAAAGCTCGTCAGCACAATGATATGATGACAATCGTTCCAAGTAAAATAGATGAAGTATTCTCTGATTTTGCTAAACTAAGTGGTCGTCAATATAATAAAGTTGAATGCTACGATATGGATGATGCTGAAGTAGCAGTTGTTTGTATGGGTACATCTGTTGAAACTGCTCGTGAAGTTGCAACTGAGATGAGAGCTAAAGGTATTAAAGCTGGTGTAGTTGGTATTAGAGTTTTACGTCCATTCCCATTTATGGAAATTGCTGATGCACTTAAAGATATTAAAGCTGTAGCTGCTCTTGACCGTTCTGCTCCTGGTGGTGCTGCTGGTATGTTATTTAATGAGATCGCTGGTTCATTATTTAATACAGATAGTAAAATGCTACTTTCTGGTTATATTTACGGTCTTGGTGGTCGTGATTTAACTAAGAAACATTTAGTAGATTTATATACTGAACTTTCAGCGAATGCTGATGCTGGTAAAGTATTAACTCAACAACAACAGTTTATCGGTGTTCGTGGACCGAAACTAGCTTATCTATAGGAAATTTTAATGAGTGAAATAAAAAAAATAAAAAACTTAAAAGAGTTTTCAACATCTGCTGACCGTTTTGAGGGAGCGAACCTTTTATGTCCAGGTTGCGCTCACTCTATTATTGTTCGTGAAGTTTTAAATGCAACTAATGATGATTTAGTTCTTGCAGCTTCTACTGGTTGTCTTGAAGTTTGTACTGCTGTTTATCCATATACATCTTGGGATGCTTCTTGGATTCATATCGGTTTTGAAAATTCATCAACTGCTATCTCTGGTGCTGAGGCGATGTACAAGTCTTTAAAAACTAAAGGTCGTTTAAAGCAACCAGATCGTAACCCTAAGTTTGTAGCTTTTGGTGGAGATGGTTCATCTTACGATATCGGTTTTCAGTGGATTTCTGGTTGTATGGAAAGAAATCACGATATGATGTATGTTGTTCTTGACAATGAAGTATATGCAAATACAGGTGGACAACGTTCATCTTCAACTCCAATAGGTTCAAGTGCAACAACTTCACCTGCTGGTTCTCATTCTTATGGTGAGCAAAAGAATAAAAAAGATATGCTAGGTATCATGGCAGCTCATAATATTCCATATGCAGCACAAGTTGCTCCAAATAAATGGAAAGATATGGTTAAGAAAATCCAAAAAGGTTTTGCAACAGAAGGTGCTGTATTTATTAATGCTGTTTCTCCTTGTACTACTGAGTGGAAATTCGATCCTAAAGATACTATGAAACTAACTGACCTTTCAACTGATTCATTAGTATTCCCACTATATGAAATTATTGGTGGTAAAGAGTTTAATATCACTTATAGACCTAAAAATGTTGTTCCAGTTGAAGAGTATTTAGCTGCACAGGGACGTTTTAAACATCTATTTAAAGATGAGTACAAATATTTAATCAAAGAGTGGCAAACTCGTGTTGATGAAAATTGGGCTTATTTAAATAAACGTGAAGAAGCTAGAGTTTAATAACTTTTTCTTCTAAATAATTCAGATTTTTATCTGAGTTATTTACTTTTTATATATTTTCTTCTCTTTTTTTCTCAAATAAATCTTTTCTTTTCATATTATTCAAATTAAAAGATGTTAAAATACATACATTATTACTATTAAGGAAACAATTATGCCATTATTAGACTCATTTACAGTAGATCATACAATTATGCCAGCACCAGCAGTTCGTCGTGCCAAAGGAATGAAAACTCCAAGTGGAGATGATATTACAGTTTTTGATCTGCGTTTTGTAAAACCAAACAGAGAGATATTATCGTCAGAGGGTATTCACACTTTAGAGCATCTTTTTGCTGGTTTTATGAGAGAGCATTTGAACTCTAAAAAAGTAGAAATTATAGATATATCTCCTATGGGTTGTCGTACTGGATTTTATATGTCAGTTATAGGAACACCTACAGAGAAAAAAGTTCGTAAAGCTTGGTTAGCTTCTATGGAAGATATATTAAAAGTAAAACATAAAAAAGATATTCCAGAATTAAATATTTATCAATGTGGAACATATAAGATGCACTCACTTAAAGATGCTAAAAATATAGCTACAAATATTTTAGATAATGGAATAGGGATAATGGATAATGAACTTTTACAGTTAGACCTTACAAAAGTAGGGTAGTAAAGAATGTTTATATTATTACCGATGGATATTGAAGATACAGAAGAAGCTAAATTAGTGCCTCTTAATGATGTGAAAATATGGACACAGTTACAGATAGAAGAGGGTAGAGTTGTTGGAACAAAACACGCTTCTCAAAAAGAAGAGTTTGAAAATTTTAGTGAGTGTGTAGTTGTTGTAAATGACAATGAATATGTTTGGCCATTTATGGAACTCTCTATGATGGTTTTAGTAGCACATACTCAAAGAACTATTGAAGATATTGTTGAAGCTTATATCTTTAAAGAGCTTCACGATTTAGCTTATTAGACTATGTCTGATTTAACACAATTTTTAGAACTTTTCAATCCCTATCCAGGAAATAGCTACCTTGAGATAAGTAACGGTGTAAGTGATATAACTATCGCTTTACAAGAGTTACTTAGTAAGGTAGATGGTAATTTAGATTTAGTTATTTATAGTGATGATACAAGTGATTTAAAAGCTAAATTTCCAAACTCTAAAATTCAGCAGATAGCTGACCTTTCAAAACCTTTTCGTGCGATGCCAAGAAGTGTAGATATAGTAATCTTAAAAGATATTTTTCATCTTCATACTAATCAAGATATAGTTATAAAAACTGCTTATACAGCTTTAGCAAATACAGCAAATATAATTATTATGCAAGAGAAAGGAACTATGGATATAGAAGCTATTTATGAGCTGTTAGAGAAGTTTGAATTTCGTGCATCAAATAGTATAGATGTTTTACCTGAGTATGATTTAGTGATGGCTAAGAAGATGCATATGTGGGGTAATGGGTTATAGAGAAAATTTATAGCTCTAAAATGATAATCTCAAAGGATTTCAACTTAAAGTTGATACAGCCAAATATCTTGAACGATTCGACACCCTTTGAGGAGTTAATAAAATTATACAATAGGTATGCTGAATGAATAATAAACACTATAATAATATTTTACTGCTAAACAAAATTATTCCAAATAATGATGATGAAAAAAATGTAGCACTTGCACTGGTGACACAAAAAGAAAAGTTTATACTTGAAGATGCCGTAAATTCTCTTATATATAATAAGACTATATTACCAAAAAATGAAAACTATAATCTGATGCAGTATATAAATGAAGTTAATAAGATTACAAATCAATACTATTTTATGTATATTCAGATTAGTCAATTTGAAGTATTTTTAAGAACTTACATAAATCATAAAATGATTGCTGAATATGGCAGTAATTGGCATAAAAATAAAATCATGAAAGATTTATCAGAATTTCAAACTAATACAATGGCAAAAATTGAGAAACCATCAAAGGCACTCAATAGCATATCATTTGGAACTCTTGAACTTGTATATCTCAATGGTTCAAGATTTGGGAGTGTTTTTCAATCAAAACTTCACTCTGATAAAATTTTAACAAAGAACGGTCAAGTTAAATATCATAACAAAGATTTAGTTAAAGGTTTATTCTCAATCGTGAGAAATGCTCGTAATGATATATGTCACCATAGGAGAATTGGAGAGAGTATTAAATCTAATTCAAAGTATCGCAAAAAGAAGATGACACGTTCTGATGTAAATAAATCTCTGAATGATTTGAAAATACTTTTGGGATACGATAATCAGTTTGATGTAATCTCAGTTGATTTCAAATATAAAAAATATTAATGTCTCAGAAGTGTTTAAGATAATGGGCTTTAATATGTTCAACAACCCCCTCCACAAAATAACCCTAAGCCAAGATGGTTCATACACAGCATACTCAACAGAGTACAATGAACACTACCATTCAACAAAAGATGGTGCTTTATATGAGTCGTTAGTGAAACATATAGAACCAGCTTTTAAGATAAAACAAAATCAAGAAAAAATAGTTATTTTAGATATATGTTATGGTCTAGGGTTTAATACTTTTGCAACACTTTTGTATCATCAACAAAATAATCTTCATTCAAAGCTTTATATATATTCTCCAGAACTAGATGAGACACTGGTAAAATCATTAACAAATTTTATATATCCAAAAGAGTTTGAACAGTTTAAACATATAATAGAAGCAGTTTCTAAAGATGGTATTTATGAAGATGAAAATTTTTATATAGAGGTTTTTTTAGGAGATGCTAGAGAGTATATTAAAAGGTTCGATACAAAGTTTGATATAGTCTATCAAGATGCTTTTTCTCCTAGCTCAAATTCTATTCTTTGGACAAAAGAGTATTTTTCTGATATAAAAAAAGCTATTAAAAATGATGGGATTTTAACAACATACTCTATCGCTTTAGCAACACGTTTGGCATTGTATGAAAATGGATTTAATATCTATCTAAATATTGGAGAGAATTATCGAGATGCAACAGTAGCTTCTCCCTCTATTGTAAATGAGTTTAAAACTGTAGATATGGAACATAAAATATCTTGTAATCCTACGATAAAATCTTTAAGAGACTAAAGGTTTAAACTTTTATAAAGTTTATCAAGATATAATTTCGCTCTAGTTAATCGCCGACATAGCTCAGTTGGCTAGAGCAACTGATTTGTAATCAGCAGGCCCGGGGTTCAAATCCTCGTGTCGGCACCATCTTTTTTTCTTTTCAAAAATCAACTTAAAATCAAAATGCTATAATAAAGATAATTTTTTATATAAGGCAACCAATGTTCAAAAATAACCTAGCCTACGAAGCAAGTGCAGGAAGTGGTAAAACTTTTATGCTTGTTGTGCGTTACCTTAGTCTTCTTTTTAAGGGTGCTGAACCCTCTAAGATTTTAGCACTTACATTTACAAATAAAGCAGCCTTTGAGATGCGAGAGCGTATTGTTATCACTCTTGAAGAGTTGGATAGTCGTGGAGAGCTTGATGAGATAATCAAAGTAACAGGTTTTACAAAAGAGTTTCTTCTTCAAAATCGTCAAAAACTTTTAAATGAATTTTTAAACTCTAACTCTAAAATAATGACCATAGATAAGTTTTTCACTCAAATACTTCGTAAATTTTCTCTCTATGCTTCTCTTATGCCAGATTTTTCTACTTTTGGTTCTCAGCATGAACTTAAACTGTTATCTCGTTTTTTAAAAGAGGTAAGTGTTGCAGGAAAAAGAGATACTCTTATAACACTTTCACTTCAATCAAGAAAACGTTTAAATGATATATTTGCTTTACTTGATGAGTTTTATACAAAAAGACAAGAGCTATCACATCTTAAATTTACCAAACAGCTATTTTGGAATTTTGAAGAGGAGGCTATGAAGGAGTTAGAGTTACTCAAAGCGATAGTAGATAGATGTGGTTCAAAAGCATCTGCTACTGTTAAAAAATCTGTTATAGCAGAAAACATTGAGGATTTAATCTCTAAAAGTTGGTTATCTCGTGAATCACTTGATTATAGAACTTTTTCAAAATGTTATACCTCTGATATGGATATACATCTTGTGAATATTCAAACTGCTATTAAAAATTATCATAATGCTAAAGAGCAAAACTTTTTTTATGCCCTTAATGAACTTGTAGATATTTATGAAAAATCTAAAAAAGCATTGTATAGTGATGATAGTGAACTATCCTTTAATGATGTTACAGTTTTAGTACATTATCTTTTAAAAGAGCGAGTAGATAGTGAGTTTTTATATTTTAGACTTGATGCAAATATAGAACATCTGCTTTTAGATGAGTTTCAAGATACAAGTATTTTACAATATGAGATTTTAAAACCACTTATAACAGAGATAACATCAGGAAAAGGTGTTTTTGATGATGGTAGTTTCTTTTTTGTAGGGGATGTAAAACAGTCTATTTACCGTTTTCGTGGTGGTGTTTCATCACTATTTGAGAGTGTAAAAAATGAACAAAATACAGAAGTAGAACAGCTCCTTACAAACTATCGTTCACAAAGAGAGGTTATTGAGTTTGTAAACCGAAGCTTTGATACAAAAATAAAAAACTATAAACCTCAAAAAGTAAGAGTAGAAGCAAACAATGGTTATGTAGAGATTATAGAGAGTGAAGAACCTTTAGTGGAGAGTTTAAAGCAGGTAAAAAGGCTTATAGAACTTGGTGCTGACTTAAATGAGATAGCTATTTTATGTGCTACTAATGGAGATGGAGAAGCTATAAAACAGGTGCTTCAAGAGCAAAAGATAGAGGTCGTAACAGAAACAACTACAAAACTTATAAATCAAAAAAGTGTGAAAGCTATTTTAGAGTATCTGAAGTATCTTTATTTTAATGAAGAGATATATAAACATAACTTTTTTGCACTTATAAATCAAGAAGTAAAAGCTATCAATAGAGTAGATTTTAATAATGTAAAACTTTTTGATGTTGTAAAACGAGCTATTAATAGTTATGGACTGTTTAAAGATGATTTTCATCTTATACGTTTTTTAAATGCTATTGGAAAATATAATGATATTGAAGCTCTTTTATTTGAATATGAACGTTTAGATATATCTGCCGCTGCCTCAGATTTAAGTGGTGTTCGTGTTTTAACGGTTCATAAGTCTAAAGGTTTAGAGTATGAACACGTTATTGTAATGGATAGACTCAAAAAAGCTCCTCCTGCACGTGATGCTATCATCTATGAGTATGATAATATTTATTTAGAAAATGTATATCTACGTATTAAAGGACGTGATGCGTTAGATGATAAGTATGCATTGGCTCTTTCTAAAGAGAAAGAATTAGTAAGAGAGGATAGTTTAAATGCTCTTTATGTGGCATTTACTAGAGCAAGAGAAAATCTTTTTATTGTTCGTAAGGCTAAAGATTCTGTATTTAGTATTTTAGATTTAGAAAGTGGTAGTTATGGAAATCTAGTGTGCCAAACACAAAAAGATATTATTTTAAAAACAGAATTTTTACCTTTAGAGTATCAAGAGTTTTATTATGGAACTCAAAGTGATATTTTAGCATTAGAGGAGACACAAGATGAAGATTTACAATCTATAAATTTTGGTTTAGCGATGCACTATATGTTAGAGATGTTAGCTACTTTTGATGAAAAAAGTATAAGTGATGCTAAAGATATGATGATAAATAAGTTTGGCTATTCACTTGAAATTGCAGAGGTAGAAGAGATTGAAAAAAGAGTCAAACTTCTTTTAACTGATAGTACGTTTAAAGAGCTTATAAGTGAAGAGTATTATAAAGAAAAAGCTATTCGATATAGAGATAATCTTCGGTATATTGACCTATTAGTGAAGCAAAAAAGTGGTGTTTGGAGTGTTATAGATTATAAAAGTTCTATCAGTTATTCAAAACATCATCTTAAACAAGTTCGTTATTATGTTCAAGCAGTTCAAGAGATAACTGGTGATGAGGTTGAGGGGTATATCTGTTATTTATTGGAGGGTGAGGTTAGGTTGGTTAAAATTTAAACCTTAAATAAAACAAAAATAAAGGTTTATATAAGTTTACAAAGCTATAATTCGCCAACAAAACAGATACTTATAGATAAGCTGTTTAAAAAATTACTTAATAAAGGTTCATAATGAAATTTACTAAAATTGCAACTACTGAACAAATTGATCAAAAGTGGATTTTGATTGATGCTGAAGGTAAAACATTTGGTCGTATGATGACAGAAGTGGCAACACTTCTTCGTGGTAAGAGAAAAGTTTGCTGGACTCCAAATATTGATTGTGGTGACTATGTTGTTATCATTAATGCTTCTAAGGCTAAATTTAACGGTCTTGGTAAAGTTAAAAATAAAGAATATTTTTCTCACTCAGGTTACTTCGGTTCTACTAAGAGTGTTAAAATGACTGAGCTTTTAGAGAAAAACCCAGAGAAACTTTATAAGTTATCTGCTCGTGGTATGCTTCCTAAAACTAAGCTTGGTGCTAAAATGATTAAAAAATTAAAAATTTATGCAGGTGCTGAACATCCTCACACTGCACAACTTTCAAAGTAAGGAGTGACTCATGGCAAAAACAATTTATGCAACAGGTCGTCGTAAAGCATCTATCGCAAAAGTATGGTTAACTCCAGGTTCAGGTAAAATTACTATCAATGGTCTTTCTTTAGATGCATGGTTAGGTGGACTTGAAGCTAAGAAACTTCGTGTTAAACAACCATTAGTTCTTTCTAAACAAGATACTACAGTTGATATCGTTGCTACTACTTTAGGTGGTGGTTTTGGTGGTCAAGCTGATGCTCTTCGTCACGGTATTTCTCGTGCTTTAGTTGCATTTGACCCAGAAATCAAAGCTATCCTTAAACCAGAGGGTATGATGACTCGTGATTCACGTGTTGTTGAACGTAAAAAACCAGGTCGTCGTAAAGCACGTCGTTCTCGTCAGTTCTCAAAACGTTAATATCTTTTTATCGTTTTTTATCAGTGCATTTTTGTACTGGTAAAACCTTTTTATCTCTCTAACATCCCCTTAACTCTTTTCTTAATATAATTAGCCACTTAAATATAAAGGCTATTTCATGAATAAAAAACTTTTGATTTTTTTATCAATACTTATAACTCTTGTAGTTTTATTCCCTATTGTAGGAAGTAAATTAGCAGAACAAACTCTTAATAAACAGATAGAAATTTTAAAATTGAATGGTTTAGAGATTAAAAATCAGAATTCAGATTTTAAATATTTTTCAACACAACTTCATTATGAATTTTTAATAAAAGATGCTCAAAAGTTTATTCAATATATAAATCAAAAATCAAATCAAAAAATACCAACTGCATACGATGATATTTTAGAGGGTACTTTAGTAGGTATAGATATAGAGCATAGTAATTTTATGACAGATAAAGATATAGAAGTAGATATATATCCTTTAGCACTTGCAAAACAACTCAGTAAAAATAGAGAGTTTAATGATTTTCTTCAAAATAGAGGGCTTTTATATCATATAAATTATAATCTTCTAACTCAAGATTTTAGTGCTTATGTAAAAGATATTGATGAAGAGTTTATTTTAGAGGATAAAACAAAAATTTCCTTAGTTGTTCTAAAGAGTAGACATAGTGGAAATGGAAACATTTTGAAGGCAAACTCTTTTATCTCTAATAGTGAAAAAATCTCTTTAAAAAGTTCAGAAGATAGTAAAAATATTAATTTTCTTATTACAAATTTAGCACTTAACTATAAAACTAATAATGAAACTAAAAAAATAGAGTTTCAAATGAAAACTTCATTTGATAACTTACTTATCGCTTCAGATGAAGGATTTTTTAATATTGTAGGATTTAACTATGATATTTTTGTCAAAGATATAGATAAAGATGCGATGGCAGAACTAGAAGTTTATCTCTCTACAATAAAAACTAAATATGATCTGTACTCACAACAAGATGCGATAGAAAAAAGTGTTATGAATCTTATAACAAGAGGATTGACATTATCTATAGAAGACCTCTCTTTTAAAAATATTGTTATCAATAGAAGTGAAAGTTTAGATAGTTTCTCATTCAAATCAAAACTTATTTTAGAAAAAGATAGTAAATTTAAAACTAAAAATATCACAACAAATATAGAGTTAGAGTTATCAAAAAAGATTTTTTCTCAAATAACAGCCATATCTCCAATGGTAAATTTAGCAAAATTTTATGCAAAAGATAAAGGAGATAGTTTTTATTTTAGTATAGAGTTAAAAGATGATAATCTTAAAGTAAATAATAAAAAATTGAGTTTTTAGATGAAGTTTTTACTCTTTTTTTTAAGTTTCTATATAACTTTGAGCGCATCAACTCTCCATCTTGCAACCTCTGCAAATCCATCACGCTTAAATCCTTTATTAGCAACAGATTCAGCATCTTCAGAGATAGCTGGGTATCTGTTTAATGGTCTTGTAAAATATGATAAAGATAGTGTAAAGATTATTGGAGATTTAGCCAAAGAGTTCTATTTTGAAAATAAAACAACACTTATTTTTAAACTTCATACAGATGTTACTTGGCATGATGGGGTAAAGTTTAGTGCTAAAGATGTAGTTTTTACTTATAACACTTTAATCTCTCCTCAAATTGTATCGCCTTATAGTTCAGGTTTTAGATTTGTAAAAAGTGTAGAGAGTATTGATGATTTTACTATAAAAGTGGTCTATAAAAAGCCCTATTTTAAATCTTTAGAAACTTGGATGATGGGGATAATACCTGAGCATATATTAAAAGATGAAGAAAATTTAATGAGTGCAGATTTTAATATAGACCCAATAGGAACAGGTGCTTATAAACTTCATCAGTTAGAACACTCTAAAAATATTATTTTAGTAGCAAATAACAACTATTTTGAAGGACGTCCTAAAATAGATAGAATCTCTTTTCATGTTATTGCTGACCCCGTAACAAGATTTTTAATGTTAAAATCTCAGGCACTAGATATAGGTAGTATCGACCCTATGGCTTATGAAAGAAAACTCAATAAAAAGTTTTTCGATAAGTTTAATATCTATGAAAAAATAAGTCGCTCTTATACGTATTTAGGTTTTAATCTTCGTCGTGATAAATTTAAAAACCCTAAGATTAGAGAAGCTCTCTCTTTAGCGATAGATAGAGATGAACTTGTTAAAATACTCTTTTTTAAACACGCAAAAGTATGTACAGGACCTTTTTTACCTGGAACAAAAGCATTTAATAAAGATGTAAAAGCACCTATTAAAAATATAGCCAAAGCAAAACAACTTTTAGCCGAAGCAGGGTACAATGAAAAAAATCCTTTTGAGTTTGAGATAGTAACATCAAACTCTAATGCAGTAAGACCCTATGCAGTTGAAATACTACAACATCAACTCAAAAAAGCTGGAGTAATAGTAACTATGAGAGTAATGGAGTGGCAAGCATTTTTAAATATGGTTGTATTTCCTAGTAAATTTGATGCGGTGCTGTTAGGTTGGGGATTATCTCCTACACCAGACCCTTATATGTTTTGGCATAGTGACAATGATAAACAGGGTGGATTTAATCTCATAGGCTATAACAATCCAAAAATAGATAATATGATAGAACTTTCTCAAACAATGATAGACAGAGATAAACTTTCAAAAATATGGCAAGAGATGTTTCAAATAATAGTAGATGATAATCCCTATCTATTTTTGTATATTCCAAACTCTATTACTGCTGTGAGTAAAGAGATTAAAAATATTGAACCAGCTTTAGGTGGGATTTGGCATAATTATATTGAGTGGGAAAAAAAATAAATTAACAATCTAATTATTGCAAATGATATTTTTGAAGAGGCAAAATGAATAACAGATATTTCAGATTTTTTTTATATTTTAGTATTGTTATAGGTGTATTATTTATACCATTTTCAATGCCTAAAGAAACACCTAAAAAAATCTTTGTAGATAAAAGAACTATAAATGTCACACTCATAAAACCATCTTTGAAAAAGAAAGTGAAAAAGGTAAAAAAACCTGTTCAACAGCCGAAAGTAAAACTAAAGAAAAAATTAAAGCCTAAGCCTAAAGTGAAAGTAAAAGTGAAAAAAAAGATTATACGAAAGCCAAAGCCAAAGCTAGTAGTAAAGAAAAAGCCTAAACCTATTCCTATAAAAAAAGTAGTACCAGTTATTGAGAAAAAGATAGTAGTGAAAGAGAAAGTTATTGAGGTGAAAAAAGAGCCTATTAAGCAAGAGATAATTGTAGAAAAAGAGATAGTAATAGATGAACAAGAAGAGATAGAAAAAAGACGAGAGTTAGCTAGAACAGTTCAAGCTAAAGAGTCATATAGTAATAAAATATATAAAATAATAGCAGAAAATAAAAAGTACCCAAGACAAGCTCGAAGGTATAAAAAAGAGGGAACAGTAAATGTAAGTTTTAAAGTTCTTAGAGATGGAACTATAATAGATGTTATTTTAGTTGGAGAGTCCAAACATAAGATTTTAAATAGAGCGGTGCTTAAACTTTTTAAGAGATTAGAAAAATTTCCAGCACCACCGAATAATATTGATTTTCCATTAGAGTATGAGATAGCAATAAATTATAAATTAAGGTAGAAAAGATGAATATAGTAGATTTTTGGTTAGAGAACGATTGGGTTATTAAGATACTAGTTATCGCTTTGATAGTTGTGTTTATCATAGTTTTAGAGAAGATATATCAGTTTTATAAAGTTAGTAGTGCTATGAGAGCTTTAAAAAAGATGAAAACTCTTGATGAGTGTAAAGAGATGGATAAAAATGTTCTGAGTGATATTTTAGAAGATATAGTAAGTTTTAAAAATTCTGATATATCTTTGTTTAATGCTAACATAGGTGTCAAACTTGATATATTTGAAGATAAGCAGATGAGGTTTGTAGGTATCATCTCTACTATCGCTATTTTAAGTCCTATGATTGGTCTTATTGGTACATTTATCGGTGTATGGCATGTATTTGCAGATGTTGGTTCGGTTGGATTAAATGACCCTGCTATGATGGCAAAAGGTATTAAAGAGGTACTTATCGACACGATGGCAGGATTAGTGGTTGCTGTGGTTGCTATGGTGTTTTTTAAGATATTTGAATTTTTAGCTCAGAGAAATATTATGATGTTTGAAAATCAACTTTATAAACTACTAAAGACTTAATATGCGTAGAAGAAGGAAAAAACACTCTCTACATTTAGATATAGCACCTATAAATCTTATAGATTTACTTTTGGTATTGTTAATATTTTTTATAACAACAACCTCTTTTTTACAACTAAAAGTGATAGATATTTCCCTACCAACTGCTTCAAACACTAATGTAGTTTATGAGAAAAATCATACCTATATTGTCAATATAGACAAAGAGTGTAAAATCTATTTTGATAAAGAGTTAGTAAGTATAGATGAGTTAGGAAAAAGATTTGAAACGGTGCTAAAAGATAAAAAATATTTAGTTCAGATAGGGGCAGATAAAGATTCTAAACATAGCTGTTTTGTGGATGTTTTAGATAGTGCTAAGGCTGTTGGGATTGTTAATGTGGGGATAGTTACTAAGTTGTGATTTTTTTATATACTCTTTTTGATATAATCATACATAAATATAAAAGGGTAAGTTATGCAAACTATACAGTTACAAATAGAAGATAATTTTATCTAATAAAAAATATAAGGAATATATAAATGCCAAAAATATTTGAATATCTTGGAATAATCATTATGTTTTATTCTAATGAACACGAACCTATTCATGTTCACGGTAAGTATCAAGGTCACGAATCCAAAGCAGAATTTATTATTGAAGATGGCAAGATTATTAAGATAAATATTAAAGATGTCAAAGGACGAAAACAGCTACCAAAGAAAGAATTAAAAGAGTTTAAAAACTTTGTCAAAAAATTTAAAGATGATATTGTTCAAAAATGGATAGATTATTTTGTATATCATAAATCAATTGAATGTATAAAGATTGAAGGTAAAGTAAAATGAATAAGCTTCTCAATATAGAGAAAGCAAAATATCTTTCAAACTACAAAATTTATTTCAAGTTCAACGATGGTACAGAAAAAATTATTAATTTTAAAAAGTTTCTATTTCAATCACTTCATAAAGATATACAAAAATATCAAAATAAAGAACTTTTCAAAAACTTTAATCTTGAATATGGAGAGATTGAATGGAATGATTATGAACTGGTTTTTCCTATTTTTGATTTGTATGAGGGGAGGGTTTGAAACTCTTTTCTTCTAAAATATGACCCTCCAAATACCCCAAATAATTAAACAGCTTGACTAATAACCCCCAAAAATACCTCCCCAAAACTATCATACTTCTTCAAACCAATCCCATTGATTTCCAACATACCAGCCTTATCAAAAGGTTTCTCTTGTGCAAGATGTTTCAAAGTTTTATCCCCAAAAATAATATAGGGAGGAACACCCATATCTTGTGCAATTTCATAACGTTTTTTACGAAGAGCTTCAAAGAGTGCCTCATCATAATTAAACTCATCATTTTGTTTCACTTTTTTCTCTTGAGTAGGTTTTATTTGTAGTCTTGATGATTTTATATCGACTGTTTTTTGACTTTTAAGAACATTAATAGCATCATCAGTCAGTTTTAAAGAGCTAAAATCTCCCGTATTTAAAATCTTCATCTCCATTAAACGCTCTACCACTACAAACCACTCTTTTTTCGTGAAGTGTGTTCCTATGTTATAGACAGAGAGTTTATCTGCACCGTTATTTAAAAGTTTTTGCTCAATTGAACCGCGTAAAATATCTATGATATATGTTTTTCCAAAATTTTGACCTGTTTTATAAACAGCACTTAAAATCATTTGAGCTTCTTTAGTTATATCTTGGCGTATATCATCACTAGAACGGCAATTATCACATCTATCTTTACACTCATCTAACGTATCTTCAAAATATTCGGCTAACTGCTTATGAAAACATATCTCACTTGTAGCGTATTTGTAGATGCCATCTATCTTTGCGTGAAGATGTTGCGCATAATTTTGGTCGGGAATATCTTTTAAAAATCCCTTTTGCATAATCATATCTTGAGAGTTAAAAAGAAGTAATACCTCACAATCCTCTCCATCACGTCCAGCACGTCCTATCTCTTGATAATAGTTTTCTTGTGTTTTAGGAAGTGACATATGTACCACAAACCGTATATCTGATTTATCTATTCCCATACCAAATGCGATAGTTGCGACCATAATATCTACATTATCATTGACAAAGATTTTAAAGTTATTTTCACGAATATGTGGAGGAAGTCCTGCATGATAGGCTAATGATTTGTAACCATTCATATTTAAGTGAGCGCTTAACTCTTCTGCTTTTTTTCTTGAACTTACATAGATGATACCACTCTCATTTTTATGACGCACTAGAAAGTTTTTAAGTTGTGCTTGACCATTTGTTAAACGTCTTTCGGCTGAGATATAGATATTTTTACGAAAGATTTTACCTTTAAGAAGAAGAGGATTTTCTAGTTTTAACTCTTTTATAATATCTTGCGTTACATTGCTTGTTGAAGTGGCTGTAAATGCACAGATAGAGGTGTGAGGAAATTGAGCTTTTAGATTTCCTAGTGAACGGTAATCATCACGAAACTCGTGACCCCATTGAGAGATACAGTGCGCTTCATCTATTACAAAAAAGTTTATATTGAGTCCACGAAGAAGATTTAAAGTCCACTCAGTATTGAGCCTTTCAGGAGAAAGATATAAAAATTTTAACTCGCCTTGATAAAGAGAAGAGACTATATCATCTATCTCCTCACGTGATTGTGCAGAACTTATCATTTCAGCTCTTATATCTTGTGCTTTAAGTGATGCCACTTGGTCTTGCATAAGAGCGATAAGAGGAGATATAACGATACTTATTCCATCTTTTAAAAGTGTTGGTAGTTGATACACAAGTGATTTACCACCACCTGTTGGAAGTATCATCATCAAGTCACGATTTTCTAAGATAGCATCAACTCCCTCTTCTTGGAGTTCTCTGAAATTGTTGTGTCCGAATGTGTCTTTTAGGATTTGATGTTTTTTATTGATGGGGTTTCTCCGTTTTTTATTTGGGTATCGTTAGTTTTTTGATAGAGTTTAAAATTTTATTTAACTTGCCTTTTAGTTTACTTCTCCATTTCAATAAAAAACAGCCAACCAAACAGTCCGACAATCACTCTTACTCCATTTAACCCTATGCTTTACAAAAGAGGGAATATTATAATAATCTCCTTTTTGAAGATAAATATCATCACTATTTTCAAACGCTAAAATAGCTTCTCCCTCTAAAACAATCACCCACTCATTTTCTTTCTGCTCATACCAACCAGATTTTGGAGAGGTATGACCGTAGGAAACTATACGTTCTATTTTAATATTTGGAGTGGAGATAATATCTTCAAAAATTTCTTTAGGGAGATTATTTGCTGTTGGTGTAAATATATTAGATTTTATATTATCTTTTACCACAAACAACCTCAAACTCACTACCACCCTTAATAGCACTATAAACTAAATCCCCACCAAAACTTTTTTTCATTATATCCATACTCATATAAAGACCAATACCAGTTCCCTTACCTTGCTCTTTAGTTGTAAAATATGGATTAAATATTTTGTTTTGTATCTCTTGTGGTATTCCACCTGCGTTATCTTCTATAATTATTATTGGAATACTGTTTTTTATATCTATGGTTATATCTATTTTCTTATTTTCAATATCCAACTCTTCAAACGCATCTCTTGCATTTGAGAGTAAATTTATAATAACTTGTTCTAGTAAATCTTCAAATCCTACTAATGATATATCATCATCTTTAGATTTTACATTTACTTCTATATTATGGTTAGCTAATTGAGTTCCCATTATTTGCATTATAGCTTCTACTGTATGGCTTAGTATAAATTCTTTTGACTCTTTGGCTGGTTTTCCAAAGTTCATAAAGGTATTTATTGTTTGAGACATTTTTTGAGTTTGATTTTCTATAAATTCACTGCTCTCTTGTATTTTAGAATCTTCTAACATTCCCATACTAGATAATAGTGATAGGTTTATACTTGATGCACTTATAGCATTTAATGGTTGTCTCCATTGATGGGCTATCATATTTATCATATCTCCCATTTGAGCTAGTTTACTTTGATTTAAGAGTTGTTGTGTTTTCTTTAAGTTCTCTTTTATCTCTTTATCTACTCTTTTTTCTAATAAATTATTTAAATTTACTAATTCTTGAGTTTTTTCTTTTACCTTTTTTTCTAACTCTTTTTTTATTTGATTAATATCAAAAATCTCTTTTTTTGATATTTTTATAAAAAATATACCTAATATTATTAATAAAAATAGTATAACACTTTGAGCTATAAAAATCTTTTGAATATATTTATCAAGATTTTTTTGTATAAAATCAATTTTTATATCTGCTCCAACAATATATTTATTTCCATTTTTTGTGATAAATGGTATAAATACTGTTCTAAAAGTACCCCATTTATCGGTTGATTCTTCATATTTTATTGTATTGCTTTTTAGTATATTTAACAAAACTGGTGTTGCTTCATCATAGCAATCAAAATAAGAAGTCATATTATTATTTTCTATCTCTTTTTTAGTTGCACTCGATGTTGTAAAGTAAATTTGACCATCTTTTTGAACCATAGAATATATATATTCCACATCTGTATTATTAGTAAATTTTGATAATAATAATATATTTGATAAATCTTCTTCTTTATCAATAGATTTGTTTGAAATTGCTCTATTATGAAAATCTTCACCTAATAATAAATTTGCAGTTAAGGTAGAGTTTTTTAACATCTTATCAATATTTTCATATAAGATATTTTTATTTTCATAATAGTTTAGAGATGAGTTAATTAATGAACTAAAAAAAACTAACAAGGCAAAGCCAACTGCTAATCTATTTTTTAAATGATAATTTTTTAATAATTTTTGTGTCATTTTTTAACCTTTATAAATTTATTATTTAGATTCTTTCAATAGCCTACGTTGCAAAAACAAGCTCAAACCGACTACCACCCTCAACATAACTATAAACCAAATCCCCTTCAAAACTCTTTTTCATTATATCCATACTCATATAAAGACCGATACCAGTTCCCTTACCTTGCTCTTTAGTTGTAAAATATGGGTTAAATATCTTCTCTTGTATATCTTTTGGAATTCCACCTGCATTATCCTCTATGGTTATTATAGGGATATTGTTTTTTGTATCTATCGTTATATCTATTTTTTTATTTTCAATATCTAACTCTTCAAACGCATCTCTTGCATTTGAGAGTAAATTTATAATGACTTGTTCTAATAAATCTTCATATCCTACTAATGATATATTCTCTTTTTTTGATTCTACATTTACTTCTATATTATGGTTAGCTAATTGCATTCCCATTATATGTATTATAGCTTCTACTGTATGGCTTGGTTTAAACTCTTTAGATTCTTTAGATGGTTTTACAAAGTTCATAAAGGTATCTATCGTTTGAGACATCTTTTGAGTTTGCTCTTGTATAAACTCACTATTTTCTTGTACTTTAGAATCTTCTAATATTCCCATACTAGATAATAGCGATAGATTTATACTTGATGCACTTATAGCATTGAGTGGTTGTCTCCATTGGTGGGCTATCATCGAAACCATATCTCCCATTTGAGCTAGTTTGGATTGTTGGAGGAGTAATACATCTTTTTCTCTACTTTTTTTTATCTCTTGTTCAATTATCTCTTTTTGATGAATATTTAATTCGTGTATCTCTTGAAGTTTATTTTGTATTAAATCTTTTGAACGAAATAATTTACATAAAAATAGTACCAATATAAAAGAAAATATAAAAATCATCAATCTAAATAAGATAATATTTTTAAATGTTGCCTTTAAAAATTCACTCTTTTCATACGAAACTAACCATGCAACAGTATTATTTTTTAAATTTTTTATTGCTAAAAAAGAGATTACATCTATATGATTTTTATGTTTTAAATATGTACTAAAAGAGTTACCTTTATTAATTTTATCATTTAGTTCATCTCTTATCTCTTTTAGGTCTGTGTATTTATGTTTAAGTTTATATTTAGTCATCATATAGTTTTTATGTTCAATACTTTGTACATATTTTACTGTTAAATCATCTCTCTTCCATGCCTTTACTTTGAAAACATCTTTAAATACTAAGAAATGGGTTTGAACATGACTAATATTATTTAAAAACCATTCAATTCTATCTGTAGAAAAAGATATATCCATTGCTCCAACATACTCATTATTTTTTGTAAAAATTGGAAAAATATTTCTAAAACCATGAGAAGTTCGCCCTTGTATAAAACTTTTTATAGGTTTTTTTGTATTATTTACATATTTAAAATCATCTCTAATATCTGTTAAATCATCACCAAACTTATTTATCTTGTGCATCCGTAAAAAGGTAATATTATTTTTAAAAACAAAGTGATATTGAAGTACTCCTTTTTCTTTAGCTTGTAGATATATGTCAGCCAATAATTTTTGAAGTTTTTTTCTTAAAATAGCTTGTTCTTTAGGTGTAGATTTTGATGCTTGAAGCATAATATTAGCAACTTCTCCTGAATGGAGAGTGGAATAGTGTATCGTTTTAGTATTTTCTCTTTGTACCTCTTCTAAAATTGCAGTATGTGTTTTTAATTTTTCTAATTTTTGTTTCAATATAACATCTGTTCTTTGCTCAACATTTTTTTCAGTTATAATATAAAAAGCACCATTTATAATTAAAAATAGTATAATTAAAGCTATAATTTTTCTGTTTTTCATCTGTTTTGTTCCTTTTAATAATCAATTATTGTAATAAATATTGATGAAGAAACTATGAAGTTTTAGAGCCATTTATCCTTTTTCACCACAAACAAGCTCAAACCGACTACCACCCTCAACAGCACTATAAACTAAATCCCCGCCAAAACTTTTTTTCATTATATCCATACTCATATAAAGACCAATACCAGTTCCCTTACCTTGCTCTTTAGTTGTAAAATATGGATTAAATATTTTGTTTTGTATCTCTTGTGGTATTCCACCTGCATTATCTTCTATAATTATTATTGGAATACTGTTTTTTGTATCTATCGTTATATCTATTTTTTTATTTTCAATATCCAACTCTTCAAATGCATCTCTTGCATTTGAGAGTAAATTTATAATAACTTGTTCTAGTAAATCTTCATATCCTACTAATGATATATCATCATCTTTAGATTTTACATTTACTTCTATATTATGATTAGCTAATTGAGTTCCCATTATTTGCATTATAGCTTCTACTGTATGACTTGGTTTAAACTCTTTAGATTCTTTAGATGGTTTTACAAAGTTCATAAAGGTATCTATTGTTTGAGACATCTTTTGAGTTTGTTTTTGTATAAACTCACTACTTTCTTGTACTTTAGAATCTTCTAACATTCCCATACTTGACATAAGTGATAGATTTATACTTGATGCACTTATAGCATTTAGGGGTTGTCTCCATTGGTGGGCTATCATACTCACCATATCTCCCATTTGGGCTAGTTTGGATTGTTGGAGGAGTTGTTGCTCTTTCTCTTTTATATCTGTTAAATCTATTATTGTTGAAATTCTATACTTTTTATTATTTATTAGTATATCACTTCCCCTAACTAATGCAGGAAATATTGACTTATCTCTTTTGTATAATTTCGTTTCACGAGGAGATCTACTATCTTTTGATAAAGCTTTATTTGCCTTGACCTGTTCATCTTTAGGTATAAAATCTAGCAGATTCATCCCTACCATATCTTCAAAACTTTCAAAATCAAACATATCTAATGTTGTTCCATTTATCTGTATAAGTTTATAGTTTTCATCAAATATAGCAACTGCTTCTATTGTCGTATCTAATAAAATTTGCATATTTTTATTTTTCTCTTCTAACTCTTGAGTTGCTTCTTCAACCATAAAAGCTAATGAATTTTTCAATCTTCTTTCTTTATTATAAAAGAAGAAAATAATGAGTAAAATAAAACTAAATCCACCAATAAGTTGCCAAATAAAAGTATAGTTTGGCTCTTTTTCAACAGTTGTTGCAATCCATTTGTTAAATATTTTCTGTTTTTCATTTTTACTTATGGAGTCCATAACTTTATTTAATATATTTAGTAGATGGGGTTCACTATCTAATACTCCAAATCCAAGCTCTATATCATCAAAATCATTTACTACTTTAAGTTTAGAGGAGTATTTTTGCTGAATATAGTGAGATGAAGTCAAAAAAGAGCCTATATATCCAAATGCTTTTCCATCTGAGACTAACTTTATAGCACTATCCATATTTTCCACCTCTTCTAGCTTTATATTAGAATAGTTTATTTTTATGTAATCTATAAAGCGTTTAAAACCTTTTACTACAACTATATTTTTATCAGCTAAAGTATTCAAATCATGTATAAATGGTTCCTCAATTTTTGTGACTAATGCGATAGTGTCTTTTATGTAAGGTTGAGTAGCTAAATATGGTATATGTTTTTTTGCCTTTTTTGGGAAAAAGAAGAATGGTTTTATATCAAATTTGGCAGAATTAAACATTTTAATATTTTCTACTTTGTTTTGTGTTATAGTTATTTGTAATGGTAAAGCTAATTTAGCAGATATTAAATTTAAAAAATCTCCACTAATACCTATAAACTCACCATCTTTAAAATCTTCATAAGGTAGATAATCTTTTTGTACACAAACACTCAACTCTTTTTTATTTTTCAGATACTCTTTCTCCTCTTTGGTAAAAATTAGAGTATATTTTGTATCCTCTTTTACAATAAATTTATCTATATCAATTTTAGCATCAACAAGCCCCATAAGATTATATATATCATATATTCTTTGTATCTTATTTTTGTCAATATCTCCTAATTTTTTATTCTTATAATATGCTAATTTTTTTAACTCTTGTGCTTCAAACTTTAATGCTTCTTTAGATTTATTTTGAATATTATATTTTTTTAAAATTATATCAACTGTTTCATCTATATGATTAAAAGCATACTCCCAACCTTTTAGAGAGGCTCTTTTAAAATTTAATGCTCTCTGTTTATGATTTTTCAGTTCATTAGAGCTTGTAAAAAGAATATCACTATATATATCAAATCCATAATTTTTAGGGTCAAATATAGTATATTTAACTCCTTTTTGCTTTAGAAGAAAAGGTTCATTAGATATGTATGATGACATTAGGTCTGTTTTAGCATCTATTAAATCATCTATATTAAAACTATGTTCTTGAACTATCATATCAGATATGGATACTCCTTCACGATTTTCCATAGCTAACAGAGCAACTGTCTTATACACATCAGAAGTTATCATAACTCTTTTACCAATAAAATCTTTTACTATTTTAATACCAGACTTTTTTGTTGCAATTAATACTGATGGAGATGATTGAAAGATAGATGCTAAAAGCTTTATATCTTTTCCCTTACTTTTTTCTGCAATTAAAGAGGAGCGTCCAATTCCATAATTAGCTCTCTTATTTAAGACTTCATCTATGGGCATTATTTTACTGTTAAACTTTTTTAGTGTTACATCTAAACCAGCTTTTTTATAAAATCCTTTCTCTTTTGCCATATAATAACCAGCAAACTGAAACTGGTCTAACCATTGAAGTTGTAGTGATACTTTTTCTAACTCTTTAGCTTCAAGGAGTGTAATTAGGAGAAAGATAATTAATATTAATTTCATAAGTATGACTTAAAATTGAGCTGAGATATTATCTACTTCATCCCAAGAAAGAGTATTGACTTTGTTTTGATGAGAGATGATATGCGAAACATACCGTGCAAACATATCGGTTTCAATATTTACTTTTGAACCTCGTTTATACGTTCTAAAAAGTGTTTCTTTCATTGTGTGGGGGATTATAGTAAGTCTAAAAGTAGTTGTATCTACATCGTTTACAGTCAAGCTTATACCATCTACGGTAATAGAACCTTTAGGAACTACAAAAGGGATAAACTTTTTGGCTACTTCTATAAAAATATCATAAGAATTTCCACTGTTTTTTATCTCTGTAATAGTCCCAATAGCATCTATATGCCCTTGAACAATATGCCCTTCAAATCTATCTCCCATCATCATTGCAGGTTCTATATGAACATCACCCTTGTAGTTTTCCATCGCTAAAAGTTTTTGACTCTCAGGGGAAAGTTCTACTGCAAATCCATCTCCTAAAACTTTTGTAACAGTTAAACAAGCACCATTTATAGCGATACTATCGCCTATTTTTGCTTTATGCTTTGCTTTTATCGTTAATGTACTTCCTACTAAACTTTGTACCGTTGCTATCTCTCTTATAAGTCCTGTAAACATTAAAAAACTATGCTCCCATTTTCTTGAAGATTTTTTATAATATCTTTGGCTTTTTGATGCCCTTTATAGGCTGCTTTTCGACATAGGTCTAATGCCCTATCATTACTCTCTTCACAACCTCTTCCTTGATCATATAACATACCTAAGTTATAATATCCCTCTGCCAATTCACCCTCAGAAGCTCTGCTAAAACAGATAAATGCTCTTGCATCATCTTGAGAAACACCGTGACCCTCTTTATATAAAACACCAAGATTGTTAAAACACTCAATATTTCCTCGTTTAGCTCCCTCTTCATACCAAAAAGCAGCCTCACTATAATTTTGAATACAGCCTAAACCTTGCTCTAACATAAGTCCTACCTCATACATAGCAGGAGCTACTTCACGTGTTGCAGCTTCCATAAAAAGCTCATAGGCTTTAAACTGGTCATGATTTACACCACCTAAACCATTTGCATATAAAATAGCTAGATTAAAAAGAGCAAAAGATTGTTTAGCTTCACTTGCTTTTGTATAAAGTTCTAGTGATTTTGCATCATTAACCTCACACCCTTGTGCTTGTTGGTGCATATAAGCAAGTGAAGTTTGTGCATCTGCATTACCATTATCTGCTAAGTGTGTATAAAGTTTATAGGCAGTTTTAAAATCGCCACCATTATATATTTCGTGTGCTTGTTCTATCATCTAATTCTCATTTTCTGTACGGATATTTTGTCTAAAAGTTGTTTTATTACCTTTAGCTTTTGCTTTAGCATCTCTGATTTTATCAAGTAAGTTTTCTTTTACTTCAAGATGATTTTCTCTAATCTTATGTTCATCACTTCCATCTATCTCTTCATCATATTCCAACACTTCTGGTACATAGTCGTTGTATAAATCTTTACTCATTTTAAAACCTATTTTATAATTATTTAGTATTGAAGATTGTATCTAATTTATGTTAAGTTACAATACATTTATTTTTCAAATCTATGTTTATAACTTTTAGATACACGAGCATTTTTATATCTCTTTTTAAGTTTCTTGTATCTATTTACAACTCCTTTTTTAGAATCATAACATCCACAACGAACACTTATCATATTTTTTATATCCATTGTTGTACAGTTACTTGGAAAATCATTTGTGAGAAGTTTTCCCATATTCATCTGTGTATTTTTTGCTCTAAAAATTTCAACTGAATAACAAGTTGCCTTTGATTTTTCTCTTTTTCTCTTTTTCTCTTTAGGAACAGATTTTAGTGCTTGTATCTTTTTGAGTTTATCTTCAAACTTATAAGTGTATGTTGTTGTAATAGCCACATCTTTATAATCATCTGCTAAGATATATTTTTCAACCTTTGCCTCTTTATGTGTTTTATAACACCCACAACGAACAGCAATAGATTTTCCTATACTCATAGCTTTACAATTATTTGGAAATATTTTATCAGATAAAATATCTCTAGTTGTTTTATTATCTAGTTTTTTAAAGACTTGAACAGAGTAACAAGTTTTTTTTGAATCTGATTTTTTTTGAGATACTCTTTTTCTCTTTTTTTTAAATCTTTTTGAATATGTTGTTGTGATAGAAGCATCTACATATTTATCTTCTAGTTTATAGAGTTCATCTTCTGCACTATCCATATTACTAAAACACCCACATCGAACAGCTATGGAACGTTTGAGTTCCATCACTTTACATGACTTTGGAAAATCTCTTTTTAAGAGATTTTTTAGGTTTTTACCACTATTTTTTGTACTTAATAGCTGAACGGTATAACAAGTTTTTTCTTTTTTAGCGAACAGTGATAAACTTATTAGTAACACTATTAATATTATTTTCATCTTTTTTTATTCCTCTTCATTAGTGTCTTTTATAAAAAAGTAAGCACTACCAGCATTTTCTTTTGTAGAATCTTCTCTAAAAGCACCTACTCCAATTTTATCGCCATCAATAGAAACTTCATATCCAAAATAATCACCTTTTTGACTATCATAGCCTTGAATACTATCTACTTGTTCTACATCATTTTTATGATCTGATTTTCTTTCAAATATATACACCTTTCCTGTATCTTCGGCATCTGTATCTTTTTTATAAGCACCAATTGTAATAAAATTACCACTTATATCAACACTATATCCAAACCAATCATTTTCATCTGCATCATCTGCTGATATTTTTGCTATCTGATTAGTATCATTATCATCATCAGAGTCTCGTTTGAAAAGATAAGCACTTCCACTATTATTTATATCGTCTACATCTTCGTTATAAGCACCAACAACAATATAGTCTCCATCAATAGCAATAGATTTTGCAAAATAATCATAATTTTCTTTATCATCAGCTTGAAATTTAGCTATTTGAGTAATATCATCATCTCTTGTACGTTTAAAAAGATAAGCACTTCCTGTATTTATTTCAGATTCTTCTTCGTCATCGTCGTCATCGTCATCGTCGTCATCATCGTCATCGTCATCGTCGTCATCATCGTCATCTTCAGCACCATATCCTCCACCTCCGTTATCGTCATCATCACCACCATATCCTCCACCATATCCTCCACTTTGATCGTCATCATCATCATCATCATTGTCGTCATCGTCATTGTCGTCATTGTCATCATCGTCATCGTCATCTTTTTCTTCATTTTGATAAGCACCAATAGCAATATAGTTTCCACTTATATCAACTGAATATCCAAAGTTATCATCTTTTTCTGCATCCTCTGCTTGAAGTTTTTTTATTTGTGTTATATCATTATTAGAATCTGATTCTCGTCTAAAGAGATAGGCACTACCAGCATTATTAGCTTCTGAATCTTCTTGATAAGCACCAATAGCGATATAGTTTCCATTGATAGAAACAGAGTATCCAAATAGATCCTCTGCCTCTGCATCATCTGCTTGTATCTTTCCTATCTGTCTTACATCATTTCTATCATCCGATTTACGTTTAAAAAGATAGGCTGTACCAGCATTTTCAGCAGATGAATCTTCATAAGGAGCTCCAACAACTATATAATCTCCATCGATAGAGATAGAACTTCCAAAGTTATCATTTTCTTTAGCATCATCAGGTGCAAATTTTGCTATCTGATTAAGTTTTCCATTACTATCTTTTTTAAAGAGATAAGCAGTTCCTGTAGCTAAAGCTGTGCCATCATAAAAAGGAACACCAACAGCCATATAATCTCCACTTACAGCAACAGATTTAGCAAAAGCATCATCAGCTTCTGGTCTTTTTGATTGAATTTTTGATGCATGTAAAAAATATTTATTTTGAACTAAAAGTTCTATATCTTTAGAAGTTGTTTCATTATATTCATCTGTTGCAATAACTGTTATTTTATAACTATTATCTCTTCCTCCATCTTGAGGGTCTTCATAATCAGGTATTGTATTAAAATAGAGATCTTTATCTTTAAATGTTAAAAGGTCAGCATCTGTTCCTTCAAGTGTGAAAGTTATTTCATCACTCTTTGGACTCTCTCCATCAAATGTTTTCACAAATTTTTTGGAAAATTGTTCCACATATTTTGTTTTTACTGAGTTATATAAATAAACTTTATCTAAAGGTTCTATATCAAAGATATAACTAGAAACTTCGCCATTTTGTTTATTTGTTGCTATAGCGATATTATTTTTATCTATAGAAACTGAATATCCAAAATATTCATCTTCTAAAACTACTCTGGAGTTTATTTTTTCTACTTGAACAACATTATTATCTGCTGTAAAATCTCTTCTAAAAATATAAGAACTTCCAGAGTTCAATTCTTTATCTATATCTTCTTTATGAGCACCAATTATCATATATATACCATCAATATCAACACTACGTCCAAAATAATCATAACTATGAGGTTCTTTAGCTTCAAATTTTGAGATAAGTTTTACATCATCTTCTGCATCTGATTTTCTTTTAAACAGATAAGCCATTCCTGCCTCATTTTCACTACTATCATCACCATGTGTTCCTGTTAAGATATAATCCCCACTAATAGCAACTGAATAACCAAGATAATCCAAATCTTTTGCATGGTTTATAACTATCATAGCTATCTGTTTTGTATCATCTTTAGCATCAGAATTTCGTTTAAAAAGATATATAGCACCAGCGTTATCCCCCTCACTATCCTCTCCATAAGCACCAACGATAATATAATTTCCATCAATAGATACAGAATGACCAAACCAATCCTCTTTCCCAGCATTACTAGCATTAAGTTGAGCTATTTGAGATACATCATCTTTAGAGTCAGAGTTTCGTTTAAAAAGATAGACCGAACCAGCATCATCTTCTGTATCAAAATCATGATAAGATGAACCAACTGTTATATATTTTCCACTTATTGAAACAGCATTTCCAAATTTAGCATTTTTTTGAGGAGAATCAGCTTGAATTTTTGCTATCTGTTTAGTATCATTTTCATCATCACTTTTTCGTTTAAATATATAAACTGAACCTGCATTAGTTTCTTCTGTATCTTCTTTATAAGCACCAACAACGATATAATCCCCATCAATAGCAACAGAATAACCAAAATAATCATCTTCCTCTGCATCATCAGCTTTAAGTTTTGCTATCTGTGTGAGAACACCCTTTAAATCTTTTTTGTAAAGATATACTGCACCAGAATTTTCTGCTGTTGCATCCTCTTTTGAAGCTCCTACAACGACATAACTACCACTTACTGCAATAGATTTTCCATAGTTATCGTCTCTTTGTCCATCATTAGCTTGAACTTTTGCTATTAAAAAAGGGTCTTCTACATTATCAATAGAAATTTTAACATCAACTCTATCACTATCTCCAGCACTATTTTTTGCAACGGCACTCAAACTATAACTATTTTTTTCTTCAAAATCTATGGTAGCATCATCTGCAACTTTTAAAATACCCTCTGTTGTTACCTCAAAATTTTCATGACCATAACCACTTAATGAAATCTCAGTAATCTTATTATCTCCATCACTTACAATCTCTATATTTCCAACAACAACTTGACTTAAAGAGTTCTCTTTTATAGTGCCTCTAAAGTTATCAAGTGTAGCCACTGTATCAATATCTGTAATTTTAATCTCAAGTGTAACACTTTCACTATCTCCAGCACCATTTGTTGCTAATACCGTTAAGTCATATTTTTTTGTTGTTTCATAGTCAAGTTCAGCATCTTTTGCAACAGTTATTTTTCCATCAGGTGCAACACTAAAGTTTTTTGAACCATCTCCATCTAAATCCATAGATAAAATATAGTGGTCTCCAGTATGTTCTATCTCAACAAATCCAACTTCTGCACCCTGTTGAGCATCTTCTGCCACAGTAGCATTTGAGTCTATAAGTGCTGGGACTATTTCTGCTACATTGGTTACATTAATATCAATTTTTATTGGATCACTTCGACCAATAGTATTTGTTGCTATTGCTGATAAAGTATAATATCTATCTGTTTCAAAATCTAAAATATGATTTTTTGCTAAAGAAACATATCCTAAAACAGAAACTTGAAAAAGTTCATTACCAAAACCACTTAAATCGATAGAAAGAATATTATTATCTCCCGTAGTTCTAATATTTATTTGACCAACAGCTGCACCATATTTTATATCTTCTGCAACACTAGTTGTTAAGTCTGATAAAATAGGAACAGTCTCTTTTGTGATAAAAGGATATTCATAATTTACTTTTAGATAGTGGTTATTAACATCTGTAATAGCTGTTGTAACAACAATAGTATATTGAGCTAAAATAGGAAGATAAGTATAGGGAGTTAAAACTATCTCATTTGTATAATATAAAACTTTCAGATCAACATCAACAATATTTCTATTTTTATCTAATAAGTAAACAGATCTATCATTAACAGTATCAGCGTTTAAACTCGAACTAAATTTTACATAGATAGCATCAACACTTGCTTCAACAGTTGGTATTTCTAAATAAACAACTTGAACAGTAGTTTTATCCTTATTATCAGCACAGCCTATAAATATAGCAGAAAGGAATAGAATTAATAAAAGTTTATACATAAGTAAACCCCATAATTTTAGATGGTGTAATTATAGAGTTTATCTGGTAAATGGGGGCTTATAGTCGCTAGGGTATGTATTGACGCTATAATTAATTGAACCAAAAAAGCTTATTATTGATAGAGATGTTAGGAAAAGGATGTTTTCTTTTAAATCTTGGTTTTTCATTATTGTTTTTTCTATAATTTTTTTAAATTATTTTCTTAATAAAAGAAATAAGATTTTGTAAGCTTTTACATTGTTTATAAGCGTTAGAAATTTCTTCTTGTCCAATTAAGTCTTGAAAGTTTTTTATACAATTTGCTTTTGAATATCCTTCAATATGGTAATATTTTAGATATTTTTCAGATTGCTTACATGAAGATGTAACATTTTTTGCTTTAGTTTTTGTTTTTTCTAAAATATCTTTAGTTACAAGTTTTTTTATCTTTGCTTTTTCTTGTAGTTTATTTATATTATTTTCAAAATGTGCAATTAAAAGCATTTCTATACAAGGATTAAACGATACTACAACAAAATTAGAGTAATTTTTTTGATAGGCAAGTATATCATCTCTTACATCATTATGTTGTGGTTTATCTGCATCCATAATAAAAAGATAATTTTTTATGTGATTTCTATCTTCATCATCTATTAAAGTTTCAAATTTTTCTAGTAATTTTATAGGTCCTCCACCTTGAACATTATGAAAATCAAGGGTAGAAGTATTGTAAATTTTTAATAAATGAAGAAGATGTTTTAAATATATTTCTTCAGTACATCCCTCATGAATAATTGTAACGACCTGCATTAACTTTTATCTAACCAGTTAAAGTCTGGGATATCAGTTTCAAAAATACTATCATAGACACCTGTCATATATTCCCGTAAAAAATTAAAATATATTTTTTCTTTTGGTTCTAAATCTTTCAATTGTTTTACAAAAGAAATATTATTATTTTTCTCTATTATACAAATTTGATCTTTTTTCATCGTATCTAAAAAAATTAAATTATGTGTTGTAAAAATTAATTGTGCATTATCTGAATTGTTAAATAAATCTAATATATTTTTATATATTCTTGGATGTAATCCATTCTCAATTTCATCAACAATAAGAACACCTCCATTATGTATAATAGGTAATAATTTATGCAGAACTTGAAGTAATTTTAAAACACCATGTGATTGTTCATCATAACGAAATTCTTTGCCATTTTTATTAAATTTTAATTCTTCAATTTCACTTTTTGTATCACTAGTAATGGTTTCCATTTTATTTGTATCAATATTAAATTTAATTTTTATTTGTTTTTCATCTATTTTTTTTGTTATTGGTTCAAAATTATCTATATCATTATCTACAAGTTGTAATATGTTAAGAATTTCTTTTTTATAGTTATCATCTGTAATTAATTTAATAAAACTATTATTATGAAATAGTTGGTCTAGTGTACTATGGGTGCTATCGTAAATACTAATATTTTTAAAATAATTATAAATATATAAAAAATGTTTTTTATTAATTTGAGGGAAGGTTGATATAAATGAAGCATTTGGACGTACTAACTTTTGAACTTCAGCTACTTCAGCATCATCCATAATGGTATCTTCTGCATTTGTTGTTCTAAGGATTTCATAATTAATATAAGTATCTTCATTTTTATTGTTTAATTGTTCTATTTTATTTTGAATAGAGAATAAAATCATATCGTTACATTTTAATTCTTCAAATAAAACAATATCATTAATCTTAATTGTATATATATACTCTTTATTCTTTAATTCGAATATAAGTTGTAAAAATGTATTTTTGAGTTCTGAAAATTTATTTTTATTTATTTTAATAGGTGATTCAGAATCATAAGAAAAAGACTCAGTAGCAAATGTTTTAATAAAATCCAATGTTTTTAGTACATTTGATTTTCCAGAAGAATTGCTTCCAATTATACTAAAAGTATTTTGACTAAGATTATCAACTGAAGTGAAATCAATAGTCTGTCTGCTATCAAACGACAAGAAATTTTCTATTATTAATTTTTTTATCATATTTTATCCTAAGTAATATATCTAAATCATGTTTTATTTTACTTGATTATATCTAAATAGAAATAATCAGTTAACGGAACACTTAGATTGTTTTTTTAATCGTTAGATAAAGTATTGTAAGGTCATTACATCCACTCAACCCCTACCTCTCCAAAACAAAAATTTTCCTATCAATATACTTAATCTCTTCCTCATCATCCGTAAACTTTTTCTGCTCATTCAACCAAAACAGAACAGCTTTTTTATACCCATAAAAAGAGGCTAATTTTGTAATTTTATCTCTTGATTTTATTGCTAAGTTATCTTTTATTAAAACACCACAAAGGAGAGTTGAGGTAACTCTTTGCATCTCTAAAATATTTTTATTTGCTTCTTTAAAATTTAATTTGTTTATATTTAATGCATACTCTTGATAGTTTTTTGGTAAAAATCTTATCTGTTTATTTTCTATAGAGTGAGTGATAAAACTGTAATAGGCTTGAAGTTTTTTATCATCTATAAGCTCGGATATATCTAAATAGTTTTGACAACTATCCTCTATCCCAACAGATATATTTAAAGCACATTTTCCTAAATAAACTCTTGCTAATTGAGTTAAATCAGCACTTTGTTTGGCATGTTTTATCGCTCGATTTAAATCATTTTTTGCTAAGGCATCATTGTTACTTAAAAAGTTTTTTGTGTAGGAGCTAAACGCATTTGAACTTTTATGTTGCCACTCATTTTGAGGTGCTTTGAATGAACATGAGGTAAATATGAGGATTATAAATATAAAAGATAATTTTATCATGGTAATAATAACTCGCTATTTTCATTATCTTGCATAAGGGAATCAACCTTATCCATTATCTGATTTGATTTTTGTAATCCTACTGAAATCTGCTCTTTGAGAGTGACTAAATCATTATCATAAGTTCCTACTGCTTTTACAGTTCCATCTATCGTTTCTAGTTTTAGTTTTATATCTTTCATAATTTTTTCAACCTCTATCATAGATTTTGATGCTGGGTCTATTATTTTTGTATCTAAAGATGCTGTTAATTTACTAATATCATTAGACATCTTTTTTATATCTTTCATAATTTTAACCATTTGGTTTAAAGAGTCTATTATACTCTGTGTCGATTCTTGGTCATCAGTTATCGTTGTTAAAAGAGAGTTGTTTGCAAGTTTGGCTGTAAAGATATTTATGTTTGTAAGTGTTTGCATAAAGTCTGAATCTTTATCTGCAAAGGCTTTTGTAATATGGTCTATATTTGTAATAATACTCATCGCTTTTTCCACAACAGGGTCTAGTTTAGCGATTAAATCATTAATATCATCACTCATTAAAATTTCAAGTGATGAACCCTCTTTTAATGAAACATTATCAATCGCAGAATAAACTTCAATATGAGGAGAACCTATAAGTGGTTTTTTAAGTATTAATACACTGTCTATCGCTATCCATTTTCTATTTTTTTCACTGACTGAAAATGTCATATAAACCCCACCATTATTAAGTAGTTTAATATCGTCTAATGTACCGATATTAAAACCTGAAAATTTAAGAGGCATACCAACACTAAAAGATTCAGCACTTCCTGTATTAAAATGATAACTGTAACGTTTATCAAATGTTCCTTTCTCTTCAAGTAAAAAGTATAAAAAAGTGCTAATTACAATAATAAGAGTTAATACAAAAACTCCTACTGAAAATTTCATTTTATCATATTGCATTGAGTTCCTTTCATAACATTATACTAAAATTATTTTTTCTGATATACTTTAAAAATAGATTTAATTTAAAAAAATAGGAAATTGTTATGTTTAAAGTAAAAAAGAGTTTAATAGTCTCAGGAGTAATAGGAGTTCTTTTTTTGAGTGCTTGTGCGAAAGAACAGCTTATCTTAAAAACTTATTCACCACCAAAAAAGCAAGAGCAGGTTAAAAAGATGATTGAAAACAGTGAAGCATCAACTGGTTTTATAAATCTTCAACTTGTCGAAGATATTGATTATATCTGTGAAAGTGTTGGAAAAAATAAAGCAAGTAAAGATATGGCTCAAGGATTGATTTCAAATCTTAAAAAGTATATTAATCAAACAAATTTTATCTCTTTAAATACGGTAGAAGATGATGCTTCCGTATCTTTAGATATGCAGATTCTTAGATTAAAATTTGTTCAAACAAAAAATAGTAGAGAGTTACATGTAAAAGTGAATTTTGTGATTAGAAAAGATGGTGCAGAGTTTTATTCTGAACCATATAAATATGATACAAAACGTCAATCACGTGCAGGGCTACAAGGATTACCATCAAAAAGTGAAATTTTTAGTGATGCTTCAGAGTATTTAGCTAAAAAATTGATAAAAGATATATCTCCTATAAAAACAAGAAAGATAGTAGAACTTAAAGATTTACCAGATGCTATACAATATACAGTTGAATATGCTAAAGGTAAAAACTTTAAAGGTGCTATTAAAGCGATGGAGAACTATAAAGGTGATAAAGGGTTAGAATATTATTTTAATCTTGGTGTTTATTATGAAGGGTATGGTTCTCAAATTGATAATATGGCGATGTTTGCTAAGGCACAAGAGAACTATGAAAAAGCGATGGCTATGGGTGGTAGTAAAGATGAAACTATTGTTAAAGGAAAGATGAAATTTGATAATTTTTATGAGATTATTAAAAAAGTAGCAGAACAACAAGTGGCTAATTTAAAACAGACAAGTAGTGGTCAGTACGAATTATTAGATTAAAAATAGGGAGAAAAATGATTTTTTTTAAAAAAATAGGTATTAAAATCAGTTTAATTACTGTAATGATTATTTCGCCATCAGTAACGATGGGTGCAAGTGGTTCAGGATTTATAGAGGGTTCTTCAGAATCACTAAGTGCAATAGCTGAAAATCCAACTTTTGAGGGGCAGGTAGCTAGAATTAATATTGGAATTAATCTTATAAGATTAAATACTGATATTCTTGAACGAATGCCTATCTCTGCTGATGCAGAGTGGGTTGATAAAATTGTTCTAAATATTTCATCAGAAATGTATAAAAAAACATTAAGAAGTAAAGCTGTTCAAGGGGATTCATATTACTCAACGGTAGGTATTACAAATGCTATTTTAGGAAGACCAGCACTTGCAGTATCACCACTAAGTGCTAGACTCTTTTATGAAGCAGGTGTTATTTATAAAAATGAATTAAATGGTTATAAAGATTTTCATATTCCAAATATGAATGTTTTTCCAGATATAAGTGATATGAAAACTTATGTTACTTTTAAAGATGACCCTAAAGTAGAGATAATTGAAGTTGAAGCTAAATCAGGTCTGTTTCCTAGTGTAGTTGAAGCAACAATTTCACTCCTTCCTGAAGATTTAATAGAAGCTATACAAGATTCAAAAAAAGAGATGCAAAATGCTAAAGATGAATTTAATAGTGCAATATCAGAAGTTGGAATATTAGAGGCTTGGTTAGATGATGATAAAAATTCAAATAATCCTCAAACAGCAGATAAGAGTATGGAATTAAAAACTGCAGAACTTGATAAAGAAAAACTTGAAGAGGTTTTTGAAGCTAAAGAGGAGATATATTTTCAACTTTTAGAGAGTGGAGCAGAAGCTATTGCTTCAAATTATGATGCCTCAAAAGTTCCATTAGCAAGAAAATTAGAAAAGCTTCTTGATGCAGTTGATAATAATGCTTTTGGTGCAGTAAGTATGTTTACATCTGCATCAGCTGGTTTAGCAAGAGGTATGGGAAAGGTAACTGATGAGATGAAAGCTATCTCTTTGGCTCAAGGTTACAGTAGTTTAGTTGGAAATCAAAAACAGTTTTTGATAGAAAGATATGAAAGAATGGCAGTGGGTGCATTGATGGCTTTTCCAAATATAGCTATTGGAACATATATGGCAACTTCTCAATCAAGTGAGATTGGGAAATATCAAGATATTGTAAATAAAATATTAGAGGGAGCGAAAGCAGAATGAACAGATTTAACATAATTTTTTTAAGTGGATTTATAGCCTTTTTTCTTGTAGGATGTGGAGGTTTATCACCAAAACCTGCAACAGCATCTTCAATGCCATCATGGTATTTATCAGAGTTACCAAAAGATAGTGTTTATTTTTATGGTGTGGGAGAGGGTTCTACTAAAGACTCAGCAAAAACACAAGCTTTAAGTCAAATTTCGGGTCAGATTTCTATTACAGTTGCCTCAGATATAGAGATGACAGAGCAAGAGAGTACAAAAGATGGTTACTCACAATCAACGAAGAGTAATATTAAAGCGAGTACCGATAGTATAAAGTTTACAGGTGTAAGCATTATCGAAACAAAATATATCGGTGAAAAGTTTTATACATATTTAAAAGTAGATAGACAAACACTATTTCAATCATTAAAACGAGATTTAGATAATAGCTATAAAAAAGCATTAAGTTCGTTGAATACAATAAAATCACAGGGTGTTTTTTCTCTTTTAGTAAATGCTAAAAATACTCAAAATCTTGTAGATAATATTTTATCTAAATCAACGATAGAGATTTTAAAATCTATTAATGCTAATTTTGATTCTAGTGCATATAGAGAAAAAGTTCTTGATATTAGTAAAAACTTAGAGAGTGAAAAATCACAAGCGATGATATCTTTAAGAAGTAGAAATAAATTATCTTCATATTATAAAGATATATTAGCAAAGTATATCTCTAATAGTGGTTTGATAATGGTTGATAGTATTAATGAAGTAGCAGATAAATCAAAATTAGTAATAATTGATGTGTCTGTTAAGGCGAAAAAGAAAAATGTAAAAACTTCTGACCCAAGATTAAGAGGTGCTAGTTTTGCTGGAGTAACAGTTATCTTAACAAGTAAAAACTCTAGTGGTAAAATAGTAGCTCAAAATAGAATTAATCTTACTAATATTTCAAAAGATGGTTTAGAATCGGCTAAGATTAAAACTCAAAAATTTGAAAGAAAGATAAAAAAAGAGGGTGTGTTAAATATCCTTGTGAAAAGAGCTAGATAATATCTTTGTCTAAATATTAAAAAAAGAATATAAAAGGAAAAAAGATGTGTATGACAATAAAAGATAAATATATAGACCCATTTACAGATTTTGGTTTTAAACTGATATTTGGAACAGAGGAAAATAAATCGTTATTGATAAGCTTTTTAAATGATTTATTAGAGTTAGAAGATCAGATAGTAGATGTTAGTTATCGAAATTTAGAGAAATTAGGTTTAAATATTGTAGATAGAAAATCAATATTTGATATTTACTGTGAAGATGAAAAAAAGAATAATTTTATAGTAGAACTTCAAAGAAGCCCTCAAAAATATTTTAAAGATAGAAGTCTGTTTTATACAACATTTCCTATTCAAGATATGTCAAAAAGAGGAGATTGGAACTATGAACTTAAAAAAGTATATTTTGTAGGGATATTAGATTTTTCATTTGATGATTTACGATTTAAAGAAAATAAAAAGAAGATAAGTACAACAAAAGAGGATAGAACATATCTTACAAAAGTACAACTCTGTGATATGGATACAAAAGAGCTGTTTTATGACAAAATGGCATATTATTATATTGAGATGCCAAAGTTTAGAAAAGAGGAAAAAGAGTTAGCTAATCATTTTGAAAAATGGGTCTATTATTTAAAAAATTTAGAAATATTAGAGGATATACCAAAAACATTTGAAGATGATAAGATTCTTAAAAATGCCTTTAATGTAGCAGAGTTTTTGAAGTTAAGTAAAGCTAAGAAGTTTGCTTACCAACAAGATTTAAAAGCAAGATTAGATTATAAGAATAGTATGGATTATGCTAAAGAGTTGGCAGAGAGAGAGGGGATGGAGAAAGGTTTGGAAAGAGGATTGGAGCAAGGATTGGAGCAAGGATTGGAGCAAGGATTGGAGCAAGGATTGGAGCAAGGATTGGAGCAAGGATTGGAGCAAGGATTGGAGCAAGGATTGGAGCAAGGATTGGAGCAAGGATTGGAGCAAGGATTG
>Ga0256837_1000103_pt1 | contig 77420 bp, 73 predicted proteins | sample 4562384metaG_FD_185976 | JGI IMG/M metagenome (GOLD analysis project Ga0256837, IMG submission 185976) | Hydrothermal vent microbial communities from Guaymas Basin, Mexico - 4561-384 | ecosystem: Environmental > Aquatic > Marine > Hydrothermal vents | place: Mexico: Guaymas Basin | collected...
ACAGCAGCTAACTGTAATGAAATATTAAATATTCAAGTTATGGGAAAATCTTTCCCATAACTTTTACTCAAATAATGTGAAAAAATCTACTTAAGAAGCTTTTTCCAAGCTTTTTCAATTTTACTTACAAGCTTTTTAGTGATACCTTTTACTTCTGTAAGAATTGAAGGATTTTGATGAATTACACCAACAACCTCTTCAACATCACCGAAGTGCTCAAGGATTTTTTCAACTTTTTTCTTACCGATACCTTCGATATCAGTTAAAAAATCAGTCAGTTCACTTTTAGAAATCTTAGCATCAGTCTCACTACTTGTAGCAGACTCATCACCTGTAGGCTTAGGTGCTTTTTTAGGCTGTTTTCCAGATTTTGACTTTGCAGGGTTAAGTGCTAAGTTATCTTGGTAGTTCCACTTTTCACTTGGCCACTCTTCACTCCAACGGCGTTTTACTTTCATCACTGGGTACTCAGCATCTAACTCATGAATATAAACTTTTTTCCCACCGTAAGCTTTTTTCTTTTTACCAAAGAATGCACCATCATATGATGGAGAGAATTTACCAAACTGTATATGTCGCATAGTTCTAAGAAGTGAAGCATCAATCTTACCTAACTCTTCCCAGTTAAACATTGGCATATGAGGTTTTTTAAATCTTCCCTCACTTAAGTTCCACATAATGTACTGACCAATCCAGTCTCTTATGTAAGGGAATGCTGCAAACGCTGTAGCACACTCTAAAATACGAACTTTACCATCTTTCCCATAAGCAACATCACAAGCCCAGTACTCAGCTTTAGCAGCTTTAGATACTTTTACAGCTAAATCAAGAACATTTTTAGGAACATCCATATAGTCCATACTTCCACCCTGAGAAGTGTTTGTAAGCCACTCACCCTCTGGAGCACGACGCCAGAATGCACATACAGGCTTGTGCCCAATAAGCATTACACGGATATCAGCTTCCATAGGTACAAAATCTTGAAAATATTGTGGATGATATTTTTTCTCAGCATAGAGCTCTTTTGCTTCTTGGTATGAGTCAACTTTATGTACAAAGTACCCACCATAGTTAGATGGACCGTATGATTTTTTAATGATCTTTGGATACTCAGTTTTTTTAAGAAACTTTTTCGCATTCTCATGGTTATAGTAGATATAAGTTTTTGGAATTGGAAGATCATATTTCCAAGCGAAACGTGTTACATTCTCTTTAGACTTGTTTGAGAACTGTGTATCTAAAGTCGGAATAAAACGTACATGAGGCAGAGCACGAGCAATCTCACGAAATGTTTCATAAGCTGTTGCTGGTACATTTCCGATGAGAACATCAATTCCCTTACGTTTTACCTCTTTAATGAAACGATCTTTATCATTTTTCCAGTGATATGTTACAGTCTCTATCTTGTTTGGCCACCCTTTAAAGTTAGAGTGATCAAAAAAACGAAGTACATAATCCATGTACAAAAAGCCAAGTGTTGGTAGTTGTTTGTTGCTAAGACCCATAAAAATTTCCCCTTTGATAGTTTTATAGTTTTGTTATTATTACTTTACTTTTCCTAAGAACTCAGAATCAATAGTATTTACTTTTACTAAATCATCAACAAGAACATGGTAAGGAACTTGAATTACAGCACCAGTCTCTAAAGTTGCAGGTTTTTTACTTCCACTTGAAGTATCACCTTTAAAGTTTGGAGGTGTATCTGTTACAACTAGTTCCATAAATTCTGGTGCTTGAACAGAGATAGCTTTGTTTTTGTAAAAGATAATATCTACATTGATTCCATCTTTAAACCATTTACTAGCATCATCACACTGCTCATACTCTAAACCGAGTTGATCGTATGTTTCATTATCCATAAACTGGTACATCTCACCATCATCATAGAGATACTGCATAGTTTTATAGTCTATTTCTGGTATTTCAAATTTATCGCCAGCATGAACAGTTTTCTCAACTACCTTACCATTTAAAAAACTTTTCATTTTCATTCTTACAAATGCAGCACCCTTCCCTGGTTTTACATGTTGAAATTCTACAATTTTATATGGAACTTCTCCAACTACTAAACGAACATTTTTTTTGATATCACTCATACCTACTGTTGCCATCAATACACCTTGAAAAATAATTTTTATTATTTTACTATAAAGGTGCTTAGAAATATATTTCTAAACGCTATAATACAAAACTTATTTAGACTTAGGATTTAAACTATATGAAATTTACTTTAGAAGCTACTAGTGGTAAAGCTCGTGCTGCCACTATTGAAACAAAACACTCAACTATTAAAACACCAGTATTTATGCCTGTTGGTACTATAGGGAGTGTAAAGTCTCTCGATGCTGAAGATGTAGTGAATCTTCTTGGTGCAGAGATTATACTCGCAAATACTTATCACACTTATCTTCGTCCAGGGGATAAAACTATAGCAAAGATGGGAAAACTTCATGGTTTTACAAAGTACCCAAAAAGCTTCTTAACTGATAGTGGTGGATTTCAAGCATTTAGTCTCTCAGATATCTCAAAACCTATGACAGATGGGATAGAGTTTCGCTCTCACATAGATGGGAGTAAACACTTTTTTACACCAAAAAAGGTTATAGATATTCAGACAAATCTAGGCTCAGATATTATGATGATTTTAGATGACCTTGTAGCCCTTCCTGCTACACAGGAGCGTATTAGAGTAAGTATAGAGAGAACTACTGCTTGGGCAGAAGAGTCTATAGAGTACTTTCGTTCACAACAAGCTAAAGGAATCTGTAAAGATCAAAATATCTTTGCCATTATCCAAGGTGGAACAGATAGAGCCTTTAGAACTAAAAGTGCTACTGAACTCTGTGCCTTAGACTATGATGGTTTCGCTATTGGTGGGCTTTCAGTAGGTGAACTCAACAATGAAATGTATGACACAGTAGAGCATACAACACAGTATATGCCAGAGGATAAACCACGTTACCTAATGGGTGTTGGGACTCCTGAAGATCTCATAGAGAATATTGAACGTGGTATAGATATGTTTGACTGTGTTATGCCAACTCGTAATGCTAGAAATGGTACTCTTTTTACCTCTTTTGGTCGTATGAACATTAAAGGGGCAAAGTTTAAAGAGGATGCAGGACCGATTGACCCTGAGTGCCAGTGTCTTACTTGTAAAACATACTCTCGTGCTTACATAAACCACCTCTTTCGTGCAAGAGAGATAACTTACTTTAGGTTAGCTACTATTCATAATCTTCACTACTATCTTAACCTAATGCGTGAAGTACGCCAAGCCATTTTAGATGATAAGTTTGCAGAATACAAAGCTGAATTTTATGCTAAAAGAGTTTAGCTTAAGATTTGTCAAATAACAAATACCGTAGAATGCCTGCATGAAAATTTATTATAGGTTGTTTTATGGCTACAGACTCATGCACAGTTCTTACTAACTCTAATATAAACGAAGTTCCTATAACAAATGAAGAGTATCAAAATATCTTAGATTTGCAACAAGAGGTATTATCACTTACTGGACAAGAAGCAAAGACACAAGATATACTCAATCAAGTCTGCAAAATGCTTGAAAAACTTCTACCAAATGCTGTTGCTTCCCTTATGATACAAAATCCAAAAGATGGGCTTATCTATGTAAAAGCAGCACCCTCAATCCCTCCAAAAGGTTGGGCAGCACTTAATGGTATAAAACCGGGACCGCATGCTGGTTCATGTGGTAATGCAGTCCATCAAGGAAAGCCTCAGTTTATCTCTAACACTTTTACAGATGAGAGAGGCACAGAGTTTTTACAGACAGCTGAGGCATTTAATCTCTGCTCTTGCTGGTCTATGCCAATAAAAAATGAGTCACAAAAGAGTATAGGTTCTATTGCTCTCTCCTCTTTTGAACATAGATCACCTGCTCCTTTTCATAAAAAACTACTAGAGACTGCTTCTGCACTCGTAACCATCGTTTTAAAAAATGAAAAAAATCGTCAGAATCTGCATAATATGCTCTATAAAGATTCCCTTACAGGTCTTAAAAATAAGAACTCACTTCAAAAAGTATTTAGCAGTACCCAGTATCAGACACTTATCTTTTTAGATATAAATAACTTTGCTTATGTAAATACAGCTTATGGCTTTGATATTGGAGACAAGATTCTCTGTAGTGTTGCAGATATGTTGCAATCTCTCTATCCTAAGAATATTTATCGAATAAATGCAGATCAATTTGCAATCTGTTTTGAAGAGAAAATGGATATTAAAAGTACTGTTTTAAAAATTAGAAAATACTTTGCCGAGACAACAATAAAAGTCGCAAATGTGAAACTCAAAATCTCTTTTACATATGGGGCTATCTACTCAAATAAAGATCTCTTAAAACATGCCGCCTTAGCTATTAAAAAAGCAAAAGAGAGTGGAAAAAACAGGCTATATATCTTTGATGAAGAGTTAGATAGTTCAGAAAAAAGAGAATCTTTTATCTCTATGAATAGTCTTCTCTACACGGCCTTTGATAAAGATATGATAGTCCCCTTCTACCAAGGTATCTATGATAATAATCAGAAAAAAATTACAAAATATGAAGCATTAGTTCGGATAGTAACCAAAGAGGGCAAGGTTATCTCTCCCTATGAGTTTTTAGATGTCGCTAAACTCTCAGGTCTCCTTCCAACACTAACAAGAACAATGATAGATAAAACATTTCAAATGATGTCTCACAATAGTTTTGATTTTTCAATAAATATCACAGAAGATGATTTAATTTCGTACTACCTTGTTGACTTTTTAAAATCTAAAACAGAAGAGTATAGTATATCTCCAACAAGGGTTACTTTAGAGATATTAGAAGGTATCAGCTCAGGAGGACAAAAAAATAATATTAAGCAACTCAAAGAGCTTAAAGCAGAGGGCTATAAACTAGCCATCGATGACTTTGGGGCTGAGTACTCTAATTTTGAGAGAGTTTTAGAGCTTGATGTAGATTTCTTAAAAATTGATGCTAGATATATAAAAAATATAGATACCGATAAAAAAAGTTATGAAATTGTAAAAGCTATAGTCAACTTCTCCTCAAATATGAACATAATAGTAGTTGCAGAGTTTGTACATTCAAAAGATGTTCAAAAGATAATTGATGAGTTAGGAATCACCTACTCTCAAGGCTACTTCTTTAGTCAACCAGATAAAGAGTTACTAAAATAACTCTTTAATCGTGTTTGTAGCGGTATCAAACAGTACTAAACTACTATCAGAACCAACTTCTATCTTCCCATACTCTAAGCCAATAGTTTTTGCAGGATTTTTACAAGTAAGTTTAAGTAGTTCACGCATAGTTAAAAAGCCACTTTTTACCAGTTTTTCATAGTAGTTTTCTAAAGCATTTTCTAAACCCTCTCGTCCATAAGCTGCGTCATAAAATGCTACTTCTTTATTTACAGGAGAACTAGGTTGATGCAGAGTAGTTAACATATCTATATCACCCTCTCTAAGTGCTTTTTGAAGAAGTAACATATCTTCATGACTTGCTAGTGGGGGATCAAGTTTTGCCATAGTGTTAAAACCTTCACATGCCTCATCACAGAGTGTTAAATGATGGATACTCACCTCACAACTCACACCAACACCCTCTTTTTTTGCTTGAGCTATAAGTGCTACAGAACGAGGTGTAGATATAGACTTAAAAAGAATTTTAATATCAAAATGTCTCGCAATCTCTATCATGCGTGAGACATGGAGGACTTCACTCAAGTTTGGTATACCTGCAAGTCCTAACTTTGAACTTACATCACCATCAAGCATCACCCCAGCATTTATAAGTGAATTATCTTCTGCTTTACAAAAAAGAGTTACATTATACATCTTTACATACTCTGCTATTTTAATTGCTATATTGTTTTTAGCGATAGTACTCATATAAGGGGCTACAACTCCTTTTTTTAAGAGTATTGCAATGTTTGAGAGTGTCATATCTTCTTTAAGTGTGTTGAGCATCAAATCCACTTTCGCACCATTTACCATAGCGGTTCCATTTTGTGCAAATTCTAAAACAACTTCATCATCTATAGCAGGTGTAGAGTCAGCATTTAAAACTATATGCCCTATACCTCCTCTTTTTGCTTCTTCTGAAATAGATTTAATATTTTTAGCATTTAAGTTTGAGTCTAAAAGTCTAACATTTGTATCGACTAAAGAGGGAAGAAGATAAGCCCCTTTTGCATCCACTATCTCTATATCACTAAGCTTTTCGCCTATCTCTGTAACAACACCCTCTTCTATGCGAACATCAACACTTCTCTCACCATTGACATCACAAACTATCGCATTAGTAATAACCATTTCAGACCACCTTAGATATAATTATGCCATTATATAAAACCAAGGCTTAATCTCTATGAAAATCTTAGTCTCAGCACTCGAACACTCCGCAAATGTCCATCTTACTTCCCTCAAAAAAGAGTTAGGGGATGATGTAGAGTTCTTAGGTATCTTTGATAAAAAGCTAGGAGAGCCTATGATAGACCTTCAGAGTCTTGCAATTATGGGAATAGTAGATGCACTTAAAAAGTTACGATTTTTTTTTAAACTAGCCGATGATATGGTAGAACTTGCAGAACAAGTAGATAAAATTCTTCTAATAGACTCTTCAGGTTTTAACCTTCCTCTCGCTAAAAAGCTCAAAAAACGCTATCCAAAGAAAGAGATTATATACTATATCCTTCCGCAAGCTTGGGCATGGAAGAAAAAGCGTATTCCAGTTCTAGCCAAAACCATAGATAAACTCGCTTCTATTTTACCCTTTGAACCAAGTTACTATCCTAAAAATGCAGACATAGAGTATGTAGGGCATCCTCTTCTTGACCAAATTACAAAATTTAAAACAGAGTTAAATCCAAAGATAAAAGATGTAGTTTTTATGCCTGGAAGTCGTAAGAGTGAGATAAAAAGACTTATGCCAATCTTTCAAGGTGTTATAAAGGAGCTCAATATAAATGCTACTTTTATTATTCCTAAGCACTTCTCTAAGGAGGAGATAGTAGAACTCTACGGAGATACAAAAGAGTACACTATCTCTTATGATGCGCACAGAAGCCTTTACGAAGCTGATTTTGCCTTTATCTGTAGTGGAACAGCAACACTAGAAGCTGCACTTATTGGGACACCTTTTATCTTAGCTTACAAAGCAAAAGCTTTAGACTATTTTATAGGGTCACATTTGGTCAAGATAGAGTTTGTAGGTCTTGGAAATATTATGCTGAAAAAATATAAAAACATCCAACTCCATCCAGAGTATCTTCAAGATAATGTAACAGTAGAGAACTTGGTAGCTGGCTTTAAAAAATATGAACGAGAGAAGTTTTTAGAAAACTCTCAAATTTTAAGAGAGTATCTTAAAAATGGAAGTTCAGCAAGAGTTGCCGAACTTATAAGAGAAGATTAAACTTACTAATCTTCTTTAGGTTTACGAGCTTTTATAGTGATTCTTTTTCCACCAGCTTTAGGTGCATCATATTTATTTCGTGGTGTTCCATCATAACTATGATTTCTATCACCTGATTTACCTGAGAATATTGCTTTTCCATTCTCATCTTTACCTAAAAATTTATTTGCTTCTTTCTTCTTTTTAGCCCATCTATCATCACTTGAGCATTTAAAGTCTTTACCATCTTTTTTATACTCACGTTTAGGTTTATCTGAGTACTCTCTTTTTGGTTTCTCAACAGTAGCATCTTCATGGCGTTTTCTTGCGATTTCTGTTATCTGATCTTTTGTAAGAGGTTTTCTTTTTCTTGGATCTTCCTCTTTTTTTACAGGTACTTCATACATAAACCCTTCTATAGCTTCTTGCTTAATAGCACGACCAAGGAGTGTCTCTATAGAGTGAAGTAGTCTCTGTTCAGTCTCATTTAAAAGCATTACAGCCTTTTGTGATGCACGAGATACACGAGCCATATAAACTATTGCTTTTATTGGCATATCGTAACCTATTAAAAATTCACATTTCATCTCTTTATCTTTTACAAGTTCTCTATCTTCAACAACTCTTACTTCTTTAGAATCAAGTGATTCTCTGAGTGCTGCAACATCAGAAGAGCAAACAACTAAAATATCAAGCTTTTCATTCTCTGCAATTATTTTGTTTATAAGTGCTATTTTTTTATCGTTTTGACATTGGTATATACGTTGATTTCCAGCTTTTATTGTGATTTCGTTTGATGACATATAGAGTTCCTAAATATTAATTATGAAATTATAGCGACATTCAGCCAAAATTATGCTATTATGAATAAATATACAAATCATTAGGAAATTTATGACATTTAACGACTTAGGCCTGAACAAGCTTCTTTTAAAAGCAATTAAAGAACAAGGCTACGAAAACCCAACCCCTATCCAAGAAAAAGCAATCCCTGTTATACTTAAACGAAAAGACATCTTAGCTGGTGCACAGACAGGAACAGGAAAAACTGCTGGATTTACACTTCCAATGCTTGAGCTTCTTTTACGTTCAAAGCATCACGAACATAAAGGTAAGAGAAAGATAAAAGCTCTTGTTTTAACACCAACTCGTGAGCTTGCTGCTCAAGTGGGTGAGAGTATAGGACTCTATGCAAAACATACAGTATTTACATCTACTGTAATCTTTGGTGGTGTAAAAATAAACCCACAACTTGTAGCACTTCGAAGAGGTGTAGATATAGTTGTAGCAACACCTGGACGTCTGCTTGACCATATCAACCAAAAGACTATTGACCTCTCTGGAGTTGATTTTCTCATCTTAGATGAAGCAGATAGAATGCTTGATATGGGTTTTGTAAATGACATCAAAAAAGTGATGGCAGTACTACCAAGTCAGCGTCAAACACTACTCTTCTCTGCAACTTATTCAGATGACATTAAAAAACTCTCAAACAAGTTTTTAACATCCCCTACTCTTATAGAAGTAGCACGGACAAATGCTTCTAGTGAGATAGTTAAACAAGCTATCTATCATGTAGATAAAGCTCGTAAACGTGAACTTCTTACACACCTTATAAAAGAGGGAGACTGGAAACAAGTTTTAGTTTTTACCCGTACAAAACATGGAGCGAACCGTCTTACTGGTCAGCTTGAAACTGATGGCATCACAGCAGCTGCCATTCATGGAAACAAGAGTCAAAATGCTAGAACAAAAGCACTTGCTGATTTTAAAGCAGGAAAAATTCGTGTTTTAGTTGCGACTGATATTGCAGCTCGTGGAATAGACATAGATCAACTCCCTCATGTTGTCAACTATGAACTTCCAAATGTGAGTGAAGATTATGTTCACCGTATTGGACGAACTGGTCGTGCAGGAAATAAAGGTGAGGCTATCAGTCTTGTATGTGTTGATGAAGATGAGTTCTTAGCGGGCATTGAAAAACTCATCAAAAAAGACATTCCTAAAGTATGGCTCAAAGATTTTAAACCTGATCCAAGTATCAAAGCTGAGCCTATTAACATGGGTGGTAACCGTGGTGCTAGAAATAAACCTCGTGGCGGCGGAAGTCGTAATGGTGGGAACGGAAGTACAGGTCGAAACTCTAGAAGTAATAGAAACTCAAGAGGAAGAAACTAAGTAGTTCAACTACTGAGTTTCCACTCTATTTCTACCATTACCTTTTGCTTTATAAAGGGCATCATCACATCGCTGAAATATACTTTGCATATCATCACCTTCAATGTACTGAGTCAGACCAAGACTTATTGTAATATGACCTGCAACAGGATGTGTATTTTGTGAAACTACTGAGCGTAACTTATTGCTCACGATAATCGCTTCATCAAGTACGATATCTTTAAATAAGATCACAAACTCTTCTCCACCCCATCGAGCAAAAGTGTCTGTAGATCTCAGATTCTCTTGAATACTCTCGGTCATTTGAATTAAGACTTCATCTCCAATTAAGTGTCCATATTTATCATTAAAATCTTTAAACTTATCTATATCTACAATCGCCATACAGAATGGTTTTTTATACTCTTTGGCATACTGTAACTCCATTTGAAAAATTTCATCAAATTTATACCTATTATATACAGAAGTGAGACTATCTATGTAAGCTTTTGCTTCAGTTTGTTCATAATGCTCTCTCATTTTCGTTATATCAGTTAATGTGACCAAATAATCATCACTATCTTCTGATTTTGTAATACTAATGTTGAAGACTTTTAGTTTGCGCTCTCTATCAAAGATAGAGACAACCCTATTCTCAGGAGCAGTTCTTGATATTAAAGCAGGAAAATTCTCATTCTCCTCTAATAAACCAGTATGTAAATACCCATCACTCTTTACAAAAATATCTAGAATATTATGTTTCATTATTTTATTTAATTGCTGTGACCTCTCTATATTTACAAGGTTTTTAAATTTATTGTTGGAATATTTTATATCTTTAAAATCTGTAACAACTATAATGTTATCTGTTAAATTTAATATGTCGTTAACTAATTTTTGCTCTTGTTGTATAAGCCTGTTTTTTTCTGAAAGTTGCTGTTTTGCTCGTATCTGAATTACTAAAAAATAGATAATAATAAGAGAGAGTATAAAGGTTAAAACTCTAATAAGCTTTTTCATATAAAGGGCATCATTAATAATCAAGCTATCTTTATAAGCAACAATCCAAGCAACACTCTTATTTTCTAAGTTCTTAATGGGTAAAAAAGAGATTACTTCAACATTATGATTATCACAAACATACAGCCCAAAGGCATCTCCCTTTTTCATACCTGCATAAATTTTATTTGCAATAGGTTTAATCTTTTTCATATTATCTATAAGACATAATTTTCGAGTGTGAATCGTCCCTAAATTAAGCATGTAGTCTATGTTCTCTGAACTCTGTATATATTTTAAAACCATATCATTACGTTTCCATGATTTCGCATTAAAAATATCTTTTCTAATAAGAAAATGAGAGTGTATATGGCTAATATTATTTAAATACCACTGAAAACTTTCACTTGTAAAGGATATCTCTAGTGCACCAATATGTTCATTTTTCTTGTTAAATATTGGAAAAGTATTTCTAAAACCATGTGATGTTTTCCCATGAGTAAAACCTCTAATAGATTTTTTTGTTCTATTAACATACTTAAAATCTTCTCTTATATCTGTTAAGTCATCCCCATATTTACTCGGTTTATGAACTCTTAAAAAAGAGATATTATTCGGAAAGACAAACTGTATCTGTAAAATACCCTGTTCTTTTGCAGTCTCATACTGTTCAAGTAACTCTTTATAGAGTCTCTCTCTATTTTTAGCCTTCTCATCTATAGTCGCATTATATGATTTTTCAAGTAACTCTTGTGCATCTGTATTTCTTAAGATAGAGCGATAGATAGCATAGGAGATATGCTTTTGGGACTCTAGGAGTATGTTGTAGTGTGTTGAAAGTGTATTTCTATTCTCTTTTAAAACTATATCTATCTTAGAGTTTGTATTGATCTCAGTGAAAAGATAAATTCCAACATTTGAGACAATAAATAAAAAGAAGATAAGTAGTATATGTTTTGCTTTCATAATACAAATATGGTACTATTTATAAGCTTAATAGATGATTTCTATAAGTTACTTTCTTCTCATCTCTTCTAAAGTTTTAACAAAATCTTTTGCATTCTCTCCACCGGTAAGTCTCTTTATCAGTTTCTCATTTTCATCTAAAAAGAAAAAGGTTGGTGTAGCAAAGTACTCCAGACCATTAGGAACAGAGTCTTTATGCTTATCAATATGAACAACTATAAAATTCTCTTTAAGAGATTTTGCAACACTCTTGTTGTTAAACACAACACTCTCCATATACTCACACCCTGCACACCCCTCTTGCGATATCATAAGCATAACTGTTTTATGTTCAGCCTTTGCATCATCATAAGCATCAAAAAGGTCTCGGTACTCTACATCTGCGAAAATAGATGAAACAAGTAACAGGAGTATTACAATAATTTTTTTCACATCAACTCCTTATATATCGTTTAGATGTTTGAGAAACTCTGCTGGCTCTACAAATCCAACTACAGTTTTAGATTTTTGTACTTTTAAGTTTTCATCAAAAAAGATAATTGCAGGAGGTCCAAAAACACCATACTTTTTACTTAAAGCTTTCTGCTTATCTGTGTTGTCAGTTACATCAGCACGAACAAGCACAAACTCATTCATCTTTTTCATAACTGCTGCATCAGAAAAAGTAATCTCTTCAAACTCTTTACAAGAAGTACACCACTCAGCAGAGAAGTCTAAGAGTATTTTTTTACCTCTATTTGCTTCTAAAACAGCATTTAACTCCTCTATAGATACTACAACTTTAAAGTCTAGTTTTTGAGACTCTACTTGAGATACAGTAGCTGTACCACCCTTTAAAAAACTAAGCGGATGTATCATACTTGCAGATCCTGCTAAAAAACTCAATGTAAGTGAGAGAGAGTAGATAAACATAATCACGGCTACACTTTTCTTAAAGACATGAGACTCTTTCTCAAATACTCCGAGAAAAATAGCAGTCCCAATACCTAAAAGACCATACAGAAGTGTAGTTAAAGAAGAGTCTACAATCTTCTCAAGCATCCAAATAGCAACACCTAACATCATAATACCAAAAATGGCACTTACCATAGTCATCCAAACACCTGGTTTTGGCATAAACTTACCAGCACTTACACCTACAACGATAAGAGGAAGTCCCATCCCTATACTCATAGAGAAGAGTGCTAGTCCACCAAGAACTGCATCACCTGTCTGACCGATGTAAACAAGTGCACCGGCTAAAGGAGCTGCTACACAAGGCCCTACAATCAGAGCTGATAAGAACCCCATAATAGCAACACCTGTATAACCTGAACGATTCCCACCAGAACTCACTTTAGCCACTAAAGAGTCTGGAAGTTTCAGTTCATAAAAACCAAACATACTAAAGGCTAAGGCAACAAAAACAAAACTAAATGAGTAAATCACCCATGGTGTTTGGAGTGCAGCTTGTAAGTTAGCACCAAAAAGACCTGCTAAGACACCTGCTATTGTATAAGCTACAGCCATCGCTAGAACATAAACTATAGAGAGTGCAAGTGCTTTTTTTGTTGTAAGTCCTTCACCTTGAGAAACAATTACACCAGAAATAATAGGAATCATAGGAAAAACACATGGTGTCATTGCAAGAAGAAGTCCAAAACCTAAAAATGTAAGCAGAACTACTGCTAAACTTCCAGATTTAATTGTGTCAGCAATGGCATCTGTTTCGGAGAGTTCAACTACTACAGTAGGAGTTGAACTCGATAACTTCGAACTATCTATAGTTAGTGGATACTCTTTTGTATAAGGGTTATAACAGAGACCCATTTCAGAACATCCTTGATAGGAGAGAACAACAGTAACATTTTGAATTCCTGTTACATTATTTGGGTTATCTAATGCTAAAATCAAATTTGGAGAGTCTAAATAGACCTCTTCATCATGGTGAGTAACTGTAGCTGGTTTTTTTGTATCTTTGAGAGTAAGTTTTGTATCTTTTAGTTTTACCGTTAATTTATCGGCATAAAGATAAATATCCTTAGCAATTGTTACACCAACTTCTATTTCCATTTTTTCATTTACTTTAGCATAGGGCTTAAATGCTTCATCTGGCATTAAAAAATCACCAGCACTACTCAAGCTAAATGTAAATGATAGTATCATGACAAACTTTATAAATATATCCATTCTAATTACCTCTGTTCCTATTTTGTACAAAATTATAACATTTTAATGTGCACACTTTGTGTATTACAATAGTACACTTATATATTAAATAGATTTATAATGCTTTAATAGAGTTTTGTCTAGAATAATGTGTAAAAATAAAATTAAAGTTGCGACTAATGAATAGTATTACAACAAATATGACCCTTAACTTTACAAAAGAGTTAAAAGTTTTATATGCAGAGGATGATCTGGATCTCCAAAAACAGACAAAAGAGTTTTTTGAGGTTCTTTTTAAGTCTGTAAAAGTAGTCAATAATGGCTATGAAGCACTCTCTGCTTATAAACAAGAAGACTTTGATATAGTTATTAGTGATGTTCGTATGCCTAAAATGGACGGTATAGAACTCACAACAAAGATAAGAGAGATAAATCAGTTACAAAATATCATTATAATCTCGGCATATAATGATACGGAAGACTTATTAACTTTTATCAATCTTAATATTAGACAATTTATACAAAAACCGATTAATATTGACAGTATGCTTGAAACACTCTATATTACTTCCAAAAGCATAGTCAACGAAAAAATGATAGAAGAGTACCGTACATCACTAGAGAACTCAAATAAAGAACTAATAGAAAAAAATAAAGAGCTCAGTACTCTTATTCGTATTCTTGATACTAAAATTGCTCAAATTGCGAAAGGGACAGAGAAAGAGATTAAAAACACAGATATATCAAATGCTGAAATCAGGCAAGAGCATCTTCTTGAGCTTAAAGAGCTGGAAATAGATATTAATGGAGCTGCTATACTCATCGGACTCTCTCAAAACTTAAAAATATCAAATATTCAAGTACTTGGAAAAATGTTTAAAGAGTACTCTGAAATACTACAAAACTATAAAATATATACTAAACTAGCATCTGAAATTTATGAGTTGTCTTCGCTCCTTAATGATGCCCCTCAGAACTTTATAGATAGAGTCACAGAGATAACTACCCTACTTGAGAGCTTTATTTATGTACTGCAATTATGGAGAGGTAAAGTATCTCAAAAAGAGTTCACTAAAGCACTTGAACTGCACATCTCTATGATTAATGATGTCCGGACCATAATAAGTATTGTAAATGATACTCAAGATGAGATAGAAACAGAAATGGAGTTTTTTAAATGATAGATAAAGATATAGAAGTATGTAGTTGTAACTCTCTCTCAGCGGGAGATATTGCAACTTGCATAAAAGATAATCACTTTACAACTATGGAAGAGTTACTCGAAAATGAAATCTGCCCAATGGGTGATAAGTGTGAATCCTGTCGTGATGAGGGAATAAATAATGATGGTATTAATATTCCCCTTATTCTCTCTTTAGTGAAGCGTTCTCAAATTTAGGGATTATAATTTTAAAAGTTGTCACTCCCTCACTACTTTGAACTTTTATATCACCTTTAAACTGTTTTTGAATAATCATCTGTGACATATAAAGTCCTAGTCCTGTACCATTTTTTCCTTTAGTACTAAAGTAAGGTTCAAATAATTTTTTCATATATTTTGGATCTATTCCCCCTGCCCAATCTTTAATATAGATTTCAATATTTTCTCCTTTTACCTCTGCATATATCTCAACAGTCTTATTATCAGTTTCTATATTAGAGTAAGCATCTATAGCATTATTTAAAATGTTTAAGAGTACTTGGACTAACTCATTTTGATAAGTTTTAAAGATAATAAGAGACTCTTTTAAGATTACTATTTCAATATCTTCATTTTTTACTCTTGGAAGAATAAAGTTTACAGCTTTATGCAGTATCTCATATACAGAGCTCTCCTCTCTCTTCTTATTAGGGCGAAAGTATGTTTTAAAATCATCTACAGTTTCAGAAAGATAAAGAATACTCTTATTTATCTCATCTAAAACTGATTGAAGCTCTAGAGAACTCATATCTTGCCCTATCATATGTTTTAACTGTATATTTGAGATATTAAGTGTAATGGTATTTAACGGCTGTCGCCACTGATGTGCTATCATACTAATCATCTCACCCATAATAGCCTGTTTAGACTGAAGTGTTAAAATCTCATCTTTTTGTATCAACTCTAAGACTTTTTGAGAAACACTCTCCTCTAAGTTTTCATTAATTTTTCGTAACTCTTTTGTTTTTTCATCAACCTGTACTGCGAGTTCCTTGTTAAAGTTTTTTAACTTACGTTGATAGTAAATCATAATAAGTAAAATAAGTGTCATTACCCCTACAATTTTAAAAACTAAAGAGTAATCAACTATACTTTTATATCTTGTAATTCTCCATCTGTTAATAATCTCTTGAATTTCAGCCTCAGGTATTTTACTCAGTGCTTTTTCTATAATAGAGTAAAGAACTTTATCATCTTTTGTAACACCTATACTCCCCTGTATGGGTTTCTCTTTTGTTAAAAACCCATTTATCTTCAACTTACCATACCCAAATCTATCTACAAGATAATCGGCTTGTTCATCAAGGGCTATAACAGCATATGCATCTTCATTAAAAAGCATCTGCATCATTTTATCTCTATCTGGAACTACCTGAATATTTAAAAATGGATATAGCTTCATTAAATATTTTTTATAAGCTTCAAGTTGTGTTAAAAGAAGTTTTCCTTTTAAAAGAGTAGAATCTGTTATAAATGACTTATCTAACTCACTGACCAAAGTGAAATATGTTTTATAAAAAGGAGTTGTTGCTCTTAAGTTTTTATGCTCTTTATTTTTTGTAGCATAGATAGAGAGAAGATCACATGCACCATCTTCAAGCTTTTTTTTAAGATCAGCTGTAGAAGTTGATGGAATTGGCTGAAATTTCAAGGAAGTACTCTCTGCTAGAAGCTCATATACATTTGACATAATCCCTGTAAATCTATCATTTTCATAGCCATCTATAGGAAACTGATTATACTGTAAACAGACAGAAACTGGCTTTGATTTTTTTATATACTCTAACTCTTTATCTGTAAAGTTTGGTTTTTCAGAACTGTAAATATCTTCAAATATATAGTCATTTAGCCTCCTTTCTCCTGCTACTTTATATTGAGTTGTAAAAAGATTCATCTGTTTATTTAAAAAGTTTTTATCTATAGAACCTATATTATAAGTGTAAGGTAAGATAAGTCTCTCTACATTTTTTGCTTGATTGAGCATACTCTTTTTAGAAGTCTGTTGTGTATATTTATCCCAAATTATATCTATGAGTTCCTCTTTATGTTTAAGTGCATACTCCCAACCTTTTAAAGAAGCTTTTCTAAATACCTCGACTCGTTGTGGATGTTCTTTAACTTCAGTGAGTGAAGTGATAAGTTCTAACTGCAAAACAAAAATATTGTCATCACTTGGATCCAAAACATTATAATTAATGCCTTTTTCATCAAGAATCGGAAGCTCATTAGAAACAAAAGCTGTCATTGCTGAGACTTTCCCTGCTATAAAATCTGTAACATTATAGCTATGTGGTACAAGTTTTATATCATCAATACTCACACCATATCCATTAAAGTATGGTTGAAAGTTTAAGAGAAAATCTTCTTTTGTAGAAGCCATCACTTTCTTTCCAACAAGATCTTTAGGTGTTTTTATGTCTGGAGTAGTTACAAGAACAAGGGCTGCCCGTTTAAAGTATGATGATACAAGTACAAGGGGTGAACCCTCTAAATATTCTAAAAGTGATAGTGAGTTATAGATACCAAAAGTACTTTTACCATCAAGAACATCCACATTGATGTTTATTCCATCTTTATACTCTTTTAACTCTACTTCTAAACCAACTTCTCTATAAAATCCCTTCTCTTTTGCTGCAATAAAACCAGCAAACTCAAACTGATAGTGCCAATGTAACTGTAATGAAACTTTGTCTAAGGGAGCTGACTCTTCTGCTGAAACTATAGAGTATAGTAGAAAAATAATAAAAGATATATATTTCATTTAGAACTTAATTACTGAGTCGTTTGAGAACATCTTCAAAGTCACCCTCTATAATCTCTTTACAACTACAAGCTATCATTAGGTTTATAGGATGATCGAAATCTTCTATCATTAAATCATCTTTATCGTAAAAAAGTTCATCTTCATTTTTACTCTTTTCAAATTGATCTATATAGGCTCCTTTTCTAGAGAGATAGCCATAAACCTCTTTTCCAAGTGCATACCCAAACCCACACTCCCAAACTGTTCCACTATCTGCTTCATAGCCACGAAAACTATTTAAATTTGCAATTACAATATCAGACTCTTTAATTAAAGTAATATTTGCCTCATAGATATCCTTTGCTATTTTATGTTTTTCTTGTTTAAAATCTATGGTATTATCAAGAGGATACAGCCCTTTAAACCCATACTTTCTACATAAATTAGAAAAATTTTTTCCTATTTCTATTGAGTTTTTTTTGAAAACATCAGGACCAGCTATATATATTTTTTTCATCACTTTTAAATCACTCACTATCTTTAAATTTTCTAATATATAATGTTAATTATTAATTAAACTTAACTTTATATTATCACAGAAAATCTAAAGCTGACCTTTATTTATCCCTTTATTAAGGCTTAGTTTGATAAAATCTCATCATTATATTGAATGAGGATTTCTTTTGTTAAATTTACCAAATATTTTAGCATCTTTACGTATACTTATTGCTCCTATGATGTTTTGGATTATATTAAATCCGGAAATTTTCACAGAAAATGGTTTTGATATCACATGGAACTACTATTTTGCATCACTTCTTTTTGTCATAGCGAGTGCTACAGATTTTTTTGATGGTTATATAGCAAGAGAGTGGAACCAGATGACAATGCTCGGAGCAATTTTAGATCCACTTGCAGATAAGATGCTTACACTTGCAGCATTTTTAGGTCTTATGATGATAGGAGAAGCTTCAGCATGGGCTATTTATATCATCATCGTTCGGGAACTCTTTATCACAGGGATTCGAACTGTTGCTGTAAGTGAGGGCCTAAGTGTGAAAGCTTCTTGGGCAGGGAAGGTAAAAACAGTAGCACAGATGATCGCTATTGGTTTCCTACTTATGCACTGGCCACTTGGCACTGAACTCTTATGGTTTGCAGTATTTCTCACACTCTACTCTGGAGCAGAATATTTATGGGGCTTTAAAAAAGCCATAATGAAGGATCAAAAATAATGGGTATGGTTATCTCTCTTTTAGTTCTTAGTGGACTTATATTTTTTCATGAGCTAGGTCACTACCTTGCAGCTCGTTTAATGGGTGTCTATGTAGAGGTCTTTAGTATTGGCTTTGGTAAAAAAGTTTTCTCTTTTCATAAGTTTAACACAGAGTGGAGTATCAGTATGATTCCCCTTGGTGGTTATGTTCGTATGAAGGGTCAAGATGACTCTGATCCTAGTAAAAAAAGTTATGATGAGGATAGCTACAATGTTAAAACACCATCTCAAAAGATTTTTATTCTTTTAGCTGGTCCTGCATTTAACTTTATTCTCGCTTTTTTTCTTTACTTTGGTATCGCTTTAGGCTCTCCAAAAGTGCTCTCACCTGTTATTGGCCAAGTAATAAAAGAGTCTCCCGCCTTTGCTGCAGGATTAGAGACAAATGATACCGTTGTCTCTATAAACGCTATACCAATTGCTACATGGAAAGATATGGCACAAATAATCTCTACATCCAATGGATCACTAGACTTAGAGATAAATCGTAACGGTTTTTTAGAGCATAAACTCCTTACACCTAAACTTCGTGAAACAAAAAACATGTTTGGAGAGACCATACAAAAGAAGATGATAGGTATTGGTGCAGCTGGAGTAACGCATGATTTAGAACTGAATGTTAGTGAAGTTTTTAGTTATGCCACAGAGAAAACAGTTTGGGCATCAACTATGATTTTTACTGGTGTACAAAAACTGATAGTTGGGGATGTACCTGCTTCAGAGATGGGTGGTGTTATTAGCATAGTAAAAATCACCTCGGATGCAAGTGAACAAGGATGGATGAGTGTACTCTTTTTTGCAGCACTTATCAGTGTAAACCTTGGAGTCTTAAATCTTCTCCCTATTCCTGCTCTTGATGGAGGGCATATAATGTTTAATCTTTATGAGCTTATCTTTCGCCGTGAAGCGAGTGAAGCTGTTATGATTAAGTTTACTGTTGCTGGATGGGTTGTTCTATTTGGACTAATGGGACTTGGACTTTATAATGATATAAATAGATTAGTTGGATAAAAAAGGAGAAAAAATGACTGAAATAGAGTATAAAATATATATAGACGATGTAATTAGAAGAGTTGAGACAGCACGATTGAGTGTTAGCGGTCATCACATAGTAAAAATTGTGGCTGTGAGTAAATACTCTACAAGCAGAGAAATAGAGAAGCTATATAAAATTGGGCAACGGGCATATGGTGAGAACAAAGTTCAAGATTTAAAAAGCAAGGCTAATGAGCTTGAAGAGTTACCTCTAGAGTGGCACTTCATTGGTAACCTTCAAAAAAATAAGATAAATAATTTACTTGACATCAACCCTACTCTTTTCCAAGCACTTGATTCTTTAGAGTTAGCACAAGAGCTTCAAAAAAAGCTGCTTGCAAAAGATATGACTTTGGATTGTCTTTTACAGATAAACTCTGCACACGAGGAGTCAAAACATGGTTTTATGCCCCAAGAAGCAACTTCCTCTTATAAAGAGATACTAGAGAGTTGTCCTAACATCAACTTAAAAGGTGTGATGAGTATCGGAGCACATTCAGAGGATAAAGCGATTATTAAAAAGAGTTTTGAAACTACTTATGAGATTTATAAAAACCTTCCTAATGCTACTATCTGTTCAATGGGGATGAGTGGAGATTTTGAACTTGCAATCGAATGTGGATCAAATATGGTCAGACTAGGTTCACTTATGTTTAACAAATAACTCTTTTCTATAGCGTTTACTCTAAGATAAACGCTACCTCTTTAACTCTTTTTCCTTCATTTACATAGGCCATTCCAAAACTTACCTCTTTAGTTTTATATGAGATAACAAGATCCATACAGTTCATTTTTTTATGTCCGTTAATAAAGATACGATATAAAATACCTTTCTTGCCTCTATAGGCATTCACTGTTGTCTGATAGCGTTTTGTAGTAGTACGCTCATCATAAACAGTTACAACAGGATTACTTTTAGGTAAATAGCCATTTTCATAAAGATATACAGGATAAATATCTACAAAACTTTGACCTAAATCACCTGAGATACGTTTGGAATGAATGCCTTCCATAAACTCAGAACTTTTTGATCTACTTGTACTCTTTCTCTTTACCTTTTGAGGTTTATCATCAACACAAGTTACTTCAAACTTCTTTTTTAAAGATGGTTTTCCAAAGTAAACCCAGCCAATATCAGCCTCTCCTGTAAATTTTGTAAACTTCACTTTAGTTCTTGGTTTAGGGGCTACTTTATGAACTCTCTTGACATTTGACTTTACTTGTCTAAAAGCATTCTTTTGTCGCTTTGCTAAAGCAGTTACTCTTGCTGCTTTTTTATATCTTATATATTTTTTGGTATCAATCTTTGCAGTTTTATCTTTAAGTGTTACAACTAATCGACGGTTAATATAGTTTGCCTCTTTTGTTTTACTATCATACAGGGGCTTACTCTCACCAAATCCTGCATAGAAAACTTGTGAGTGTAAATACTCTTTATAGTAGAGTGATGAGACTACATTTTTAGCTCTTTTTTTAGAGATAGCTAAGTTATTCTTTGCACTCCCCTCTTTATCAGTGTGTACTTCAATGATAATATTTCTTTTTTGTGCAAGAGGTGTCTCTTTTAAAAATGCTTTTATTTTTTTAGTACAACTCTTTTGGACTCTTGTTTTTCCTGTTTTAAAACAGTTTTGATAGACTCTTGTGTACTTATGTCTCTCTATGCTATCTGATACTCTTTTATCAAAATCTTCTTGAGATATAGTATACATTCCATGTTTGGTGCCGTTTGTATCACTCCATGAAGAGTAGTACTCATCTAGATGTAACTTACTATCATCTAAAATCTCTTGTTTATCTTGTTTAGAAAGTTTTGTTTGGGCAAGTTTTGACTTAACATGAAGTGTATATACTTTCTCAAATCTTTTTAACATCGTATCTTCTTCAAGAGAAGTACCCTCTCCAAGCACTGGAGTAAAAAGGCTTTTATCTATCGCATCACAAGCCCATAAAGGAGCTTTAGAGTCTAAAATAAGACACTCTGGAGCTTTTGTTATTGGTTGTGGTTTAGGAGTTTCATCGTTCATACATGCTGTAAAAAACAGCACAAAAATAGTAGTTAAAAAAGGTATCTGTTTCATAGCTCGTATTTTAGCATATTATCTTTGGATTGGTATGTCTCTTAAAGCGAACTGCATGACTTTTAGGGTTGTTGATAAGCTCTTTTTGATAAGCTATCATCTTCTCAAAAGGTCGTAAAAACCCCTCTAATTGATTCTGTGCTATATTTTCTATCTGATGTTCTTTGAGTAGTTCTAAAACAACTAAGGTAGATTCTATAGTCGAGAGATATGCTTTATCAGGTTGTACTTTTATCTCATACTGTGAAGTTTTTGTTGTTGTAAAACTCATATGTTTGAGTCTATTAAGATTACTACTGAGTGTAAACATTTTTTTTGTACAAGCCCATGTTGAGTCTATAAGAAAAATAGCTAAAGGTTTACTCTCTTGAGGTGGTTTTGTCTCTGTTAGGTTTACTGCATCGAGGGAAGGAAAAAGGATGTAACTATTATGTGTCTCAATAATTTCATTAATACGTCTATGATTAGAGAAATCAATACCTATAAAAAGTTCAGAATTTTTCAAACTTTTATGTGTAAAATGTCCCGTATTGTTCTTTACCTTTTTAAACTCTTTTGGATGCATAAGAACCACAAACTTTGTCTTCGTTTCAATATGCTCAAAATATTCACACATACAAGAACTTTTAGGCCTATAACACTCGTAACATTTCTCTCTATCACCATAATATGTTTTCATTAATACAATTATACTAAAATACCCTTATGAATGAAGAAAAATATGATCTCATTGTCATTGGAAGTGGTGCTGCTGGAATTATCGCAGCTATCACAGCGGCTCGAAATGGTAAAAAAGTAATTCTTTTAGAAAAACTTTCCAACATCTCTGCAAAGCTTAAAGCAACTGGTGGTGGCCGTTGTAACCTCACAAATACACTCAGTAATGAAGAGTTTATGTCCCGTTTTGGAAGAGATGGTCGTTTTATGCAGGATGCACTCTCTGCCTTTGATAACAAAGAACTCGTAAAGTTTATGGATGAGATTGGTGTTACAACACATGCCCCTGATGGTTTTCGTATTTTTCCTACGAGCCACTCCTCCGCTACTATAATCTCTGCACTAGATAAAGAGATGCAAAAACTTCATATAGAAGTTAAATGTAACCAAAAAGTTGAACGCCTCCTTCTTGTTGGCTCACATATAGAGGGTGTAAAAACAGCTAAGTCATCCTACTCTGCTCCTAATGTTGTTGTTGCAACAGGAGGCCTCGGTTATCCACTCCTTGGTGCAGAGGGTGATGGCTACCTTATGGCAGAAGAGTTAGGTCATAAAGTTACAGAACTTAGTCCCGCTATGATGCCTCTCAAAACAGAGGAGAAGTGGGTTGCTTCATGTCGTGCTGACACCATTGCAAAAGTTGAACTTAGAGTTGATATTAAAAAATATAAAAAACTTCGTGCTAAGGGTGATTTAATCTTTACAAAGTCGGGTATCAGGGGACCTGTTGTACTTGATTTTGCAAGAGAAGTAACACCACTTTTAAAAAAATATGGTGCCGTACCACTCCTCCTTAACCTCACAAAAGGTATGAATGAAGAGCAGATTACAAAGCATCTAAAAAAGAGTGCCCTAAAAAATCCAAATGCTACGACTCTTGACTTAGTGAAGACCCTACTTCCAGATGCACTCTCCTTAGAACTCTGTAAACTCGCAGGTATTGATACAGAGAGTACTCTCTCCAAACAAGCAGGAAAAGCAAGAGCAAAACTCATCAGCTTACTCGCTTGGACACCGCTAACTATAAATGGTCATGATGGATTTCGTTTAGCGATGATAACTCGTGGAGGTATCAGCCTCAAAGAGATAGATCCCAAAACAATGCAGAGTAAATTAGTCAAAGGACTCTTCTTTTGTGGAGAGATTATGAATCTTGATGGACCTTGCGGTGGATACAATCTGCAGTGGAGTTTCGCTAGTGGCTATCTCGCTGGAAAAAGTATCTTTTAACTCAAAACTTTAATAAAAATAACGGATAGAAGAAAACCCATAAGCACCACTCTCTTCTACCATCTTAACCTGTTGGCTATCAATAATACCACCCAGTGCAAATACTTTTATATTAGTCAATATTAAAAGTTCTTTTAAATCTTTTATACCTTTTGGTTCACCCTTGTTTGGTGTACTAAAAATTGGGCTATAGGTAACATAGTCAGCACCTAAAGAGTCCGCCTTTAGTACCTCTTTTTTTGTATGTGTACTCACTATAACTTTCAGGCCAAGAGCTTTAGCCTCTGCAATCTTACCAAACTGGCTAGATGTCAAATGCACACCATAAGCAGCAAGTTTTTGAGCTAACTCTATATCAGAATGGATAATTGCCTTTACCCCTTCAAACTGTGCACAAACCTCAATAAAATGTTCTGCTTGCAAGCTATAATTAGGATTAGTTTTATCTCTATATAGAGCATACTGAGGGAGATGTTTCACTAACTGCTCATGAAGAATTTTTCGAAACACTGCTGGAGTATCCGTATAAAACTCTCGGGAAGTTATCAGATACTTCTGTAACATTTAACGATAAAGTGGGTTTTGAAAGTCAACATGATCAACATTTAAACTACCGGCATAGATATCTGCTAAAGTCGCTATATGATTATGAAGTCTGTTGAGTAAATAGAGCTCTGATGCACTATATTTATCACGAGACTCCTGAATAAAACTCTGTAAAAAAGAGAGACTCTCCTCTTCTGTTTGGAAGTGGATCTCTTTTATAAGAGCTTGTATCTCATCATACTCATCCCCACAAGAAGATAAAAAATCATACGAGAGATCCATTGTTTTTAGGTTCTCTAGTGATTTAGAGAATGCAAAATGATTATACAGCATACACCCTACAAAGTACTCTATATCTGAAGGTTCAAACTCACTGTAATGTTTCTCTTCATCGCTAAAATGTTTATGCCAAATTGAGAGGATTTTATCTGTTTTTTCTTTCATTTTCATACCTAATAGTTTTATATATTTTACTAAATTTTAAAAGTTTAGTATACTACTCTCTTATTAACATATTAGAAACTATAATTATGAATTTAGAAGTTTTTACAATATAAAGGTATACTAACTAATGATAAATATCTCTGCTAATAAAACTTTAAATATCATACTACCAAATACAAACAAAGCACTTACACAACTTTTAAGTGATGTCTCTCCAAAAGAGTTAGAACAACTGAGTAAAGGAAAAGATCTCAAAACAGTTCTTGACAGTTTTTTAAAGCAGAGCACAACAGACACCTCTTCAGATAAACTTCTTCTAAATCTCTTAAAAAACAATCCAAGTATGAAAGAGCTTGCTAGTTCCACGCAAGAGTTTAAGAATTTTAGCAATACACTAAAAAATGAAAAATCATTATCTGATTTAAAAAATACAGTTGACAGTTTTATTAGAGATATAAAAGATATAAATAAAAATAGTTTGGAAAATAAAATAAATAATTCAGGAATTCTACTTGAGTCAAATATTAAAAATTTAAAAACACCACAAAATGAGCTAAAAAATCTACTTTTAGATATAACAAAGCAATTAGAACCCACAAAACTAGAAAATGTAAAAAATATTCTCACAGAGATTAAGAGTCTACTCTCAAGTGAGACTTTCAATAATATTTCAAATAAAGATCTACTTTCAAATATAAAAGTAAACTTACAATCTCTTCTAGATATGAGTAAAAAAACTGCTTCAGTGACAGATAAACTCTTAGAACGATTAGGTTCAAACTTAGATAAAAGTATGAGTCCAAATGATGCACTTTTCTCTAAAAAGACTAAACAAACTTTAGAAAAAATCTCACTACTAAACAGACCCGAAAATCTACAAACACAAACTAGAGCAGATAAACTCTTTAATAATGATCTTAAATCTATACTGCTTAAGGCCCAAGATGAGATAGCCAGTTCTAATCTCACATCAAAGAGTGATCTACTCAAACATGTTGATAAACTGCTCTTACAGGTAGACTATAATCAGCTACTCTCGCATCTCTCAAATAGCACATCCCTCTATTTACCCTACTCCTGGGATGCACTTGAAGATGGAAAACTTGAGATTAAAAATCAAAAAGATGGTCGCTTTTTTACAGATATTGAGTTACATCTTAAAGAGTATGGTCTTTTAAAACTACGATTAGGTCTTTTTGAGAACAACCAACTCAACATAAATATTACAACGGAGAGTTTTGAGCTTAAAACACAACTCAAAGAGAACCTTCCTCTTCTAAAAAAACAACTCTTTGAAGTAGGTATTATTCCAAAAGAGATTCGTTTTTTAGAAGATAAAAGAAGTAACTACGATGAAGCGAATAAGCATATAGCTGTTGGTTTTGAGGTAAAAGCATGAAGCCAAAAGCAGTTGCACTCAAATATGATAAAGCCAAAGGGAGTGCCCCCAAAGTAACAGCTAAGGGGGAGGGATTTACTGCAAAAAATATCATTAAGATTGCAGAGCTCAATGATGTACCGATTAAAAAAGATGAAGATTTAGTCGAGATGCTCTCACAAATTGAATTAGAAAGAGAAGTCCCCCCTGAAATGTATCAAGCTATTGCAGAGGTCTTTAGTTTTATTTACAAACTAACAAAAAGATAATGAATTACCTAATATAAACTTACAATTTCATTATTAATTTTTTAGCCTATAAAATATCTAGAAGCATTTGGATTATTATTATTTCAATTGGCTCCAGTTATCACCGATGTTTAAAGAGGCTTTTAGAGGTACATTTAATATCATTATACCTTCCATAATCTCTCTAAATTTATCTCCTAAAGCTTCAGCTTCATTCGCATCAACCTCAAAGATAAGTTCATCGTGTATTTGTAATAACATTGTAGCATTTAATTGTTCTTCAATTATGATATGTTGTATTTTATTCATACTTAGTTTTATAAGATCACTCGCACTTCCTTGAAATACTGAGTTTACAGACTCTCTCTCATAAGCAGCTCTAAACATAGGAGTAGCATTTTCATAGTCAAAATAGCGACGGCGTTGGAGTAGAGTTTCAATGTAACCGAACTCTTTAGATCTATCAACTATACTTCTAAAGTAAGTTTTCACAGTTGGAAAAGATTCAAAATAACGTTCTATTATTGCCTTTGCTTCTTTAGTAGGAATTCCAAGCGTATCACTTAGCTTTTTCTGTCCCATGCCATAAAGAAGTCCAAAGTTTACAGTTTTAGCAACACCACGTTTTGAAGCAGCATCCTCTTCTCCAAAAAGAGCTATAGCAGTTTGAAGGTGAATATCTTTATTATCTTTAAAAGCATTTACCAAAACGCTGTCTTGTGAGTAGTGTGCAAGAAGACGAAGCTCAATCTGTGAATAATCTATCCCTATTAATTTTTTACCTTTACCTGCCACAAAAGCCTCACGAATTTTAGCTCCAAGTGGTGTACGAGTTGGAATGTTTTGCAGATTTGGATTTTTTGAGCTAAGTCTTCCTGTTGCTGTTCCTGTCTGCACAAAAGAGGTGTGAATACGACTTCTTTTACTCTCTTTTGAGAGTTTTAATAGTGGTTCAATATATGTGGAGTAGAGCTTATAAACTTCTCGATACTCTAAAAGTTTTGGAATAATTTCATGGGCATCAAGAAGACCACTTAAAACCTGCTCATTTGTAGAGTATCCAGTTTTTGTTTTTTTCCCAACCGGAAGACCCAATGTCTCAAATAAAATCACACCTAACTGTTTCGTAGAGTTTATGTTAAACTCACTACCAGCAAGAGAGTAGATAGAAGTAGTAAGTGAAGAGAGTGTCTCTTTTACTTCTAATAAAAATTGCTCTAAAAACTGAGCATCAATCTCAATACCCTCTTTTTCCATCGTTAATAGTGTTTTAATAAAAGGAAACTCAACCTCTTTAGCTTCATCTATCAGATGTATAGCATTTTGAAGTTCTAGTTTTTCTAAAAATAAGTTGTAAAGTTTAGCTGTTATATAAGCATCTTCTGCTGCATATTTACATGCATCTTCTATATCTACTCCCGCAAATGTTTCACCTTTTTTTACTGTATCTTTAAAAGCTACCATAGTATGACCTAAGAGTTTGTCACTCAGTTTATCAAGACTTAGTGCTGACTCAGAGTTGATAAGCCATGCAAGGACCATACTATCAGCATAGACTTCTAAACTATCATCTTCTAAAAAGCGAGTTACAAAATGGAGATCAAACTTGATATTATGTCCCACTACTTTTGAGTTAAATATTTTTCGTATTGCTCTTTTTGCATCTACTTCACTTATCTGATGAGGAACACCAAGATAAAAGTGTGCAAAAGGGACATAATAAGCCTCCTTCTCATTTATACAGAAACTAAAACCTACAAGCTTATCTTTATCATACTCTAAACCTGTAGTTTCCGTATCAAATGCGACTATAGTTTCAGGTGTAAATCTATCTAAAATAGCATCTAGTGTACTTATGTCTGTAAGGAGTGTAGCCTTAAACTCTAACTTCACACCATAATCTTCTTCTATCACTTCGACAGCTTGTGCAGCACTCTCTCGTTTTGAATCGCTCACTTGATTTTTTGCATGTAGAACTCGGAGTATCGCATTTTGTTCATACTTTACTAACTCATCGTAAATATTTACAAATGGATTTTCTACATCCATCTTATACTCTTCAAAATTTATACTATCAAATACATCTTGCTTGAGAGTCACTAACTCTTTTGACATATATGCTTGCTCTTTAGAGGCTATAAGTTTCTTCTGATTTGCCCCTTTAAGCTCTTCTACATGTGCATAAATATTATCTAAATCACCATACTCTTTAAGAAGTTTTTCTGCTCCAACTTTTCCAATACCTTTCACACCAGGAACATTATCTGCACTATCTCCTAGAATTGATTGGTAGTCTATGAACTGTGCAGGTGTTACACCATATTTATCATAACATGCTTTCTCATCTACTGATTTTCTTTTAATCGCATCAACAATAGTTACCTTTCCATCTTCAATAAGCTGATATAGATCTTTATCATGTGAAACTACACGAACATTATAACCCTTATCTTTTGCCAGTTTTGTTACAGTAGCTATCATATCATCAGCTTCATAACCACTCATACCGAGTGTTTTATAACCCATTTTATCTATCCACTCTATAGCTATAGGGAGTTGCATGGTAAGTTCCGGTGGTGGTGCTGAACGATTTGCTTTATAGTTAGGATCTATCTCATTTCTAAAAGTATCTCCCTTTGTGTCTATAGCAAAAATGATATAATCACTATCATGCTCTTTTTGAAGTGTTGCTATAAAGTTTGTAAAACCTGTAAGTAGGCCTGTGGGAAATCCCTCTCTGTTTTTAAGGTGTTGTGGTAAGGCATAAAAACTACGAAAGAAAAAACCAAATGTATCTATAATGGTAACTGTTTTACTCATACTATTCCTCTTCAATACTATCTAAAATATCATCTATCATATCTTCTAAAACTTCATAATCATATCCAGCATCACGAGCTTTGCGTAAACCAAAATTTATAGACTGATCAGAAAACGGTTTATTTATTGGGACTATTGTTTTTACAATATTTAAAGCGGTTGCATACTCTTGCATCTCAAGAGGAGCACTCAATGGGTCGTCTGAGTACTTAATCATAGTTACAAACTCTTTCTCAAATCCCCAATGTTCAAAAACAGAAGCTGTCACTTCCGCACTTGTTACATCTACATAAGTTTTTTCAACTTGTGCGATATTATTACTTGTTTCTATCTCTGAACGAAAACTCACATCTTCATCATCTTGAATAACATCACTTGAGATAAGGATAGTTCCAGTCTCTTGTAAAAATGCTGCAAGATAGAGTTTTTCAGCTTTATTTTGATCGATTGTTTTATACCAGCTAAATATTAGTTCTGCCTGTTTAGCAGAGATATCTGCAAGTTGATCACCTGTAATTCCATAAGGTTTCATATCTACATTTAATAATTTTCTTACACAGTTACCAAGAACAATAGAGCGTGTTGTTTCCATACCAAAAAGGCTAACTGCTTGAGCCACAGTTCTAATCTCTTGACCAAAAGCATACAGAGAAGAGTTTGCACTTTTAAGAAGGTTTGCAACAATCATAGGATCAGGTTCTATGACTTTAACAAGCTCTTGTATACTCGTACACTCATCTGTATAAACTCTGTTAATTTCTATAATTGTCTTTGAAAGTGGTGGCAGAGATTTTATACTATCTATAATTGAACTCTTCATTAGAAGCCTTTAATAATTTTTTATTTATTATAGCTTACTATACTAAATATGACTTAACAGACATGGGTAGGAAGATATTTTTGAAGGACCCTTCTAATATCTTCATCATCATAAGGTTTAGAGATATACTCACTCATACCTGCATCCAAAAACTTTTGGCGATCACCTGTTAAAGCATTTGCAGTGAGTGCAATTATTGGGATATCTTTATTATTGGTCTGACCCTTTCGTATCTCTTTTGTTGCTTCAGCACCATTCATATTTGGCATATTTTCATCCATGAAGATTATATTATATTTTGACTTTTTCACTGATTCAAGACTCTCTAGTCCATCATTTGCAATCTCAAAAGTCACACCAAAATCTTCTAGCAAGATACTGAGTAACAGTTGATTCGTTTTATTATCTTCTACTATTAATACATGTCCATCAAAACAGTTATCATCATTTTCTTCTAAAAAATCCTCTTCCTGAGAACTGTAGGCAATATACTCTAAAGGAATTGTAAAACTAAATGTACTTCCCTCTCCAAACTCACTTAAAACATCTATTTTTCCATTCATTAAAGAGACAAGTTTTGAGCTGATAGAGAGACCAAGACCTGTACCCCCATACTTTCTTGTTGTAGAGATATCCTCTTGTTCAAAATCATTAAATATTTTTTCTAAATTTTCTTTCTGTATTCCAGTACCATTATCCTGAATACTGCAAGTTAAATATGACTCATTATACTTTACATCATAATAGATCTCTCCACCTTTTTGCGTAAACTTTAAAGCATTACTTAAAAAATTTATGAGCACCTGTTTAATACGAACATCATCACCTAAAAGTTTTTTAGGAAAATCTAACTCTCTCGTATAAATAAATGTAACATCCTTATCTAAACAGAGGTTTCTATAAAGTTTTGCTACATTATCAAAGAGTTCATCTGCAGAAAACTCAATCTGCTCAATCTCTAATTTACCACTCTCTATTTTTGATATATCTAGAATATCATTTATAATAGCAAGCAATGTTTTTCCTGAATTTTTTATATGTCCATAGAGCTCTTGACGGCGTCTATCTGTCTCACCTTTTGCTAAAATATCAACAAATCCGAGTATCCCATTCATAGGTGTACGAATTTCATGACTCATATTTGCTAAAAAACGGCTTTTTAACATATTTGCATTATCCGCTTTTTCTTTCGCCTCTTGTAGCTTTTTAAGCATATTTATACGGTCAGAGATATCTCTCCATAAACAGATAATAAAACTATTTTCTCCATTTGGAATAAAACCAAAACTAATCTCAAAATCAAGAATTTTACCCTGAGGTGTTATATGTTGCCAGTCAAACACTTGAGGCTCTCCACTCAAAACTTTTTCTATAAGTTTAGAAGACTTCTCCTGGGAACTCTCTCCATCTGCTTGAAACTCTGGAGAGATATCTAAAAGAGATTGACCAATAAAGTATCCATTATCACATACAAACATCTCTGTAAGTTTACTATTAACTTTAGTAAATATTCCATTTTTGAGAATACTAATGCCCTCATTTACATTCTCAAAAATACTTGCAAATTTCAACTCATTTGATTTTACATCATTAAAAGCCTCTTGAAGTTCACTAATATCTTGAATAACAGATAAAATATACTCTTCACCATTACTATCTGTATGTTTTATACCATTTAAAAGAACAGAAACCTTATGCCCATCTTTATGAATATACTCTTTTTTATAAAGACTATACTTTCCATTTTTTTGAAGTAATTTAAGTTGTTTTTCTTCTTGAGCCTTATAAGTGATTGGAGTTATATCCCAGTAAGAGAGTTTTTTAAACTCCTCCTTTGTATAACCACACATATTATGCAGACTTGCATTAATCTCAACAAATGAGCCATCACTCATTTTATTATTAGCTAATCCAACAGGAGAAATTTCAAATAATTTATTATATAAAGAGTTGGTTTCTAAAAGTTTTTCATTACTTAGTACATACTCCGTAATATCCGTTATATAACTTATAAAGTGAGTAATTTCACCTCTCTTATCACGAAGAAGTGTTGTGCTATCACTCACCCAATGGTAAACACCTGTACTATCTTCATATCTATAAGGTTTATGTTCTACTGACTCTTCATTCAAACTTTTAGCAGATGAAAGTTTTTCAAGCACTCTCACTCTATCTGCAGGATGAATTTTATCCATATGAGATATCTCACCATCACTATATTCAAAAGGAGTATACCCATACATTTTTTTAATATTTTTTGAAACTTCTACAATAGACCAACTATCTTTATTTTCCATAATAAAAATAACAATAGGGCCATTTGTAAACAGCGGTGAGTGTAGTGCATCAGTATAAAGAGCTAAGTCTTCCATATTGTTCCTAATATTTATAATTAGGTTTATAATATTGAAATTTCTCTTAAATATCTCTAATAGTTATCCCTATTTATGACAATCTCTTAATGTTTTTGTAGGATCGGTAATATAATCATACCCATTGTAAATTGTAAAGGCACCATAAAGAAGAACTGCAACAGAGGAGAGACTCATCATCATGTTTCTAAAACTTGTTGCTGAGGCGAGTGAAGCTAAAAAACCCACTCCAAACATTGCAGGAATTGTACTTAATCCAAAAATAGCCATTACAAAAGCTCCATAAAGAGGATCAGCTGTACTTGCTGCAGTAATTGCAAAGAAGTAAACAAAACCACAAGGAAGAAGTCCATTAAGCATACCAAGGAGGAAAAAGCTTACATTTGATTTTGAGTTGAGCACATTTTTAAAACTTTTTTTATATATTGAAGAGGAGGAAAATGAGTGTTCTATAAGCGTTAGAAATTTTATCTTTCCCATTAAAGAGAGTCCTGCGAGTATCATAGCTAAACCAGCCACTATAAGTAAGATACCATTTGCCATGTTTGAGAAAAGAACTACACCGCCAAGTGCTCCAAATAGAGCCCCTAAGATAGTGTAGGTAAAGACACGACCAAAAGAGTAAAGAAGGTGTGCAATGCTCTTTGAGACTTTTGAACTTTCAGGTTTAATTTTTATGGTTGAGTATGCCATTACAATTCCACCACACATACCGATACAGTGACCAAATGAGCCTAAAAATGCTATACTAATTATAGTAAGAATATTAACAGTTTCCATTATTTTCCTAGTAATCTTTTTCTAATTTTTGGATCATTCATAGTCTCACCACGAAGCATTTTTAGTCGCATAGTCGCAAAGTCAATAAACTTATCTTCTCTATTCTCATATGCACCAAATCCATATCCCATTGGAGTTATATCATCTAAAGAGTACCAAGCTTCTTTGGCATCTATCCACTTTTTAGTATCTTTTGTATAGACCCATATTATAGCTTTATCTTTAAAACTTTTATCTTCCAACCAGTGAATAAATCCTCCATGATCGTGAAAGAACCAAGTCTTTCCATCAGGAGCTACAACTTGTGAAGTATAAGTCATATCTTCTATAACCATACCACAGTCACTATCTTGGTACTTATTTAGAATGATTTCTAAAGGAATCTTTTTTAAATTTCCCTCTTTGATAACTACCATTTGTTGGACTTTACCAAGAGATAAAAAGAGAGCAACAATAAGGCCAACAAAAAGAAAGACGATAAAAAGTGGTGTAAGTTTTTTCATAATGTTATTATACTATCCTCTTCTTTTTTTACCTTTACCCTGATCATCATAAAGAAGAAATTTTTCTAAATCTTTATGCATAGTACTATCTAGACTATCCCAAATAGCTTTTTTCTCTTTATAACGTTCAATATTTTCTTTCTTTGATTTTCTAATATCTCGAATAAGATAGTGATAGCGCACTATCTGTTTTGTATACTCACTTACAAAGGGCCAGTTCTTTATAATCTGATAACTTCGCTCTTCATGGTCAGTAAAACTCCACTCACCAAACTCAATATCGTCAGAATCTTTTTTAAAAGCAGTAAAGGGTTTGCCTATATCGTGAAGTAATCCTGAAGCTAAAAACTTCCATCCAGAACCCTTTATAGCATAATAGGTTACACGTAGAGTATGCACTAAAACACCGTGTTGATGCCACTCATTTTGCACAAAAAAAAGTGATTCTAAAAAAGCTCGACTAAAAACACTATTGTTTACTTCACTCAAAATATCTCCTTTGTCATAGGGTGGTACACCTCTACAGTCTCTTTTAAATCCTCTTTTTGGATATGTGTATATATCTGTGTTGTCATAAGAGATGCATGTCCTAAAAGCTCCTGAACAACTCGCAAGTCTGCACCCCCACTAATGAGTGCGGTTGCATAAGAGTGACGGAGTACATGGGGTGAGACACCAAGATACTTCTGTGTTATCTTATAAGCACTTATCCGACTCAACTTACTCCCTTTATAATTACACCAAATAAACTCAGAAGTAAAAGGCATCATATCTATATAACTATAAATACTCTTTATTGCAATGGGTGCGAGAGGCACTACTCTCTCCTTCTCCCCTTTTGCATGACGGATATGAAGCCACTCACCCTCTATCTCATTCAAACTCAACTCTAAACACTCACTTATACGACTGCCACTAGCATATAAAAAAAGTATGAGTGCATAGTCTCGTTGGCCTATCCATGTAGTTGTATCGATGCAAGAGAGTCCCTCCTCAATTGCTTTAAAGGAGAGAAATCGAGGAAGAAGTTTAGGGATTTTTGCGAACTGTAACTTATCACTTTTAGCTTTAAACTGCTCTTTATAACAGAAATCAAAAAATGCATTTACAGAGGAGAGTTTACGGTTGAGTGTTCGCTTATTTTCATAAACGCTCAGTGTATTTAAAACTTTTAAAGAGTCTAGCTTTATCAGTGAAACACCAGTACTCTCTTCTATCCAAGTCAAGTCACTTTGATAGGCTAATACACTCTGTTTTGAGAGTGCTCTCGTTACAGAGATATACTCTAAAAAGGCTTCAAGCTCTCTCGACATTACTCAGTAAAAATCTTCTTATCTTCTATATAGAATTTTTTTCCATCATTAAAGATAAAACCATCATCAAAATCAACTTCATGAACACTATATTCAAAAGTCTCTTTATTTATAACTATCATATATCCCTCTTTTTCTAAAATATAGAGATTTTTTTCATCTGCTATCATCCCATAAAAATGAGCGAAAGGGAACTTTACTTTTAGATTTATATCAAGATTTGATGAGAGTGAAATCACTTCTCCCTGTTTTGTTGCTATAAAAATAGTGTGTGCATCATATACTATGTTTCGTATCTCATACTTAACACGAACCTCTTTTTTAGCCATAGAAAGTATTGTGTAGCTTGTCGCCGCAATAATTTTATTTTCTACTATATTAAGAGAGATAACATTGTTAAAGTTCTCTTCACTCGAGATAATAACAGTACGTAGTCGCTTATTAAGTTTTGTATTTACAAAGACAACTTTCCCATCAAGTGTTGCAAAAAGGACGACACCTTTCATAAAGTAAGGATTAACAATACGTGAATCAGCAACAACATACTTACTTCCTTGCTCTTTAAAAAGAATCGTTTTAGAGGAGATTTTATACAGTGCTATCTCATTATCTGCGAAGAGTACAGCGAGAGTATTATCAGATACTGAAGCACCTGCTATACTTTTTTTAAGCTCAAATTTTTCAGTTATAGAAGAGTTGTTTTCAGAAATAAGTGTTAAATTTCCATCTATATTAGCTGTTATAATCCAACCATTACTTTGTGATATCACTCTATCTGTAGCATTTATATCTAATGAGAGAATACCACTGTTTGTAAGTACTCTTCCATCTTCAAGCAGTGCAACATTTGCAGCAGTATCTATAATATTTACTTTGGATTCTTCGTATTTTTCCCAATCAGCGGCAACCTCTTTAGGTTCAAATACCTCTTTTGTACTACATCCATTAAAAAAAACAGTAATTATAAGAGCTAAAAAAATATAACTTTTCAAGATTTTACTTTACTCCGTAGTGCATTAAAGCTTTTGCAACTTGTGAGAGTGGCGAGTTAAGATTAATCATTGCTAGTTTTTTATGTGCTGCATCGATCTTATTTTCATTCATAAGAAGTACTGCATTTTGAACATTAGCTAAGTCTGCATAGATTGCATCTTTTTTACTTGCATAAGCATCCAGTTTTTCACTTGTAGCTATATTTTGAGCTACACTATAAGATGCCAAGTCACCCACAAAAATAGCCTTAGAGTTCTGTAGCTTCTCCAATGTCTTAATATCCTGTTTTACTACAGCATTCGAGTAACTCCATACATCTGCAAGCGTAGGACTTAATGTCTGTAGTTGTGATAGGGCCGCTGTATCAGCAGGGTTACTTTGAAGTGTAGCTAAAGCTACATTTGCAGCATCTATAGTGTTTTGTTTATTTGCATTATATGCAATATTTCCAGCAACAAAAAGAACAACAGCTACAACACTACCAATCATTAAGTTTTTATATTTTTTTACAAACTTCTCTGTTACTACGGCTTTTTCAAAAAACTTCTCTTCTGAAGTCAGCTCTTCTTTTACCATCTCAATATCAGTTTTTAAACTCAAAAATTATCCTTATATATAAAAAGTTCATAATATTATCGCATTTATTGTTAATATTTTCTCAAAATATGCTAAAATCGACTTAAATATAACCATAGGAATTTTTATGCAAGTAGATGATGCACTCTTAGCAAGATTAGAAAAATTATCTTTTTTAAAAGTAAGTGATGATAAACGTGAAGAGATTAAAGAACAACTCTCAGAAATTGTAAGCTTTGTAGATAATTTAAGTGATTTAAATACGGATGGTGTAGATGCCAAATTTTCTATGAATGACTCTAGCACTAGACTCCGAGAGGACACTGTCTCTTCTAGTCAAGCAGTGAGTCAAGAGATATTATCACATGCACCAAATAGTGCTGATAATTTCTTTATTGTTCCTAAAATAATCGAGTAATTTATGATAGAAGTTTACGGCATTAAAAACTGTGATAGTGTAAAAAAAGCACTGAAGTTTTTTAAAGCACATGAGTTAGAGTATAGACTCTTTGACTTTAAAACAGAAAACCTTCCCTGTGAAAAAATCACAAAGTGGTTACATCAAACAGAGATAAAAACACTTTTTAATGCAAGAAGTACAACCTACAGAAACCTCAAACTCAAAGAGTTAAACCTCGATGAAAAAGAGCAAGCTGCATGGTTGTGTAAAGAGAACCTTCTTATTAAACGTCCTGTTGTCGAGTTTAACGGTGATGTTTTAGTTGGTTTTAATGAAGAAACTTACAAAAGGAGCTTTCTATGAGTGAAGAAATTGCAGGACAAGTACAACCTGAGAAAAAAAGACTTGATATACAAAAACTACTTAAATCGGTTTTAGCATTTAAGTCGTCTGACTTACACCTTGTAGTTGGGAGTGAACCACAAATTCGTATTGACAAAGAGCTACGGGCTCTAAATCTTCCGGTCTTAGATGCTAAAGATGTTGAGACTATGGCCTACTCTCTCATAGAAGATAAACAGAAGAAAGAGTTTGAAGAGCATAATGAACTCGACTTCTCATTTGAGTTAAAAGATATTGGTCGTTTTCGTGCGAACTACTACCGTACTATTCACGGTATCGCCTGTGCTTTTCGTATGATTCCTATTGAGATTCCTACACTTGATGAGTATGGAAATCCTCCTATTTTTAAAGAGCTTATCAAAAAAGAGAAAGGGCTTATCCTTGTTACGGGGCCTACGGGATCTGGTAAGTCAACAACTCTTGCTTCAATGCTCCATGAGATAAACATGACAGAACGTCGTCATATTATCACTATTGAAGATCCCGTTGAGTTTGTGCATAAGAACAACAAGTCACTCTTTTCACAGCGTGATGTTGGAAGTAATACAGCTTCATTTGCGGCAGCCTTAAAATATGCCCTTCGTCAAGATCCAGACATTATCCTCATTGGGGAGATGCGTGATGCTGAGACTATCGGTGCTGCCCTCACTGCTGCGGAGACTGGTCACTTAGTTTTTGGAACTCTCCATACCAACTCAGCACCAGGGACTATTAACCGTATTATTGATGTTTTTGATGGGGATGAACAAGCACAAGTTCGTGCACAACTCGCTACTTCACTTGTAGCAGTAGTCTCTCAAACCCTTATTCCCCGTGTAGGTGGCGGAAAAGTTGCTACTCAAGAGATTCTTATTACAAATCCAGCGATTCAAAATCAGATTCGTGAAGATAAAGTACACCAGATTTACTCTCAAATGCAGTTAAATCAGGGTGAGACAAAAATGACTACTCAAACACAACAACTTTTAGAGTTGATGCAGAAAAATGTTATTTCGAAAGAAAATGCAATCAAAAACTCTAATAGACCAGAAGAGTTAATGAAAGTAATGGGGGCTCTTTAAAAGAGTCTCTTTATAAAACGCCATAGTAACCGGTAGTTAAAATCTACATCTCTATCACCAAGCCAGTACTTAACCATCTGCTCTTGAATATACTTTTTCTTATATAACCGCATCATAATTCCAATCATAAAATCATTATATAAAAATAGTTTTTGAAGTTTTGCAAGTGTAACAAATTTCTTTTGATGCTCCTCATTCCATCTTTTTTCATAGCTAGATGGATCCTCTTTCTTGATGATAACCTCTGCTAATATTGCAGCAGAACTCATCGCATAGTAGATACCTTCATAAGTAAAGGGAAGTACCTGAGAAGCACTATCTCCTACAAAAAAGACTCTATTTTTATAAAATATATTGTTCTTGTAAACTGGGATTTTATACCCTAAGACACGGCTCTCTTCTTTTATATGTAGCGACTCTTTTAAATTACTCAAACAGTCAATATCATCAGCCACTGTCCCAATGTTTGAACCATGGGCATGAGGGAAAGCCCATGCATACTGATCTTTAGCAACACTCACACCAAAATGAAATTCACAACTATCATACTCTTGAGTTGTAATGTCAGTGTAGTGTGTTAAAAAGGAAGAAACACTATCTCCATTGACTAACTTTCTTATCTTAGAGTTTACACCATCTGCTGCTATAAGGTAGCTTGATTTTACTTCTATTAAGAGACCATCTTTACGAATAGTAGAGATTATATACTCCCCCTCTTCTCTCAAAGAGATAAAAGTAGCTTCATAAAGTGTCGTCCCCTCTTTTTTTGCATCCTCTCGAAGTGATGAATCAAAAGCTACCCGATCAACAATCCCAATAGCGTTTTGAGAGATATCAAGATCTACTCTCTTATCTTGAAATACAAGAGAGAGTTTTTCTGCTTTTTTTTGGATCAAAGATCTGTCTATTCCAAATTTTTCAAAAGCATCAAGACGGATTCCTCCACCACACGGTTTTCTAAAGCCAAAATTTCTTTGAATCAAAATATTTGAAACACCTGCTTGAGAGAGTTTTTTTGCGGTAATAGAACCAGCGGGACCACCACCTACTATAAGTATTTCAGTCTCAATCATCAGCTACTGCTCTTTTCGAAAACGAATCATCTTAAAACGCTCTCCTAAGAAGTCAGGAAGTATAAGCATTTTTGCTTTTTCAAGCTCCTGTTTGTAGATTTTTTCTTCTACATTATCTTTGAGCATCTCTAAAAGGTCTAAAATCCCCATATCTATGAGTCCTACCATCTGTGCTTTTAACTCTATAAATGCTACTCCCACCTCTTCATAGGCATCTTTTACATGTGCAAAAGTTACATCATAAGTTATATCACTTTTTGCAAACAGTGTCTCACGAGGAAGATAATCTTCATGCTCTTTTGGAAGAAAAAATGGAATAACTTTATGCTTAGTATAGATACGAAGAGAGAAATCAGGCCGTGCAGACATCTCACCATAATCAAAGCTCATAAACTCAAACTTCTCACATGAATCAGCCATCTCCTGTGCGAACTCTTCATACCCTATAGCAATCTCTCCTCTATCTTTATAATAGCGTTTTGCTCTCTCTGTAACCCACTCATTCTCTACATCAAAATTAACTTCATGTGTGGAGATAGTAGCAGTTTTACCCTTATAATATAACTCACAAGGAAAAGCATCAAAAATTTCATTCGCTATAAAAAAAGCATTTTTACACTTGAGTTCACTGAGTGATTTATAGTGAGTAATAGATACAGTGTCTCCAAAACTCTCTTCAAAATACTCTCGCTGTTGTCTCTGTAAGTCATCAAATCTCTCAATAATAACAAAGTTAAAACTCCTAAGAAGTTCAGGTCTCAGGGTATAAAGAAACTCACATACATCTGCTAAAAAGTACCCATGATGGGCACCAATCTCACAGATAGTAGCATTTGACTCTAAAAATCCTTCATCAACTAAAGAGATGATATGCTTTGCAATAGTCCCACCAAAAAATTTACTTGTACTTACAGCAGTATAAAAGTCTCCCTCTTTACCAATATTTTTATAAGTTGCATAGTACCCATCTTTTCCATACAACCACTCTGTCATATACTCACTAAATTTCAATTATTTACCCTCATTTACATACATTTCATAAAGATTTAACAACTCTAACTGCTTATCTATCTCATACACTTTTGAATCAATCTCTTGTATTTTAAGAGAGTTTTTAAGTGTATCTACATCGTACTGCGTTTTATACCCTGCACTAAAAAGTTCATTTGTGTCTTCTGAAAGCTTTGTATAAAGTTTTATATTTTCATTACTCAAAGCTATTTTTTTATCATAGTTTTCTATATTATGTAGTGTCTGTTCAAACAGAGATTCAAGCTCTCTCTGCTTATCTTTACGAACTACTTTTGATTTTAGATAGTCTACTTTAACTGACTCTATATCTCTAAAAGTATTTATATCTAAAGGCATTGAAGCTCTTACACCATAATCATAGTAAGACAAATCTTGTTGTGGAAACTTCACAGTATCACTAAATTGTTGTTCAGACTTACTCCAGTTATATCCAGCAGTAAAACTCACTTGTGGTAAATACTTTGCAATCGTTACATTCTTGTAGTAATCGTTTTTTGCAATAACTGCATCATTTTGTTTCAAAACAATATTGTGTTTTATAAACTCTTCACCACTCATATACTCTAAATGAGGAATAGTTGCTATTCTATAATCTAAATCACTTAAAGTAGAAAACTGTGTTATAAGCCTCTCTTGTGCTGTTTCGATGTCATAAAGAGCAGATATTACAATATTTCGTTGAATAATTGCATTATCTAAAAAACCAGAATCTAGTTGTCCATTTAAATACTGCTCTTTTTTCTGTGCTAGATTTATATCTGAATTAATTATCTGTAATTTCTGAGCTTCTATTTTTAGTGAAGTCTGCTTTATCTGCATAAGTATACTTATCGTATCTTTTATCATCTTACGTTTAGCAACATCTATAGAGTAATCAGAGTAAAGTTTAGAAGCATTTGCAAACTTTATTCCATAGTAAATTCCACCACTTTGAAAAATAGGCTGATCCATACGAATAGCTGCATTTTGATTTGTCAGTTCATCTTCATAGGGTTTACTTTTTTTATAGCTGTAGTTAAGTTGCAAGGGTGCTATCCATGAGTCACGAAGCTTAGAACTCTCCGCCTCATTTTTCTTATAGTCATACTCAAACTGCTCTTTTTTAAGATCAGAAATATAACTATCTAAAGTATTGTTATTCTCATTTGCAAAAACTACTGTACTAGATAGAAGCGACAGCAGTAGAGAGAGATTTAAAGCCTTCATCAATTTCCTCTTTTGTAATAGTAAGTGGTGGTAAAAATCTTAGAGTATTTCTTCCCGCTTTTAAAACCATAACACCACTCTCTTTTGCATTATTCATGATAGAAGTGAGTGTATCGGCATCTTTAACACGAAGACCGCACATCATTCCAATCCCTACTTTTTGAGTAAAGAGTTTTTCATTTGATCTATAAAATTTTTCTAGTTCTTGATTAAAATAAGTAGAAGTCGCTTCTAACTCTCCACTCTCTTTAAGCTCATTTAAAATCTCTACAACACTACAAACAGCAGTAGAGCTCAGATAGTTTCCTCCAAAAGTAGAACCGTGATCACCTACAGAGAGAACCTCTTTAAGTGAAGTCATAACTATTCCAACAGGAACACCCCCACCAACACCTTTAGCAAGTGTAATAATTTCTGGTATTATTCCGTAAACTTGACTTGCAGTAAACTCACCTGTTCTATAGCCACCCGTCTGCACTTCATCTACGATGAGAGGGATATGCTTGGACTTGAGTAGTTTTGCTAAGGCTTGTACTTTTGCTCTATCTTGTGGTTCAACACCACCCTCCCCTTGAATAAGTTCTATCATAACTGCTGCAGTATGGTCATCTAAAAGTCCCTCTATTGCGTCCATATCATCAGCATATACAAAACCATCAGGAAATGGGCCAAAATAATTATGCATAGCTTCTTGACCTGTTGCTTTTACAGTAGTAATTGTACGTCCATGAAAAGAGTGTTGTAGTGTGATAATCTTATAGCGTTTTATCTCACCATCACGCTCACCATGTTTTCTAGCTATTTTTATAGCACCCTCATTAGCTTCAGCACCACTATTTCCAAAGAAACATGCCATATCATAGCCACTTGCTTTTACAACTGCCTCAGCTGCTTTGGCTTGTGGTGCGATGTTATAAAGGTTTGATGTATGTGTAATATTTCCAATCTGTTCACAAATCGCACTATTTACTCTCTTATTAGCATGACCAACACTCACAACACCTATCCCTGATGTAAAGTCGATGTAATTCTTACCTTCACTATCCGTTAAAGTAGCATTTTTACCACTAACAAACTCTACATTCCCTCTTCCATAAGTCTGTAGTACATATTTTTTATCTAAGGCTTGTATATTCATGATTTATCCAAATATTTTTTTAAGATTATATCTCAATTACTGTTTAAAAATTTACCTAACATTTTGACTAAAACATTTTTACTTATTGGTTTTGTAAGGTATTCATCCATTCCAACACTCATAAATCTTTCTCTATCACCCTTAATAGCATTTGCTGTTAAAGCAATAATTGGAGTATGTTCTAAGTTTTCTATTTTTTCTATTTTTAAGATATCTTGGGTTGCTTCTATTCCATTTTTATTGGGCATATTTTCATCCATAAGAATTAAATCATATTTATTTTTTTTAAAACATGCAACGGCTTCAATACCATCCTTGGCTATTTCACACTCTATTTCTAATGTATCTAACATTATGCTCATAAACATTTGAATCGAAGCATTATCCTCTACAACTAGTATCTTTTTAGCTTGAAAGCTTCTATGCTCACTATCTTGCTCTTCATCTTCTTTCTTTATTCCAATTTCCACAGGAATGGAAAAGTAGAATCTACTTCCTACTCCCTGTTTACTTACAACCTTTAATTTACCATCGAGGAGTTTAACTAAAGCACTACTAATACTCAGTCCTAAACCTGTACCACCATATTTTCTAGTTGTTGAGCTATCTTCTTGAGAGAATGCTTCAAAAACATCTTCTAACTTATCTTCTGCTATCCCAATTCCTTCATCTTCAACACTCACATAAAGAGAGCCATTTTCATAGTTAAGTGATACAACTATATTTTTCCCTGAAGGTGTAAACTTTACTGCATTACTTATTAAATTTGCGATAACCTGTTTTATTCTAAGCGGGTCACTTTTAAGTATCACCGGTAGAGTACCTATCTTAAGAATAAGATTTATCCCTTTTTCAGAGCACCTTGCATCAAAAAGATGAGCTATAACAGAAAACTCCTCTTCTGCATTAAAATCAACAACATCTATCTCTAGTTTACCACTCTCAATCTTACTAAAATCTAAAATATCTTCTATAATTTGTAGTAAACTTTTTCCAGAATTTTCAATAATTTTAAGATACTCTTTGGACTTTTGTCGGTCATTTTCATCTTGTAGTAATTCAATAAATCCCATAATAGCATTTAAGGGTGTTCGAATCTCATGTGACATATTTGCTAAAAACTCAGATTTTGATTTAGATGCTTGTATCGCTTTATCTCGCTGAATCGTACTACTAATATCAAGTATCGTTGACATTCTCACTCTTTGACTATAATAGTTGATATACTGCCCACTAGCAATAACATGTACATGGTTCCCATCTTTACGAATAAGTTCCAATTCCCACTCGGAAGAAATTTCTTGTGTAAACAACTCATCAAACTGAGCACGATACTCTTCTGATATATACTTAGATAACTCTGTTCCTTGAATTTCAGACAACTGACTATATCCCAGTAAATCTAATCCCGAATTATTAACATTCACAACTTTTCCATTTATATCTGAAAGAACTATTGTTTCCATTGTTAAATCAAAAATTGTTTGAAAATTATCAATTGACTTTTGAAGTTGTATATTTTTATCATCAAGATATTTCACAGATAGTGCTACTTCTTCTTTTAATTTATCATTATATTTTTTCAACTCATTATGTCTAAAACGAAAAAGTAGTCCAAAAATAGCAACCACAAAAAGTACTTTCCATAAAAGAGAGTAATCAACAGCAGGGTTTACGACAATAGAGATCCATCTGTTATAGATATCTTGCTTTTTATTATTGTCTATAGAGGAAATTGCATTCTCCATAATAGCATTTAAAATAGCTTCATCAGCTCTCGTAGCTATTTGATAAGTAATTCTGCGATTAAGTCTTCCTGAGATTTTGAGAGTATTAATAAAGTTGTTTTTTAATTCATAATTAATTGAAGCTAAATTATCTATATAGGCATAAACTTCACCTTTTTCAACTTTTTTAAGTCCCTCTCTAATAGAGTCCACTTCTATAAGTTTAAGATTGGGATACTCATCTTTAAGATATATCCCTACAGAGTAATTTTTTACAACTGCCAGCTTTTTATCTTTAATTTCTAAAATACTATCAACAAATTTTTTATCTTTCTTTGTTGCAATAACAATAGGAACATCAAGATATGTAGAGGTAAAGTCTAAGTAAGATTCTCTCTCCTCTGTTTTAGAAAGAATGGGGATAATATCACACTCTCTCCTTTTTGCTTTTAAAATAGTCTCTTTCCAAGAGTCAGTTTCATTTAAAACAATAGGAATATGTAACATTTTGCTTATGATATTCATATAGTCGCTTGAGAGACCTATATGCTTATGGTTTTTGATACCATCAAAGGGTAACCAATCAGGATCAACACAGATAATAAGCTTCTCTTTTTTCTTTAGATAATCTTGTTCAGCTAAAGAGAGTTTAAAACTACCCTCTTCGATATTATTAGCATATAAAAAAGTTCCAAGTAAGAAAATCCAAGAGAGTAAAAATACTTTTTCAAACTTCATTATTATTCTACTCTTGAAATTTGAACTTTCACTTCCTGAAAAACAGCACTTTTACCTTCATACGAATGAAGTGCTGATGTAAGATTATTCACCCCTCGCGTGCCACTATATATTAGAATACAATCATGCCGAAGATCATCATTATGTTTAACTTTAAGAGTCACACTTCCAACTGAAGAACTAAGAATAATCTCTTCTCCCTCTCTAAATTCTAAAGCACTATGTAAAAACACTTCACTTTCACGTTTAAACTGCGAGTTCAAACTTTTAGGACTTTTGGGGCTTATAAGATGAAAATCCTTACTAACTTTTCTCTTTTTATTTCTATTTTTTGTAAGAACTATCTTATTAGAACCTTTATCTATTTCTATCTCTTCTAAAAAGAAAAACTCTCCATCATCAGTATCAAAACCATCTTTATAGGGTATCTCTTCTCTCTCTTTAACTCTAAAAGAACTATCTGCATGAAGAGTTGAAAAGCTTTTAAAGTGCTCTATATATTGAGACTCAGATTTTATAGGTATCTCATATGCGTTGCAGAGATAAGCAGCTAAATTATACTCACTGATCCCCACTTCACTCTCAGACTGTTTTGGCATAGGTAGCATAGCATTATGTGAGTAAGATGTACGAATATCCTCTTTTTCTAAAAATGTTTTGGCAGGGATAACTAAGTCAGCTCTTTGACTTGTTTCATTCTCATAAATCCCGAAATAGACAACATTCTGTGTATGTCTCATGGCATTTGTAACACGTAAACTATCTGGCATTTGAGAGAGAGGATTTGCACCTTGAATAAATACTGTCTTAAACTCATCAAACGCTGTATCAACCTTAGAGACTCGTTTTGCTTTAGTAGTAAAAGGAGACTCTACTCCTGCTTTAGAACTTCCAAGATAAGCCACACCACACCCCTCTTTTCCAAAGAGTCCAAGAGCAGCACCAAAGGCATCAATAGCACGCATAATATCCGCACCATCTCTATACTTTTGAATTCCGACTCCACAAACAATAGCAACTTTTTTATCTTTTACAAGCTCTATTATCTTTCCAACTTCACCTAAAGAGACACTCATATTTTCAAGCATTGACTTGATACGAATAGTTTGTGTCAACTCATAATACTCTTCAAATTCATTTCCATACTCTTCTAAAAAATCATTATCACACATATCGTTAATATGTAAAAAACGAGCAAGCATCATTGCAAGGTACATATCGGTATGTGGTTTTATCTGAATAAATAGATCCGCACTTTTAGCTATCTTTGTTTTTACAGGATCTATGACAATAATAGTCTTATCTTTTATAAGAGGTAAAAGATGAGAAGATGTAGTATGTGGGTTTCTTCCCCAAAAAATGACAACTTCACTCTTAGCTATCTCTTGGATAGGCATATTTTTATTAGAACCTCGTCCTTCAATGATGCCAGCCTCCCCCGCTCCATCACATAGAGTTCCATTAGTAAGAGTAGCACCAATCTGAGCAAAAAAATGATCGGTAACCTCTTGCATAAGTCCAAAATTTCCACTTCCTCTATAGTGAAGTGTTTCACTTTTCAAGTTAGCATCTAAAATCTCTTTGAGTTTTTCTAAGGCCTCTTGCATTGAGATCTCTTGGCCTTTATAGCGAGGTGTTTGAACTCTCTCAAAACTACTATAATGATTTAAATGAGGACATAAAAACCCTTGAGTATGCCCATCTTTTGTTGCATAAATCTTTTCATCTTCATAAGTGATACTACAAGCATCAAAACAGTCCAAAGGACAGGCTGTCATCTTTTTCACTACTTATCCTTTAGTTCAACTTTCACAAGTTTAGAAAAAAGTTTTGGTGCTGCTATAATTATTTGTGCTTTATATTTAGAAATATTTTTACTATCTGCTATATCCAAGAGTCTATCAACTCTGTAGGCTGTTTTAACACCATCAATATATACAACACTACTCTTTGCATCTAAAACATCTTCTGTATTAAGGTATATAGTCAAAATTGCTTTTGTTGTGTCTACCACTGTTGCTAATGGTGTCGACTTATTCACAACTTGACCTACTTTTACATCGATTGAATAAAGTGCATATCCCTCTGCCGAAAGCTTTTTATCTTTTATACTTCTTAAAAGTTGTGCTTTACGAAGCTTTAAATCAGTAATCTGTGTTTTTAAAGTATTAATCTCTTTATGTGTCGCTAAATAAGAATTTTCACTCGCAACAAGATCATAAAACTCTCTATCTTTTTCAACACTTGATTTAATCTTCATCTCTTTAACACGGTCAAAATTTTCACGTTTACGCTCTAAAGAGTTTTTAAGATTGACAAGTATTTTTTCATTGATCGTTACAGTGTTTCTAAGATAATCTAACTTCTCTTGTGTATACTTTAGTTCATCACGATCAAGTTGTGAATCAATCTCTAAATAGATACTTTTAGAGAGCTTTTCCCCTATCATCTCTTCCTTAGCTGTTACAACAGTACCAACAACATTTGAAGAAATCTTTCTCACCTCATAGGGCTCAACTTTCGAGTAGTAAATATTTGCATTTAACACACTCGTAACAATAAATATAAACATTAATAATTTCATAACAAACCAACTTATTTTTTAAATATATACTTTTATTCTATCATTACATTACTAATATTCAAGAATATTTCATGCTATTTTTGGTATTATATCAAGATATATAATCAAAGGGAATTTAATGTCAGTACTTGATAATGTTGATGCGGCCACAAACCTGGCTAAAAACAACGAACTACAGCTTTTAGTATTTAGAGTAAGCCATACTAAAGACTCTGCTTATTATGCAATAAATGTATTTAAGACTCGTGAAGTTGTTGAATCAAAGAATCATTTTCTAACACAGATTCCATCGGCACACCCTCTTTTAGAAGGTACAATTATGCTTCGAGGATTACAGATTCCTATTCTTAATCTTCCTGCATGGCTTGGAAATCATCTTACAAAAGAAGATACACAAAAATCAAACATCTTGATTTGTGATTTTAATGGTGTAATTATTGGTCTACGTATTATGTCTGCATTTCGTGTTATAAAAAAGAACTGGAATGAGATGCATGCTCCGGATAGTTATAGACTTAAGGAAGATGGTGTTGTAATGAATGACACACGCCTTGAAGATGGGAGTCTCTGTCTAATTTTAGATTATGAAAAACTACTCTCGGATGTGCTCCCTCAAGCGATGGTTAATGTTGACGAAGATACAGCTAATCTACTCGATATTCCTATTCCTGAGAAGCTTAGAAATGGTACTGTATTAGTTGCAGAAGACTCTAAAACAGCACAACGTCATCTTATTCAAATTTTTGCAAATGCTAACATAAATATGCAGCTTTTCGATAATGGCAAAAAACTTGTTGACTTTATAGAATCTCTTGGAGAAAAAGCAGTTAATATTCCAGCTATAATTACAGATATAGAGATGCCTGAGATGTCAGGATTTACAGTTATAAAAACTTTAAAAAATAGTATCTATGCGAAAGATATCCCTATCATTGTCAACTCATCTATGACAGGTGCAAATAATAAACGTGAAGCTGAGCTCCTTGGTGCAGATGCTTTTATTGACAAAACAAAAAGTCATAATGTTATTCCACTTATTATCTCTGTAATGAAATAGTTCAAAAATTCATAAAATCCTTCTTTTACTCTCATGGTTTTCATGAGAGAAATCAATCTACAATTAATTAAAATACAAAAAATAAGTTAAAATGTAAGCATTCTAGAAAACCACTATAATAGATAAGGAAGAGATAACGACGCAGATGCGCCGCTATTTAGATTTTTGTGTAAAACCTTATTGGAAGAGAGAGATAAGTACACCAGCCGCAACTGCTGAACCAATAACACCTGCAACATTTGGACCCATTGCATGCATTAAAAGCATATTTGTACGGTCATACTCCATACCTACTTTATTTGATACACGAGCTGCCATTGGAACTGCTGATACACCAGCAGAACCAATAAGTGGATTAATTTTATGACCAGGAAAAAGGTTCATAACTTTAGCCATTAAAACACCTGATGCAGTACCAACAGAGAATGCAATAATACCAAGAACCATGATAAACATAGTATCAGGTACAAGGAACTGATCTGCTGCAAGTTTAGAACCAACACCAAGACCTAAGAAGATTGTAGTGATGTTAATAAGTGCATTTTGAAGTGTATCATTAAGACGTTCAACAACACCTGACTCTTTTAAGAAGTTACCAAACATAAATGCACCAATAAGTGGTGTAGATTCTGGAAGAACTAAGATTGCAAGAGTTAAAACCATTACAGGGAAAACAAGTTTCTCTAAACGTGATACATGACGAAGTGTTGTCATTTTTATTTTACGCTCTGCATCCGTTGTAAGTGCCTTCATAATTGGAGGTTGAATAATAGGAACCATAGCCATATAACTATAAGAAGCAACTGCGATAGCACCTAAAAGTTCAGGAGCAAGTTTCGTTGCGATAAAGATAGATGTCGGACCATCTGCTCCACCAATGATAGAGATAGCTGATGCTTGTTGTAGTGTAAAGTCAACAAATCCTGCTTGAGAAAGTGCAACTGCACCTACAAGTGTTCCAAAAATACCAAACTGAGCAGCACCACCAAGCAGAGCTGTTTTAGGATTTGAAAGAAGTGGACCAAAGTCTGTCATCGCACCAACACCCATAAAGATGATGATAGGAAACATCTCATTTGAGAGACCCATACTATAGATAACACCTAAGAAACCATGCTCACCAGCAATTCCAGCAACTGGGATATTAGCAAGTAATCCACCAAATGCTATTGGTAAAAGAAGTAATGGCTCAAAACCTTTAGCTATTGCTAACCAAAAAAGGAAAAAAGTCACTAAAATCATAATTACACGACCAGCACCTTTATGAAAAGTACTCATAGGTTGCCCTTTTGAGTCTAACTCTTCACCTGGATTAATTAAAGCAACAATACCTGTTGATGCAACAAAACCACTAATCATCTCACTAAAAGACTTAGTTTTATAAGTCTCTTCTTTGTGAGTAGTCTGTGCTTCAGTAGTTGCAGCATGTCCATTTGCAGATGCATTAGTGAATGCAAAAAGCATCATTAATGCAAGAAATTTAAGTACAATATTTTTCATATTTGTTTATCCTATTACAGCTACAGTTTGGCCTTCTACAACTTTATCATTTGTAGCAACATTAATCGACTTAACAACTCCACCTTTAGGTGCAACAACATCAATTTCCATTTTCATTGACTCTAAAATCATAATCACATCGCCTTCGTTTACACTTTGACCTGGATTAGCAACAATTTTCCAAACATTACCCGGAAGAAGTGCTTTGATTTCAATATCTGTACCTGAAGTCACTGGAGCTGAAGTAGCTGCTGCTTCACCATTTACTGCTGTAACTTGAATATCTGCGTCACCCTCAGCAACTTGAACACTAAACTTTTGACCATCTACTACTACTGTATAATTTCCACTACCCATTGAACTTCCTTCACAATCGTTTTTCATTTCTGATATTTTACGTACATTTAATTCGCCTTTTCCAAGAAGGAAAGCGATACCTTTTTCCTGACATGCAGCTGCAATAAAGATATTCTCTTCTGTTACTTCAATGTCATTCTCTTTTAGCTCATCTATAGCATGTTGTAGAGACTTAGTCTCATCAGCGTCAGCAATATCTAAAGCATTTTTAGTTGTAGGCTCTAATCCTAACTTCTCTGAGGCAATTTTTACGATCTCTGGATCTGGAGCAACTGGTGTTTTACCAAAATAACCAAGCACCATTTTTCCATATCCTGGTGCGATTGCATTCCAAGGACCTTGCATAACATTGTTAAGTGCTTGTTGGAAGTAGAACTGAGAAACAGGAGTTACAGAAGTACCATAACCACCTTTTTCAACTACCTCTTGCATAGCAGCAATAACTTCTGGGAATTTATCTAAGATGTCGTTATCACGCATCATTTGAGTATTTGCAGTAAGTGCACCACCTGGCATTGGTGAGAATGGAATCACTGGAGAAACCATAGTCGCTTCTGGAGGCATGAAATAATCACTTAGACATGACTGTAGCTCTTTCTCATAAGTAAGGATCTTACCAATCTCTAGTCCACCAAGGTCAAAGTTCATTCCCTTTGTTGCATGAAGCATAGTTAAGATATCTGGTTGACTTGTTCCACCTGAAACAGGAGCTGCAGCCATATCAATACCATCAATACCAGCTTCAAGTGCTGCCATATAAGCAGAAACAGAAACACCTGCAGTCTCATGTGTATGTAAACGAAGGTGTGTACCCTCAGGAACTAAAGCACGTGCCATTTTAATAGTTTCAAAAACTTTTTGAGGATTTGAAGTACCAGATGCATCTTTAAAACAGATACTATCATAAGGGATACCGGCATCTAAAATATCACGAAGAGTCTTTTCATAGAACTCAACATCGTGAGCACCGTGACAACCTGGTGGTAAATCCATCATAGTTACAACTACTTCATGCTTAAGACCGTGATGAGCAATTCTCTCACCTGAGTACTTAAGGTTTTCAACATCATTTAAAGCATCGAAGTTACGAATAGTTGTAGTTCCATGTTTTTTAAACATTTTTGCATGTAAGTCAATAAGTTCTTTTGAACCTGTGTCAAGCATAACAGTGTTTACACCACGAGAAAGAGTTTGAAGATTTGCATCAGGGCCAACTATTTCACGGAATTTATCCATCATTTCAAATGCATCTTCTCTTAAGTAGAAGTATAAAGATTGAAATCTTGCACCACCACCAAATTCAAAGTGATTAATTCCTGCCATTTTTGCAGCTTCAACAGCTGGAAAAAAGTCATTCATTAGAACACGACCGCCATATACTGACTGGAAGCCGTCTCTAAACGTTGTATCCATTACATCTATAAATTTCTTAGCCATTGTTATCCTTAACCTCTATGATGTTTAATCGCTGCTGTTATTGCTGCAACTACTTTTTTGTTATCTTGTTGTGCTGGAGCCGAAGGCGTTGCACTTGCTTGTGGTTCAGGGAAAAATTTATGAACAATGTATGACATTGCATTCATTGATGCGATCATAATCACTAGAAATATGAACACAGTTCCCATTCCAAGACCCATAAATTTAAACCCTTCTACTATGAGGTTAGTTTCCATAAAATTACCTTTATTCATAATTTGTGGGCTTAGTATAGTGTAAAGATGTTTAAATGTACATTTCTCCTTATTTATTATTTTTGTAAATTTACCTAATTGTTACTTTTTGATTTAAAGTAAAACTATTTTTCGCTAAAATGCTCTTATATATTTAAAGATAGGAAAGAAAAAGTATGATTATTGGAATGTTTGAACAAGATTTTATTGCATATATGATATTTGGACTCATTTTAAATTTTGTCTTCTCTATAATGTTTGGTATCTACCTCTCAAACAATATTGGTATGCAAGAAATGATTAGCAGCAAAGGAAATAAAGAGCAACCACTTATTGTTAAAATAAGCCTCTTTATTCCCTATGCTAAAATGTTAATTACACTCTATCGAGTAATGATTCTTCAACTATTCTTTCTCAATCGTGGCCATACATATAAAGAGTTCTGGGTATATATGACCAATGAAGAACAAGATACTTAGATGAATGATTTTAAACTTAAGTTAATACTTAGTATTTTAGGTGGTGTTGTATTTTCATTTATATTTATACTCCTTACTTTTGCACTTCCTGTTAAGAAAAAAAGTAATATGGTGTATCTAAAAAAGCCTAAGGGTAAGTTAGAGATAATCTCTCACTCACTTAAAAATAATTAGTTTAAAAAGTATTCTTTACTTCTATTATTTTGATTGTTTTATAAGCATAGACAGGTTTGAGTCGTATTGCACAAGCACGAAGAGTTTCAAGACAACCAAAGAGATACTCTAAATCATCTTTTTTCATAAGTTCTCCAAGTAGAACTACAGCATCTTTAATACGTAAATTTCTAGCAACACCCAAATTTTTATGAGCAAGCTCTCGAAACTCCACATAATCAAGTTCTTCTTTTGCATCTACTTTAGCTTGAAATGCATAAAGCATCTCTTCAAGTTGAATTATATCTTTTATAATCTGTGCAACATAATCTTCAACAAGCTCTTCAATAAGTTCATCATCTATTCCGAGCTCTTCCATAGCTTCTTGCGAACTATACTGATACCCTTCATTAAAATAAGTATTACAAATTTTCACTGCATCATCAACTAATTTTCTAATTTCAATATTCTGCTTATCACGGCGTTCTTGCTTCTGTACTGTATTCATACATATAAAATAACATTATTTATATAAAATACAGCACAAAGTATTTAAATACCTATATGAATGCTACTAAAACACTCATATATTAAAAGACTATATCGCTTTTGTGATAATTCTATTAAGTCTTGAGATAAAATCAGCAGTATTTTCCAACTCTTGACCATCAAAAAGTTTCGCTTGGTCTAGAAGTACATGTGCTGCATCTTCAACAAGATTAGTATCAGAAGAGTCATTTAATTTTTTGATTAACTCATTTTTAGGGTTTATCATAAAGATAGGTGCTGGCTCTGGCATATCTCCACCTTGACCCATCTGTTTCATCATCTGTGCCATTTGGTAAGCTGGATCTTCTTTGTCTATTTTGATAGCAACTGGAGAGTCGACAAGCTCAGATGTAGTCTCAACAGATTTTACTGCCTCACCAAGAACATCTTTAAAAGTTTTTGCAAGACCTTCATAAGTTTTTGCTACTTCTTCTTCCTCTTTCTTCTCCTCTTCACTCTCTTCAAACTTCGCATCAGCTACAGGAATAAGTTTATAATCTTTGTACTCTGTAACCATTGGAAAGATAATAGTGTCTACTTCTTCGTTAAGTACAAGAACATCTATCCCTTTTGCTTTAAAACGCTCTAAGGCTGGAGAAGATTTCAACATTGCTAAAGAAGTTTTACCAGTTAAGTAATAGATCTCTTTCTTCTCTTCATCAACATTTTTCACAAAATCTTCTATCATTACTGGAGTATCTGAATTTAGTGTGTTAAATTTTAGAAGTTCTAAGATTTTCTCACGGTTATCAAAGTCATTATAAAGACCCTCTTTAAGAACATTTCCAAACTCAGTGTAGAAAGTGTCATATTTTTCACTATCTTTCTTCGCCATCTTTCCAAGTTCACTTAAAACTTTTTTTACAGATGCTTTTTTGATTTTAGCCATTACTGCGTTTGATTGTAAAATCTCACGAGAAACATTCAATGGAAGATCTTTAGAGTCAATTACACCACGAAGGAAACGCAGGTAAGTTGGCATAAGCTCTTTTTCATCATCAGTAATGAAAACACGATTAATGTAAAGCTTGATACCCGTTTGGTAATCTACTCTATATAAGTCCATTGGTGCTTTAGATGGAATGTAAAAAAGTGTAGTGTACTCAACAGCACCCTCCGCTTTGTTATGCATCCAAGCTAAAGGCTCTTCACTTGAGTGTGCGATAGAGCTATAAAAATCTTTATACTCATCTTCCGTTATATCTTTTTTAGACATAGTCCAAAGAGCATTTGCACGGTTAATTTGTACATTTTCTATCTCCGTTCTAGAAGGCTCAATTTCTTCTTTTCCTTCATCATCCATAACAGCTGGAATATGTTTCTCTTTATCCATAAAAATTGGGAAAGGAATGTGGTTAGAGTATTTTTTAATGATTGTCTCAATACGGTGTACTTCTAAGAACTCATCTTCATCATCTTTTAGATGCATAACGATTTGTGTTCCGTGACCTTCCATAGTTGCATTTTCTATCTCAAAAGAGCCATCACCTGTACTAGTCCATAAGAAAGCTTGGCTCTCACCCGCTTTTCTTGTTGTAACTTCTACCTTATCTGCAACCATAAAACAAGCATAGAAACCAACACCAAATTGACCGATTAAGTTAGAGTCCTCTTTTTGATCTCCAGTAAGATTTTCTAAGAATGCTTTTGTACCAGATTTTGCGATAGTACCAAGGTTATTCATAAGGTCTTCTTCATTCATCCCTATACCAGTATCTTTAATTGTTAAAGTTTTTGCTTCTTTGTTTGCAACGATGTCAATACGTGGATTAAAAGTTATATCTTTGTATTTTTCATCTGTAAGTACTAACATATTTAATTTATCTAATGCATCTGAACCATTTGAAACAAGCTCACGAATAAAAATTTCTTTGTTTGAATAGAGTGAGTGTATCATAAGGTGTAATATTTGATTTGCTTCTGTTTGAAACTGATGTTTTGCCATAGTTAAATCCTTTTTTTATAAATTTAAAGAATTTTAGCAAAGAAAAGTTAATAGTTTTATTATCCATCAACTTAGTTTAGTCATAAAGGCTAAAGTTTTCTTAGTCTATTTTGGTTTTTTTAATTAAAAACAGATTATTTGTTATAATATTTTTATGCAAACAGATTTTATAAACCAGATTGAACCGACACCAAAGTTACGAACTAAAAAATGTAAAACAGTCGCATTTATACTTAAACTACTTCTCCAATATACCTCTTTTTTCATAGGGATAGTTCTTTGGTATAAATATGACTATTTTATAGGTATAGGACTTTTTTTATTCTCTCTTCTTGTTATGGGAATCATAAAATCTTACCTGAGAAACTCTGTGATACCTAAATCCCAACAGGAGTATAACTATACTGATGAGGGCATTGCTACTTGGTATACAGCAAGTGAGCTCTGCATAGAGCTCAAAGAGGATTAAAAACTACTACCAATTAGAAACTTTAATTGACTTTCATCTTTAGATATATTGCTGTTATCAGTGTGATAATATTCAAAAGAGACTGGAATTGCACCCTTATTAAAGATAACTACATCAAAACGTAATCCTGCCATTAGCTCATTTGTCTCCTCTCTTGAAGCATCAAACTTTTTAAAGTCATAAAATCTATATCGAGTGTAGATAGATTCACGTTGTAGAGAAAAAGGAAAGGTAAACCAGTAACTAGAGAAATTAAGTACCTTAGAAAAACCTATATCTGCATAAGCAGCACGTTTAAAGTATGTATTATTATCTAATGTTGGCATAACTAAGGTTGCACTATCCATATCTGCAATGCCAAAAGATGAAACTTTAACACCTCTGGAATCAAACTGGGCAAGAGTATGGTTTATATTTAAGTCAGTTATAGAGTATTTTCCTGATGCTTGTATATAAAACTCTGCTCCTAGTTCATGTGCAAAATTTAGCTCACCACCGTAAATCTTATCACTTCTCTCTTTTACACTATATATCTTTGTTCTAATGAGTGAATTGTAATACATACTTTTACCATGGTGTTCTGCCCTACTCAGAATAAGTGTTCCACTCAAAGGCTCTCTCTCAGCAGTATCATAATCTTGAAAATATGTTGCACCTAAACGCATATCATAATATCCTGTTTGAATAAAAGGGAGTGTTGCATTTGCAATGATACCGTTTGATCTATTATTATGTTTATCTTCATCTTCTAAAACGCCATACATACTTAAAGAGTATTGTATAAAGTACTGTGAGTTTGCATACCCTATACCAGCAATAGAGACATTAGTATCATCTCTTGTTGCAAAAATATTTACACTATTTTGTGTTAATGGATCAGAAAACGATATATTTAACGAGCCTACCCAAGTATTATTAGCTGCTTTACCAAATGAGAGAGTTGAAGCACTATAATGCATGTTTAAAAAAGAGTAATAATCATCTGATCTGTCTAACTCTGTAACATCTGTCTCTTTTTCAGTAGTAGTGTACTGTTTATAGTAAGCTTTATCTTCAAAAAAGAGTTTTGTATTAAAGGGTTCTGCTTCTATCTCTTCTAAATTAGTTTTGACATAGTAATAATCTTTATCACTCACTGCACTCAGTAAAACTTCTCTATCATTGAAAAGTCTCGCTTCTAAAATATTATCTGCGCTACTTGCTCTTGTAACTTTCCCCTTTCTATATTTATAAAGGGTCGAACCAAGTTCTGAGTTAGCAATAAAATAAACACTCCCCTCACTATCTACATCAGCAACAATCCCATAAAAGCCCTCATAGGTATAGAGTGGCATTTTATTTTTATAGAGTGTTCTTCTCTTTCCTTTATTTTCATTTGCAAAGTAGTAGATATTATCATCTTTATCGATAATAACAGTTGAGTTTGTATAGCCATAGTACTCACTTCCAACATAGAGTTGTGGATAGTCATAAGAACTTGCAACATCAAAATATACACTACGACCATCACTCAGATAACCCTGCACTACTTTAGAGCCACTATCCTTTTTTATAAAAGCCTCATCATCATAAAGACCCTGCGTTATTTTCCAAGGTGAAGTGTGGTTACTCCCTTGTGTATAGTACTCTCCATCTACTTTTACTACTTTTCCATTAAGCCAACTATCTCTTCTTTTCCTAACAGAACCATCTTCTCTATTTACCACTACAAGCTCAGGAGTTCTATATCCTGTCTCATTAGTTATAAAAAATATCTCATCTTTATCGCCACCCATAGGAGTGTAAAATTGAGAAGAGGCTACTCTAGTACCATTGGCTTCAACAAGGTTTTGAGCTAAAGTACTATATTTATCAGAAAAAACTTTTATATTTGTCTCAAAATCACTTCCTACTGTCTCCTCCATCGCATAATTTGTAAAAAATGGAAAAGCCCAGTAGGTTGAGTTATTATAGAAGTAACTATTTACTCTTTTCATACCATACTTTTCTGCTAAATAGAGATTAAAGAAACCACCAATTTGGTAATAGATATCACCTCCATACGGAAACTCTAACTTAGCATTGTACATATCTTGGGGAGTAATATTTCCGGCTTTTGCTTGAAGCATCATCATCGCTTGAAAACGACCACTGTATAAACGGCCACCCGTTCCATGCCAAGACTCGTTAAGTACTGCATTTCCTTCAAGCATAAAGGAGTTCTCTACTACATTTGGAACTATAAACCAAGGCAATGGGAAAAAAACACTCCCATTGCCTAGAAATGAATGAAGTGTTTGAGATACAGCACTCCCTTTAGTATTTACCTGGTAGTTATGTGTTGTTTCGTGATAAAGAAGACCATCTAACCATGAAGTATTTGAAAAGTAATCAACAGCAATAGAACCACCAATATAATTTATCTGTCTATTATTAGGCCACTGTGTTGAAAAACCATTTGCAATCTGGTTTTTATCAGAGATGAGTCCTACATAAAGTGTCTCATCAAGCTTCCAATGAAAAAACTCTTCATAATCAGAATGTAGTGCTTCTTCCATCTCCAAAGTATGCTTTGCAAAAGGAATATTATCTTTAGTATATATTATTTCAATATTTCTATCTTTAAGTTCATACTTGTAATAAGCATCATCATGAGGAACAACAGCATCACCTGTTTTAGAGGGAGCAGGAACTATAACTGCATGAAGAGTCGTAAAAATCACTAATATAGAGAAGAGTAGAGTCAATTTCATTTATTTTCCTATTTAATTTTTAGAGTAATTAATACTTTAGTAAAATTTCTAATACTTTTAGCCTCTTCTAAAAGAAGTTTGTTGATGTCAGCCTGTTTTACAGAGTGAAAAGCTCTACATCCCCTACACCCTACAAGATAGACTTTTACTAAACGCTATTGCAGCTCTTTAGCAACAGCATTTGTCTCTATCTTCCCATCTTTTCGGTTCAAGTAAGCATCCTCAGTTAATTCAGATATAGAAGAAGGGATTATTTTTTCTATTTTATTACGTACCTTCTATGCTATGGTTTGAGAAGCACCACTTGAACTCACTGCTATTTTTAGTTTGCCATACTCTAAAAGTGCAGCAAATAGGTTTATTATTTAAAATTATTGGGAGTGTTTTCATAGATGAATTATGCCTTAATTTCATTAATACATCATCTGTTTTAGGGTATTGTACGATATAATTTTATATTATAAATAAATATTTTTTAAACCTAGAAATTTTAGTTAAAAACACTCCATAAGGAAAACAATGGATAATAAGCACTACCCCTATACTATTTTGTTTATAGAAGATGAAAAAATGTTGCGAGAAAATTATGTTCAGCATCTAAAACACTACTTCAAAAGTGTCTATGAAGCTGAAGATGGTGAAATAGCATATAAAATATATAAAGAGAAAAAACCAGATATATTAATAATAGATATAAACATACCAAAATTAAATGGTTTAGACTTACTCAAAAGAATTAGAAAAAATGACCATGCAACAAAAGCTATTGTACTTACAGCTCACTCTGATGTAGATTTTTTACTACAAGCGACATCACTCAAACTTACGAAGTACCTTGTTAAACCCATAACAAGACGAGAGCTCCAAGATGCTCTCAATTTAGTACTCGAAGAGTTATCTAAGTTTGATACAATAGGAAAAGAGCTACTCCAACTCAAAGAGAATTATAGTTTTAATTTTAAAGAAGAGGAGCTATATCACCTTAAAGAGAATATTTTACTTACAAAAAAAGAGAAAATGTTCTTTTTACTCCTGAGTAAAAATAGTAAAAAGGTGTTTACTTACAGTGAAATTATTTCATATTTATGGGAAGACTCTTATTCTGATAGTGATAAAATCGATCCACTTAAAACCATCATAAAAAATTTACGAAAAAAGCTACCAAAAAATACTATAAAAAATATTTTTGGTACTGGATATAAACTTAAAATTGACTAAGTAAAACTATCCAGCAAGTGCTTTTTTAACATTATCAGCAGCCATTGTGATGTTCCATACTGGCTCCCAAACAACTTCAACATCTACTTCTTTAATGTTTGCCATTTTTTCAACTGACTCTTTTACCCACTGAACAATCATCTGATGCAGAGGACATGCTTTTGTAGAGAGTGTCATAGTTACTTTTACATTTCCTTCATCATCAGACTCAGCATCATAAATAAGTCCCATCTCAACAAGATTAAATCCAACCTCAGGGTCAATTACTGTAGAAATCGCTAAAAATAGTTCCTCTTTTGTGTACATTGCCATTATATTTTCCTTATTATTTAAAGTTTATCATATAGAGCATACTTCTAAAAAATGCGAATGCTCCTACTACTAAAAAGGATGCTCCAGCATTTATAAGAACATCACTTTTAGTTACTATTGCTAGAGTTACTAGCAAAACACCAACAGCACAAAAAATCATCTGTGCTTGAGAGCTTTTGTATGGCACCATATCAGCTAACATTGGAATTTTTTGCTTTCCTACTAAAGGAGAAAATCTTTCAAACCAAACCAAGAATGGAATGATTTTATAGATATGTCCTGTAATTAAAAAACCAAAGAAACCAAAAAAGAGTAACCATGCAGTCGCTAACAAAAGCTCTTCACTTCCTACTATAAAATAACTTATACCAAGGAGTAATGACCCAATGAGTGAACTATACGATATCATTAACGAAATAGCATAAACATCATTCTCTTTTCGAGGACGACTTCTATAAATCACATATATTATATAAAAATAAAATAGTAGTGATATAAATGAAAGAGCATATCCAAGATATGAAAGAGCAGCTATATCAATAAGAGTAGAAGCTACTACACTCACGACTCCAAGAGTCATTAATGAGATCGCTATTTCCAGTGGTCGCATAGAAAAATCATGTGCTAAAGTAAACATAGGTACAAGAACGATAGATAACCCCATAATTGTTATACTAATATAGCCACCAATTACAAGATAAACATGTGCTTTTAAAAGTGCTGAAATATCAAAACTGAGTGTTCCAGCATAAGAGAGTGCCATAACTAATCCAAAAATAATTCCAAAAAATAGAAATGTATTTGAGATGAGTACACTGCTCATCACTAGATTTAGCTTTTTTACTTTAAAGATAGTCATAAAGATTTCCATTACGAAAATCATCATTGCTATTAGTACAACCACTCCACCATACGGCAACAAGGCTGCAGAGTATAAAAAGCCAAAGACCATAAGAAGCGTTCCTATGAGTAGTAGTGGCCAAATAGCATAAAAAAGTTCCACACCAAAATGCCCTACTTCCAAAACAACAGGCACTAACTGTGCCATCGCTCCGAAAATAGTCATCATTATAAACCCAAGTAAAAATAGATGTGTAAAACTAATCACACTTGGATTTGAGAAGTAAAGATCACTGCTTGTAAAACTAAAGATATAAAAAGTGGAGAGTATATAAAACAATCCACCTAATATAAAAAAGGGGGCAATAAGCTTAAATGGTGGTGCAAAATCTTGTGAAATGCTACTCATTAGTTATTTTACCCGTGGCAAGAAGTTTGTGTAAGATCTGATTCTGATGCTGCATTATTATCATAAGTAAAAGTAACTTTTACTAACCCACCATCTATGTTTTCAACTACATGTTGTACATCTGCACCTAGTTTATCAAAAAGACCACCTGGTGCTTTATGATTAATCATTACTAAAGTACCATCTGTCCCTTTAATCATTTTTAAACCACTCATAGCGTTTACCATTGGATGAGGAGGTCCCTCTGCTGAAGTATCAAAGTAGTATGTACTCTCTCCATCTTTTGCAAGTTTGAAAAAATCAACTGTTGCACCTTCTACTTCTACCTTTACAGCTTCGCTTGGAATATTTGACATAATATAAATCCTTCTTATTTAAATTTTGTCGTATTGTAGTAAATGATAATTAATATTAAGTTGACATATGTCAAGAAATTAGATTTATTCGTAAAGAATTGTTAATCCTTCTTTATTTTTAAGCTCATATCCATGAGAACCTTTCTCTAAAAAAGAGAGTTTTGCAAACTTCTTTAATATACGAGAGAGTGTCTCTGGCGACATATGCAAGTGCTTTGCAAGCTCATTGTTTTTCATGTTGAGTGCATCATCATGGTTACAGATATATTTTGCAACTCTTGATGTAGCATCGAGTACAATGTTAAGTGAAATCACATCTTCTAAGTTACGAATCTTTTTTGCAAGTGAGCGAAAGAAATTAAATGCCACTTCAGGATTTGTTAAAAATTCGTTTTTAAACTTTGAAAAATCAATCTCAACAACACTTCCTGCAGTATCAAATACTGCCGATGCAGGATAGTTCATCCCCTCAAAAACAGCAACTTCCGCAATAAGAGAGTTTGGACGGAAACGGTTAAGGACAATTTCATTGTTTTTAGAGTCTGTTTTATATACCTTCAAAGTACCTGCTATTAAGAGAGTAAGGTACTTTGGTGTCTCTTTTTCATAAAAAAGAATCTCACCCTTTTGAAAATCCCGTTTATGAGAAATAGAGGCAAGATAGTTTAACTCATGTTTATCGAGATTTTCAAAACACTTTACTAGTTTTAGTTCATCATGTAGGTACACTATCTAACCTGCCCACTTCCGTAGATCTTGAACTTATACGTAGTGAGTCCCTCTATTCCCATAGGGCCACGAGCATGGAGTTTGTTCGTACTAATCCCTACTTCAGCTCCAAAACCAAAAGCACCGCCATCTGTAAAACGTGTACTCGCATTTACATAAACAGCTGCCGCATCAATAGCGTTTAGAAAAGTCTCAGCAGCAGAGATACTTTCTGTAATAATAGCCTCCGAGTGCCCAGAACCAAATTTTACAATATGCTCTATCGCCCCATCAACTCCCTCAACTACTTTAATATTTAAAATATTTGCAAGGTATTCTGTGTCAAAATCTTCTTCTGTCACATCGGCTACTTCTATGATAGACTGTGTGTTTTTACACCCTTTTAACTCTGTATGTGCCGCATCAAATGCTACTTTTAGTTTTGGAAGTGTCTCTTTTGCTATAGCACTATCTACTAAAAGTGTCTCCATTGAGTTACATACACCAGGACGTTGTACTTTAGCATTTATAGCGATGGCGATGGCATTATCTATCTTTGCATCCTTATCTATGTAGGTATGACACTGTCCTTTATCATGTTTTACTACACTTACAGTAGCATTTTTACTCACATGCTGAATAAGTCCTGCACCACCACGAGGGATGATTAAGTCAACATACTTATCCATTTTTATAAGCTTGTTTACACCTTCACGAGAGGAGTCTGGAATGAGTGAAATCAGAGCTGTTGGTAACTCATTTTTAGCCAAAACATCTTGAAGAACTTTTGCTATAGCTCTGTTAGAGTGTTCAGCCTCTTTTCCACCCTTTAAAACACATACATTTGAGCTTTTAAAACAGAGTGCTGCGGTATCTGAAGTTACATTTGGACGAGACTCATAAATAATCCCAATCACACCGATAGGAATACTTACTTTTTCTATCTTAAGTCCATCTTCAGTCACCCAACCATCAAGAACACGTCCAACTGGCTCTTTGAGTGCTGCTATCTCCTCTATAGCGATAGCCATAGCGTTTATGCGACTCTCATCTAAAAAGAGTCTATCCATCAGTGCTGGTGTTAAATTATTTCTCTTCCCATCTGACATATCAACTGCATTTGCTTTTTTTAAATCACTACTGTTTGTACGAAGTGCAGCTGCCATCTCTTTTAAAATTCTATTTTTTTCACTACCGCTGAGTTCATTTAAAACTCGTGCTGCAGACTTTGCTTTTTGTAAAAATTGTTCCATTCTCTCGCCTTTTAATATTAATGCTATAATATCATAAAAAATATTTAGGAATTATATTATGAAGACAATTACTTTTATTGGCAATGGAAACATGGCACTGAGTATTGCACAGGGCTTAAAAGAGAACTATAAGATAGAAGTAGTTGGACGAAGTATGGAGAGACTCACACAGTTTGAACTCACATTAGGTGTAAATGTAGAAAAATTCCTCTATGATGATTTTGATATGAGTAATAAAACTGTTATGCTCTGCGTTAAACCTGCGAATGTTGAAGAGATTGGAACACGACTCAAAGGTCGTGCAGAAGTTATCTACTCTGTTCTTGCCGGCACAACACTTGCAAAACTTAAAGAGAACATTAACACAGCAGCAGTTGTAAGGACTATGCCAAACTTAGCGGCAAGTGTTGGTGCTTCTATGACTACACTTACAGGTGATATAGCGTTTAAAGAGGAGGCACTTAAACTTTTAGGTGCTATTGGCTCTACTCGTTGGCTTAGTAGTGAAAAAGAGATAGATATCGCAACTGCACTCGCAGGAAGTGGTCCTGCTTATCTTGCACTTATGGCAGAAGCACTCACAGATGGTGCGGTAAAACAGGGACTAAAACGTGATGATGCTATGGAGATTATGAGAGGACTTTTTGGTGGTTTTGGAAAACTTATCCAAGATATACACCCTGCTCTACTTAAAGATGGTGTTATGAGTCCTGGTGGCACTACAGCCGCAGGATATGGTGCACTTGAAGATGGAAATGTAAGAGCATCTTGTATAAACGCTATAGAGAAAGCATACAAAAAAGCTTTAGAACTTTAAGCATTTTAAAGTTCAAGAGATGGCTCAATGCCAACTCTTAATAAGAGCTATAAAAACTTCAATATCTCTTTTTCAATATCTTCTTTATCTATAACAGTTTTTTGTGTAATCTCTTTAGAAAAGAGTCCTTTTATCACAGCTGGTATCTCTAAAGATGCCGTTTGAGAGATAGACTCTAATGCATCAATATCATGTGCATCAACTTCACCCGTTAAAGCATTCGCAATAACAGGAGAGAACTTTGTCCACTCAGCAGTCGAGTAAGCAATAGTTTTTATCTTAGGGTCACAACATGTCTCATATGACTTCATACAAGTAGCAGTATGTGGATCCATAAGATAGTTATCATTTGTAAATGTATCTTTTATATATACTTTCCCCTCATCACCATTACAGAAATCTGCATCAAATGAGTTTTGAAGTGTAGTTAACTCATCTGCCGTTAACTCATAGAACTTTTGTGTCTCTAAGTTTTCCATCAGTTCACGAGTACGTGCAAAACCAAACATATCAAAAAGAATACGCTCAATGTTTGATGATTTTAAGATATCCATCGCTGGTGATGTTGTTCCAACTACTTCACTCTCTCTAAGGTCATACTTACCACTCTTTATAAGTTTCGTAAGAACATTATTTTCATTTGAAGAGATGATGATTTTTTCTACTGGTACACACATTTGAGATGCATAGTAACCACCAAGTGCATTTCCAAAGTTTCCACTTGGTACATTTAAGTAAACTTTTTCACCCATAGTGATAGCGTTTTGACGAACTAACTCTAAGTAAGAGTGAATATGGTAGATGATTTGAAAGATTATACGTCCAAAGTTTACAGAGTTTGCAGCAGAGAGAGAGACATTTTTCTCTTTAAGTGCAGCTTTAAAACTCTCACTTGCGAGTAGATGTTTTAGAGCATTTTGAGCATCATCAAAAACACCATGAATACCTATAACTTTTAAGTTTGTTGCATCTTCAGTTACCATCTGCAAACGCTGTACATCACTTGTTCCACCATCAGGGTAGAGACAAGCTACTTGAACATTCGCACGATTTTTAAACGTCTCTAGAGCAGCAGGCCCTGTGTCGCCACTTGTAGCAGCTAATATAAGATAACTCTCATTTAAACGCTGTGCTATTGAAGAGAGCACTATACCAAAAGGCTGTAGAGCCATATCTTTAAATGCACGTGTTGGACCGTGATAGAGTTCAGAGATATAGAGATTTTCCTTTACTTTTACAACCGGTACAGGATTGTTTTTATCATCAAAAGAGTCATATAAGTTAAGTGCTTCATCTATCACCTCTGAGTCTATATCTATCTCAAAACGACCAAGCATATCTTTTGCAAGCTCTTTATATGAAGAATTGAGATGTTTTTCTAAGAAATCTCTTCCAAGTTCTGGAAGTTTTTCTGGGACATAAAGGCCACCAAAAGAGGCAATAGGTGCTAAAATAGCTTGTGAGAATGTCACAGTTTCAGGTTTTGTTGTATCGAATCCACGAGTTTGTATAAAGTTCATATTTTTCTCTATAATTTTATTTTCGAAATTATAACTAAAAAGCTCTAAAATAGATTTGAAATCTAAAACTACTTAAAGAGCCTAATAGGGTTAATATGATACGACTTTTGTGTTACTTCAAAAATAAGTTCACTACTTACTCGACCTATAGTGTAACCACGTTTTATCTTCTTACCTTTTTTAATATTTGGACTTATCTGTGAGAGGTTTGCATAGATAGTATGAAGACCATTTGAGTGCTCAACAATGACAATATTATCTAGTACTGCTGTTTTGTCTGCATAGATAACTTTCCCATTAAAAACAGTTTTCACTTTAGCATTTGATGCTCTTGGTTTCATTGAGATAGACTCATTAAATATCTTTATCCCATAAATTGGATCTGTATAAGTACCATATTTTTTCGTAATGGTATAAGAGTCAAGTGGAGCAATCGTTTTTTTACCTCTGTATCTTTTTGTCTTCACAGCTTGGTATGAACTACCATGTTTTTTTACTTTTGGAAGATTATCATCAAGTTTGATTTTTTTCTGCTTAAAAGCTTTTTTCTGTGCAGCCTCTTCTTTAGCTCTTTTTATCTCATCTACTTTGACGATATTTAAGCGAGCTAGTGTCTGTTTTAAAGAGTTCTGACGTTTCAAAAGAGTTTGAAGCTCCTTCTTATACGATGCTTTTGCTTTTGTTAACTTTTTAAGTGCTTTTTTATTTGCTTTTTGAATTTTTAAAAGCTTTTTTCGTTTTTGATCTATGTTAGCTATGGCTACCTCTAAAGAGCTTGCATGCTGATTTAAAAAGTCTATATCTTTAGCATTTGCAAAAAATTTACTACTTAAGAGACTCGCTTTTTTCTTCTCTTTTTCAAGCATAACTTGAAGTACTTCATACTCCATCAAAGAGTCCTCATTTTGAGTAAAATCTTCGTTTAACATGATAGAGAGTGATACTGTTTTTGCTATTACAAAACCAAGCTTTTCTTCTATCTTCGATTGATTTTCTTGAAGTTTTTTTTGAGATTTCTGCATCAACTTAAGTTGTGATGTATTCTCTTTATAACTTAACTCTTTCATTCCTAACTCTTTTTTGAGTTTGCTTAAAAGCTTATCCTGTGTAACTAAAGAACGTTTTTGTTTAAGAATCTCTTTGGCTGTATTTGACATCTTTTTATTTAATCTAGAGTAGTTTTTTGAGTATGAGCTTAACTTTTTACTTGTTTTTTTTATCTTCTTATCTGTAGAAGACGCAACAAGCAGCGTAAGTGTAACAAAGAAGAGAATGAGTAAACGCATTAGACCTCTTCTTTATGACCGATAACAATAAAAGTGGCTAATAGTGTCGAGAGTGCCATTGCAATACCAAGCATAACACCAAAGTCAGTGATTTTATCAAACACTACAACCTTAATTCCTATCGTTTCAAACTGCTCTTGAACCCAGACATCCGAAGAGATATAGGAAAAGAGTATAAATGCCATTGCACTCGCGATGAGTGCATCAACTATAGCAAGTCTAAAAAGAACAGCTGAACGTAACCATGTTGGGGCCCCAAAAAGTGCCATAATGCTCATACGTTCATGATGCTTTAACTGCCAAATTTTTAGCTCTTTTGCTATAAGTAAAATCGTTACAACTCCTACACTAAAAGCAAAAACTGTTATAACACTTTTAAAGAGTAGAAGTAACTTATATGTAGTATCATGACTCTTTGCAAAGGTTTCAACTTTGATGATACTTTTATCCCGTAATAATCCTTTTGTAAGATTGTTTATCTCATCAGGAGAGGGGTAATGAGAGAGTTTTAACTTATAAAACTTTGGTAGAGAGAGTTTTAGTAGTTCTATATTTTTTTTCTTTATTCCGCTATTTAATTTCTTAATGACATCATCAGGAGAGAGTTCATCAACTGAAACGATAATACTATTTTTCGAGATAAGAGACTTCTCTTGTACTTTCTTTTGACTGACAATAACTAAAGAGTAGTTGTTTGCTAAAGACTCTTTATAAGCAGTTATAGATCTCTCTACTATGATAAAAGTCTGAATAGAGAAGAGTATACTTAAAAGTGCTACAACTAATGAGAGATGATTTTTAAGAGACTTCATGAATACTCCCATACTCAATATGAAAATGTTTATAATCCACACTCAGAGACTCTGGGATATGGTGTGTTACAACAATAACAGTACTCTTAAGCTGCTCATTTGCACCCTCTAAAAGATTCCAAATAAGTTGAGAGGAGTAATCATCAAGGTTCCCGGTAGGCTCATCCGCAAGGATAAGAACAGGGTTATGAGAGAGTGCTCTCGCCATAGCTACACGCTGCTGCTCTCCCCCTGATAGCTCTTTTGGATACTTTCCAGACTGATGTTTTAGTCGTACATGTTTAAGGAGTGAATCTACTTGATTTTGTGTAACACCTTTATCGTAGCCGCTAATGATAAGAGGTAACATAATATTCTTCTCTATAGTCCACTCTTTTACAAGCTTGTAGTCTTGAAAAACTATACCTGTATGTTTACGCAAAAGGTTTAACTTTGACTTTGTCACACCTTTTAGCTCAACTCCAGCGACAACAAGAGAACCCTCCACAGGCTTTAGTGCTCCATAAAGAGACTTTAAAAGTGTAGATTTTCCACTACCACTTGCACCCGTTATAAAAACAAAACTACCTGAATCTATAGAGAAAGTAACTTTGTTAATAATAGTCTCATCTTTTGAGTAAGAGAGTGAGAGGTTTTGTGCAACAATCACTTTATCCATTTAACACTCTATCAAGCTCTTTATGTGCAGCTAAATTACTGCGAGATTTCAGAGGTAATGCAGGGTAGTAACTAACACTTCCCTCTTTTACTATAAGATAGAGATGTTCTGGTCTATCAAAACTTCCCATAGAGAGACGCAGCATAATGCCATCTTCTACAGTATATACTCTCTCAAAGTGAATAAATCCACCCTCAAAACGCTCTGTAGTTTTATGAAGTTTAAGAAGTTGCTCAAAACTCGCTTTTCCTGAAGTAAACTCAAAACTCCCCTCTATACTTAGCGCTTCTGAATCCTCTTCATTTATCATTGTTACATCATAAATGTTCTTCTCCATCTTACGCCATCTATCTTCATACTTTGAGACTACAGCAATATCTCTGTTCTTATTTATATGGAGTATAGTTTTGTTAAACGCTATAAAAGTCTCATAAGAGTAGGCATAGTAGTTTTCACTATCTGTTCTTAGCTCTAACCTTCCATCAACTTTTAAAACACGGCGAGACTCTTCTATAAATGAAGTAGATATTACTCTACGGTGTGGTTTTTTATCCCAAGGTACAGGAAAGTGTACATACACTTTCCCTACGATATTTGAGGGAACAAGCTCCATAAATAGTCGTGCATCATAATCTAAAACAAGTAAGTTATCTAGCTCTTGAATAGCTACCTGCTTCAGAACCTGTTCTATAGAGGGACGATGAATCTCAATCCCTATAAAAAGGATATCTGGATTATTTGCAGCTTGATGGAGAAGGTGACGACCAGAACCAAATCCAACCTCTATACGAACTTCCCTATCTGTTGGAAAGTTCTCAGCAAAATACTCTATCTTTTTAAGTGCTGTTACTTTTTCAAGATGCTCATTTTTTGCACCACTTAATACATTTGAAGCAAGAACATTTAGTTCTGCTGCATCTGCATAAGCATTAAGTGCACGGTGAACATTATAGATGGAAGCTGGACGAGTTAGCTTATCTGTTTTTAAAAGACTACGGTTCTCTTCTGTTTTTACTAAAAGAAAAAAATCTTCATCTTCTACAGTTACAGAGATAAGTTGTTCATCTTTTGCATTAGCATTATCTGCTATGAAGTTAAACGCCACCTCATTATGAGATGATGGAAACTCTATCTGTTTAAACTCTTCAATATGTAAATGAGGCATTATAATCCACTTAAATCTAAATCTTCAGTCGGTGCAATAATATCTTTTGCCTCAACTTCTACAGGTTTACTCGCTCTACGAGCTTTTATATCTTCTGCTTTTGGTGCTTCAATCAGCTCTGTAGACTCAGGGCTAACAACCTTAACCTCTACACTTGCATCTGATTTAATTCCATTTTTATCAATCGCATATACTACATATGAGTAGACACTATTTGGTTCTACATTGTCATAAGTGAAACTATTCCCTTTAATATCTTCATACTCAACAACCGACTCATCAAACCAGCCTTTTTTCTGCTTCTGGCTTACGATATAGCTTGTTGCACGAATACTATTGTTTTTCCAACTCACTTTTATCGTTGAGCCTTTTAGGTTCGCCCCTAGTATTGCTGGAGGAGCGGGAGGAACAAGTGTCATCCCTTGAATAGAGTTACGTTCAGACTCACTCTCTAAACCATCTTTATCTACACTACTTACACGGTAAAAATAACTTTTTCCATTCTCTTGTATAGCATCAACAAACTTATTATTATAAAGCTTTGCTATAAGTTCATATGGTCCTTTAATATTTTCACTTCTATAGAGGTAGTACTGTGCAAAATCTTTCTCTTTTGAAGCACTCCATGTAAGAGATATTTTATGAGGCAGTGCGGTAGATGCTTTAATATTTTTCACAGAAGTAGGTGTTGCTTTTGTAACTACTTTTACAACATTACTCGGTTTCGAAGTAATCCCATCATAGGTTAAAACACGAAGACGATACTTGTAAACATAGTTATCTTTCAAATCTTCATCAATATACTCAGCATTTAGTCTGCCATATAGTGTCTCAAGTTGCTCCCACTTCTCATCTTCTAAAGTTTTACGTTCAATTATATAAGCTTTTACTTTTTGGTTACTATGTGGTCTCCAGATGATTTTAGCAGTTCTTGGCATCCCTGTTATACTATGAATCCAAGAGACAGAGTCTAAAACAGGAAGTGTTTGAACATGAATCTCTTTGCCTCTTCTTGCCTGGGCATCTTCAGAAAAAGTTTGAAATGCATATGTATAGTTTTCATCTGGCATTACATCAGTATCTACAAAGTGTGTTTTGTAACGATTTTTTATCGTTTTGAAGTACTCTAACTCACTTACACTCTTACCACTAGGAGCTTTTTTATATATATAGATCCCTTTAACTTTAGGATCTTTTATACTTTTCCACTCAAAAGCAACACTTTTCATACCGACGATTACACCATGTTGTGTAAGTTCAACAGATGGTAAAGAACTATCTATAACAGCGTTTTCCTTAGAAGAAGGAGTTGGAGTAGAACTACAACCGCTAAGAATCAGTAGTGAAACTGTTAATGATGAACTGAGTATCCATAACTTCATTTAAACTCTCCAAATCAAATTTTTTATCAACTTTTGTTTTCATATATTCATCAAACTCTGCAGTAAAAGACATTAGCTCTTTCGTAGTTGGATGTACAAAATAGATCATGTAAGCATGAAGCAAAATTCGTTCCGCCTTCTCTATTTTAGGGCTTAAGCCGTAGATATGGTCACCTATGATATGACGGTTTATAGTCTCTAAATGAACACGGATTTGATGTGTCCTTCCAGTAAAGAGTTTACATGCTACAAGCTGACTTTTCTCATCACTACTTAGTGCTAACTGTTTAAACATAGTTTTAGCAGGTTTACCGTGCTCTAGCCCACATGCCATTTTTAAACGGTTATGTGCACTTCGCCCAATATTTCCCTCTATTACAGTAATATCATCTTTAAGCGGTGGCTGAAGTACTGCAATGTAATAGCGACCCATACTCTTGTCTTTAAGTTGTGCAGATAAAAACTCATGAGCTTCATTATTCTTTGCAACAACCATAGTCCCACTTGTTCCCTTATCTAAACGGTGAACTATTCCATGACGCTCTTCACCACTAATAGTTGAGAGTCTAATCCCTTTATGTTTTAACCAGTCAACTAAAGTTGCATCTTTAACACTAGGCGCTGGATGTACTGTTACACCACTTGGTTTGTTTATAACTAAAACATCATCATCTTCATAAAGAACTTCTACATCAAAGTCAACATCACGTGCTTCCTCTTTTTTTGCTTCTGGAAACTCTACTCTTACTTTTTGCCCAGTTTTGAGTTTTACACCAGGACGTGCTACTTTTTTTTCATCTACAAACACACAGTTAGCTTTTATGAGTCCTGCAATTTGTGATCTTGTTTGTCCTATCTGGCTAGAGAGAAAAGTATCTAAACGCTCAGGTGCTTCGCAGCTATATTCTTCGATTTTTATCATTCTTTATGACCTTTATGATACAATTTTATAATTTATTTTTGGAGTTATAAACTTGTGGAGATTTGATAAGGGTATTTTAACACAATTTGACTTCTTTTCTATCATTCTTATCATTCCTTTGGTTATAAGTTCAAATTGGTTGATAGGAGAAGCTGTTCCAGCACTTGCGCAGAAGCAATTAGCATATGTTGGTGTAGCATTTATTACTTTTATTGGTGTCTTTTTTTTACCCATCCGGCGTATGGCATGGATGATTCCTTTTATCTACTGGGCAAATATCGGTTTACTATTTGCCGTTGAGCTTTTTGGTCATGCAAGACTTGGAGCACAACGATGGATAGAGATCCCCTTTATAAACACTACTATTCAACCTTCAGAGTTTGTAAAACCTGCACTTATCTTAATGCTAGCCTATCTTATAAATAAAAACCCTCCTCCTATTCACGGCTATAGAATAAAAGAGTTTACTAAACTAAGTTTTTTTATTCTACTCCCTTTTATTCTTATCGCAAAAGAGCCTGACTTGGGAACTGCACTTGTGCTTATGCTTATTGGGTATGGTGTGCTGTTTTTTGTAGGAATTCACTGGAAAATTGTTACTACTATTGTTGTGGGAGGTATTTTATTTATACCTATTGCTTATAAATTTATACTCCATGATTATCAAAAGACACGGATTAATGACTTTTTAAGTGAAAAGCCCTCATACCATGTACAACAATCCATCATAGCTATAGGTTCTGGAGGATGGACAGGAAAAGATAAAGAGGAGGCAACACAGACACAGATGAAGTTCCTCCCTATTGCGACAAGTGATTTCATCTTTGCCTTCGTGGTTGAAAGAACTGGCTTTCTTGGTGCATTAGCACTCATTTCACTCTATGCTATCTTAATTCTTCATCTGCTTAGCCTTGGTATTTTTAACAAAGACTACTTTATTAAAGTAGTAAGTGTCTCTATCAGCTTTATGATTTTTATCTATATGGGGGTTAATATATCTATGACTATAGGTTATGCACCAGTTGTAGGTGTCCCTCTACCTATGTTTAGCTATGGTGGGAGTAGCTTTTTAAACTTTATGGTACTCTTTGCCATCATGCAAAATCTAATTACATTTAAATACAAAGATATGTATGATAACCGTGGAACAAAAAGTTTTTTATAATTTGAAGTAGTAATAAGGAAATTAATTGGAAGAATTTATTAGAAAAAGATTAGAAATTGAGATAAAAAAGTCATACTATATTTCTAAACGATATAGTGTAATATCAACATTTGCTTTTCTCTATCATGAAGAGCCACTCACTGTTGATGTTTTAGGAAGTTATGTAAGAATATCAGATAAACTCTTAAAGATTGATGACCATCATTATTTTTTAAATTTCTCCTTTACAGAGCAGGTAGATGCTTTTAAAGCTTCTCAAAATCTACTACTCTATCTCGATAAACATTTTAACAATAGAAGTTCATGTATAGCAATAGATACATTTGACATAAATCAATCACCAAGAATAGTAATTAATAGACTAATACAAATTTTAAAAGCAACAAAAAACAGTAGTTATTCAAGAATAGAAGATGAAAATATTTTAAATGAGATAATTTAACACTAAAGATGGAGCGGGTGAAGGGATTCGAACCCTCGACAGCCTGCTTGGAAGGCAGGAACTCTAGCCACTGAGTTACACCCGCATGGTGTATTTTAAATGGTGCCGACACGAGGATTTGAACCCCGGGCCTGCTGATTACAAATCAGCTGCTCTAGCCAACTGAGCTATGTCGGCAATTATTACAATCTTATAATTGTAAGTAGTTTCTTCTTTTTGAATTAGTTGTGCTTAAGTTTTTAACGAAGCATACAATAGTATGTGAGTTGAAAAATTAAGTGCAAATAATCAAAAAGAAGTGGCGCGGTGGACGAGACTCGAACTCGCGACCCCCTGCGTGACAGGCAGGTATTCTAACCAACTGAACTACCACCGCGCATATAATGAATGGTGGGCACTACTGGACTCGAACCAGTGACATCTACCTTGTAAGGGTAGCGCTCTACCAACTGAGCTAAGCGCCCAACTTAATGGGAAAATATAACACCAAATAAAAATGGCGACCCCTAAAGGATTTGAACCTCTGTTCCTACCATGAAGTGATAGTGTCCTTGGCCACTAGACGAAAGGGTCACTGTACTTTCATAAACGAAAGGTTTGTTAACAATGGTGGGCACTACTGGACTCGAACCAGTGACATCTACCTTGTAAGGGTAGCGCTCTACCAACTGAGCTAAGCGCCCATAATAAACTAAAAACATATGGCGCGGTGGACGAGACTCGAACTCGCGACCCCCTGCGTGACAGGCAGGTATTCTAACCAACTGAACTACCACCGCATATACTGTTTTTAATTTAAAAATGGTGTCCTGTGATGGATTCGAACCATCGGCCACATCATTAAAAGTGACGTGCTCTACCAGCTGAGCTAACAAGACGTTTGCCTCTTATTGTTAAGAGGTCGAAATTATAGACAAATAGATTTTATATGTCAAGAGGTTTTCATACAAATTTAGAAAAAAGTCTCTTTTTCTATTAAAAGGAGCATTTTAATAGCATAAAGAGCACTCTGATGCTGTACATAGTTTCTATCTCCATGAAAGTGTAAATGCTTCTCTATATGTGTCTCTTTTGTTCTTGCACTTATATAGACAGTTCCTACTGGTTTTTCATCAGTGCCACCACTATCTCCTGCTATACCACTCACAGAAAGTGTATAATCTGCATTACTCACATTCATAGCTCCTTCACTCATCTCTAAGACAACATTGGCACTTACTGCACCATTTTTTATTAAGGTGTTATGCTCTACTGCTAACCAATTCTCTTTAAGTGCATTGGAGTATGTAACAAGAGAACCATCCAATATAACAGAAGCTCCATTATGTTTTGTAAAATAGTATGTAAGCAGACCACCGGTGCAACTCTCAGCAAAACTCACTTTTTTTGAGACACTTGAAAGTTTTTCAATAATATAAGGAACAATATCAGAAGATGCTATAAGTTTTTTAGGAAGGAGTTTCTTTGCAGTATGAATAAACTTACTAATATTTCCATAGCGATTAGAAGAGATGTCAACTCTCAACCACCCATCTATAATCTGAGTAGCTACAAAGCTCACTTCAAATGTTTGAGAGATTGAACTCAGTATGTTGACAAGAGTATCTCTATCCTCTTCAAAAACATGTATAGATGCTTTTGTCTCTTTTGAAGGCATTAACAGTGTTGGCATCTCTTCATTTTCATCTATCTGAAGAACATTTACTACAGAGTCATTATACTCTAGGAGATAACTTCTCTCTTCAAATAGGGTTGCTTTTTGGGGAATTAGTCTTCCTTCTCTTAGAACTTGATTATCACTTGTTGCAGTACATATAAGCTTTCCTATAGTTGAAAAATTCTTTTTATTAGTAATAATAATAATTTTATCTTGCGAATTCAACCTCTCTTCTATATAAAGAAACAGAGAGTTATCACTACTTTTAAAATATGTGACTGAATTTATAAAATCATTATTATTTTCGATTTGACGAAGGACATACTCTTTAAGTGCTACATTATAGATAAACTTATTGCCAATAAAGATAAGATGTAGTTTCATAGTTTAATAGCCTTTTATATGTAAAATTAAAAAATAATAACCATATTAAGCTTAAGTAGTGATTTTCGAGATTGTCCTCTAAATATTCTTTTAAATTACATTTAGATAAAATTTGCACAAATATAAATTATTGAAGGATATTAATTTGACTGATGATAAAAAAATACTTCATGTTATCTCTAATGAAACAAAAAGCTCTATTGACCAGATGCCAATTGTTACACCTAGTATATATGCTTCAATTTTTTCTCAATATGCTACTGAGCATGGAAAAAATATAGATCATGAACCAAAACTTGCTTATGATATTATGCAAACAGAGTGTACAACACTTACTAGTTTACAATCACAAACATCTAAAAATGCTCTGCAACTCAGTGATAGTACCAATAAAGCACTTACAGCCATAAAAGATAAAGATGAAGCACTTCTCAATGAAGTACTTAAAGAGACCCAATCATTAAAAGACGAAATAGAAAAACTTAAAGAAGCTGTCTATAAAGATGAACTCACTCATGTTTACAATAGAAAATGGCTACATGATAAACTACTTGCAACAGAAGAAAACAGCTTTTTGAAAAGTGGTATATTAATTATGATTGATTTAAATTACTTTAAACAAATTAATGACACCCACGGTCATATATTAGGGGATAAAGTTCTTATATTTATAGCGAATGAGCTTAAGAAGAGTAGACAAAATATCATCCGTTATGGTGGTGATGAATTTATCATAGTTTTTAATTCTCATCATTCACTCAACGATGCACTCAAAACTCTCAATAAAATTAGAGAAGATGTCTTAAAGAAAAACCTTAAAGCACATGATGGCATGTTTAAAGTAAGTTTTTCTATCGGAGGGGTGGCATATAAAGAGGGAGATAGTCTTGCTGATGTTATAGAAGATGCTGATAAAAACATGTATAAAGATAAGCAAATTATCAAAAAAAGAATTACAGGGATAGAGGTCTAAACTTCGCCTTTATTTACCGCTTTATCAGTTTTTTAATATATTAAAGATATAATCCAAAAAAATTTCATACACTTTTGAGGTACTTATGGATTATAAAGACACACTACTTTTACCAACGACT
>Ga0256837_1000104_pt1 | contig 77219 bp, 77 predicted proteins | sample 4562384metaG_FD_185976 | JGI IMG/M metagenome (GOLD analysis project Ga0256837, IMG submission 185976) | Hydrothermal vent microbial communities from Guaymas Basin, Mexico - 4561-384 | ecosystem: Environmental > Aquatic > Marine > Hydrothermal vents | place: Mexico: Guaymas Basin | collected...
ATCATGGACCGTAAACCCTAACAGCATTAGTTAGCTTATTTATTTCCAAACCTCTATACACATCTGTGGCTGCTTCTGCACCTTCAGCCATAATTTTAATACTTCCCCACATATTACCTGCTGGATTTGATGATTTAGACATAGTTCCATTTGGATAATAAGTTAATAAATATCCGTAGTAATTTCCTGTTGATTCTAATATAGAATTAACATTTGGATCTAAACTTGCTTTATCTGAATCAACACTATTTGTATAACAATAATTTGCATTCACTAAATTTTCATCTATACACATCAAAATCGTAGTTGGCAAATCAGAAGAATCTGCATATTTATGAGGATCACCACTACTTGATAAATCACTGCCTATATACATCTGCATAGCAGTATAATCCCCGTCATCACCTTTATAATTGTATATATAAAGAGATGCCGCCATTTGATGTTCTACAGCATACGACCGCGTAGCAATCATAGCAGATCGCAATTGACGATTGCCTGCCCTCAACAACTGCGCTGAAGATTGGTTAAGTAATGTAGGCAAAGTCATAGCAGAAATAATTGCAATTACCGCTATGACCGTTAATAATTCAATTAAAGTAAAAGGCTTTTTTGTCATTTTAACTCTAATGTAATATCATCATCACCATTCTCTTTGTTATCTGGACCATAACAAGTAATGGTAACTGTACTGCCCGATCCACTTAAATGATAATAAGTTGTATCTGCCTTTTTTTTATGAGGATCACCCCATGCATCGGGAATAACCTTATCTGCTTCTGCAGAATCAGCAGTTTTAGAACCATCCCAATACTTAACATTACCTGTCCATAATTTTGCTAAATCTGTGTCTGAAACATCATCGTATGTAGAATCATCATTAGCATTAGGGTAAATTCTAAAATCATTTTTATATGCCTTTAACGCCATTTTAATTGCTTGCATTTGAGATTCTGCCACTTTCTTTTTTACAGAAGTTTTAGATTCTCCCAATGCCGAAAGCAACATAGATGCTAAAATTGCAATAATTGATATTACTACTAACATCTCTATTAACGTAAAACTTGATTTTTTATTATTCATGTCTATCCTAAATCACCAATTAATTATATTATCTGCATTCTCATCAGAATCATTTAAATCTTTTAACACACCATCATAAACACCATCCGTACTAAGTCCATCTGGACCTACAGAGGCTAACTTATAACCTTTACCATCTGACGAATCATAACACCACACCATTTGCCATGGATCCATAAAAGCTTTAGTAGAGTCATTACCTATACGTCTACTATCTTCTATGTTTAAGTAATCTTGACTTAAATATGCCCCAGACGCACTATAAAAGGTAGAAGCGTCTGTTTCTACTGTAGTTTCATCGGTTAAATCACTAAATGTAAAAACAGGAAACTGCCTTATATCCATTTTGTAAGATTCGCAAGCAATATCTAAAAGTTTAATATCGTTCTTAGCTGCTTCAATTTCTTGTTTACCTTGAACAGTAAATAAAGCTGGCATTAATATGCCTGCTAAAATTGAAATAATACTTATTACAACAAGCAACTCTAATAGTGTAAACAATCGTAATTTATACATAGTTTCCTTTCGATATTAAATATAATAATATTAATCTTAATAGCTAATTTTTTTGTGTAAAGTTTATGTAAAGTGTAATATTATCTTTTATGTTACCATATTATTACCATTTTAAATATACGAGAAACAATGACTTTAAACGAAGACAAACTACCTTTAAATATTGAACTAAATACAAATAAAGCTGAAGAATGCACAGAAACAAAATCCAAAATCACTGATATGTCACAGCCAATAGACTGGACATTTTTTACATCGCCAGCAATAATTGTATCTAGTATTATATCACTGGTTGCTATTTTCTCACCATGGTTTTTTATGCTAATGGCATTAATAGTAATTGGTATATTATTGATTGCCGTATACGGCTTAACAGAAAACAAACCACATCTCAGACAAAAATTTTTAATCAACTTTCAAAATCAACTTAGTGAAATAACCAAAAACATTTATTACAGTACAATGGCTATAACTACATTATGCACTGTATTATTTGCTTTATTTGATAGTGCTTTAAAATTTTTATTTGCTTTTCTATCTGTTATTATAATCAGCTTGCCTTCATTACTGCCTGCAGTAGCATCAAAAGCAATGTATAGCATTAAAAAATATAATACAAAAACAACTTCACAAGAGAAACCAGATCAAACTGACGTACACAAAAATACAGCTGAAATCCAAGCAAAAAACACTCAAACAGAACCGTTAAGCCTAGCAGATACAAATTTTTCTAGCGAGTCTAAATCCACCCCATTAAGTGAAATATGGGAACAAAATAATAATGAAAATAAAAATGGTATAAATAAATTTGCCATATTAACTATCTTAAGCTGTATAGCATTTGCAACATGGTATAGTTGGAATAATTACCTCGATGAAACAACTAAAAAGAAAGCCATTAAATTTAGCAAGACCATAAGTGAACAATCAAACCAATTAACTAATCAGATAATTAATAAAATAAATATAACGGAGCACAAAAAAACCAACTTAAAAAAGAAACCTCCAAGTAAAGCAGAATTAATAAAATTACTTAGATTAGCAATTAGACAAAACAATATCACAAAAATTAAAAATTTAATGATGCAAGATATCGATATTAATTTTGTAAACAATAAAACCGACATATCCATTTTACATTATGCCGCCATGCTCAACAATGCACCAGTAGTAAGCTTGTTAATCAGCCAAGGCGCAAATGCCAATTTAAAATGTAATGGTCAATTAGCATCAGACGTAACTACAGATAAATTAATTAAGCATATATTAATTACAGCTCAAAACAAACAGCGCAATGATTAATTTTTAGTTAGTTTATCTTTAATATCATCAAGATCATTGATAATAGTGTTATAGGCTTTGCCCTGTTTATAAGACATAAAAATTAACTTAACAGATACTAAAAACACACCTGCTTCCAAAAGTAAATCGTGGGTAAAGCCTTTAGTAAATAATGCTATAGCAAACAAAACAAAAGTAATCAAAATAATCAATATTGTACTCACATCAAAATGATGATGTATTTTATGCATTATATAACCTCTATAAAATAAGCTTGTAAATAATCGCTTTGGCTTAACTGCAATGATGCCATATGATCACTAGCAGGTCCGGCAATCTCTAATATACGCAACTTACGTCTTGTATGATGTTCTGCCTGACAAAGCATATCAATAAATAACTCTTTAGTAAATACATGAGAACAACTACACGTTACTAACAAACCACCAGAGACCAAACAATGTATCGCTCTTAAATTTAACTCTCGATATGCTTTCATAGCATTGCCGATAGACTGTTTATTAGGAGCTAATGCAGGCGGATCTAAAACAATCATATCAACCTTTTGAGAATTTTTATGCTTATCACGTAAAAAATCAAAGGCGTCTGATTTCACTGTATTTAGATTAATATCACAATGATTTAATTGTGCATTTAATTTTACCTTCTCTAGGGCGGTTACTGAAGAATCTACAGCAGACACCTGTAAACCTGCCTTAGCTAAATGAATGCCAAATCCACCCTCAAAACAACAAATGTCCCACACATTAACACAATTTAATCGCTTAGCCCACGCAACTGCACGTAGATGATTTTCTTTTTGATCTAAATAAGCGCCTGTTTTTTGGTTACCATAAGGATTAAAGCTCCAATTTAAACCATTCCATTGCAAATTGGTTTGATACTCTTTTGATGTAAACTCTAATACTGCCAAACCTTCTTTTTTGCGTATAGCACCATCACGTCGCTCTATGACATTAGCAGTGCGCCCTGTAATATCAAAAAAAGATTTTTGAATACTAGATTTAATACTTGGCCAAAATACCTCTATAGGTGCCGATTGAATTTGCGCCACTATATAATTATCAAAAACATCTAAAACCAATCCCCCAAAACCATCATTATCACCAAAAATCCAACGCAAGGATTTTTCATCACCCAATGCACGCTGTTTAGTTTTAAAAATACTGATTAACTCTTGTTCTAAATATTTAAGAAAATACTGATTAAAATCATCTAAATTAATGATTATATCCCGCTGTTGATTTTCATCCATTGTTGGCCAATATCGCAAGGCTGGCCCCATTCTACGCAAACGGATATCACTATGTGGTGAATACCAAAACCAATGCTCGCCTAATGGCACAATAGCGGGTTGCTTGGGTAAAATAGCTTTATAAGACGGTTTTAATTGTCCAGATAAAATCCAAGGATTGCCACTGCGGATAGCATCCACACCAGAGCGGGTTAAAAACGTATTTAATTTAATTGTCATATTTTCCTATTAATTGCAATATTGTGTCATATGTTTACGCCCTATAACAGAACAGATAGGACACTGACTAATATTATGCCCTCTTGCGGGGCAATATTCACGGCCAAAATAGATCATTTGCAAATGTAGTTTATTCCACAGTTCTTTGGGAAAAACCCTTTTTAAATCTGCTTCGGTCTTTGTAACAGATTTGCCCGTGCTTAAACACCAACGATACGCCAATCTTTGGATATGCGTATCTACAGGAAAGGCAGGATGATTAAAAATCTGACTCATCACCACAGATGCGGTTTTATGCCCTACCCCTGGCAACGATTCTAAACCTTCAAAAGTATTAGGAACTTCACCATTATATTGATTTATAATAATTTTAGATAAATTAACAATAGCTTTTGATTTTTGCGGTGCTAACCCACATGGATTAATAATTGATTTAACGCTATTAATACTAACCTTTGCCATTGCCTGTGGTGTAGCAGCTAATGCAAACAACTTAGGCAAAACCGTATTAACTCGTTTATCTGTACATTGTGCAGATAATAACACAGCCACTACACAAGTAAATGGATTATAAAAATCTAACGGAATAGCTGGGTTAGGATATAATTTATTTAATTTGTCTAAAACAAAGTTAGCTTTTTGTAACTTATTCATAATAGTATTAAACTTTCAAATATCTTCTAATAAAAAAAGGGATTGCAAATTATTTGCAATCCCTTGATTATTTTGGTGGCGGGGGCAGGATTCGAACCTGCGACCTTCGGGTTATGAGCCCGACGAGATACCGGACTTCTCCACCCCGCGTCATGGTGAAGTGACGATAATTTTACGGATTCACCTATAAAAGTCAACTATTTATTTAAATTAAAATAACATTCTAAAACCAGCAGTAATTGAAGTATTACCTATCTCAATATCACCTGTAGAAACAGTGCCGTTAGATTCTTTAATTTCTGCATCTGGTTTATTCCATATTCTTGAAACTTCCATATTTACCACAAAATCATTAGATACAAAATAATCCACACCTAAACCACCCTGAAACATAAAAGAATCATCCATTTCAAAGACAGTATTAGAACTGCGAGATACCGCACCTGTCCAATTATTAAAGCTATAACCTGCGCCAGCTAACACATAAGGATAAAACTTTTCATTGGCAGTAAAAATCATAGCACCTAATTTAGCATTTAATAAAAGCATATTAGAAGTAATCTTAGAACCCGTTAATGGTGTATCGCCAAATTCATCGTCATTAGAAAGATCGTATTGGGTATAACGATACTGAGTCTCAATAGAAAGATTTTCGTTAATCATTTTACCTAAACGCGCGCCAAAAATAGTAGAATCTTTATTGTCCAATTTGTCTTTGACAGGAAAAGCATAACCAATATCACCCTGTACATACCAACGTTTAAAAACTTCTCCGTCAATACTCAAATCCTGAGCAAATACTGTACTAGCATAAGTTAATACTGCCACAGTGCAAATAAACGAAACGACTTTCTTCATAACTTCAACCTTTCAAAAAATATAAAAATTTAGTATAACCTTAAATAATATTTACTAGATACTCTTAAAGTCTAATGATGAGATGGGTATTTAGCTGGTGCAAATTTAACATTCTGCTTAAAAACAAATGGATTTTTAATATTAGACTTTAACGTATTAGATATTTTATGCTGTTTAGCAAATAGCATTAAATCCAAACGAGATTGACTAGGATTTAACACTTGTTTTTGCAATAGGCTTAGCACATCTAACTTAGTAATTTTACGCAAAGCCTTAATTGTATCTAAATCTCGTTGAAAATAACCTTGGCGATTAAATGTTAAACCGTAAATATTCACACCTTTTTCTACAATTGATTTAGGTGATTTTTCTAAACTATGAATAATACCAGACTTTAACTGCTGCAACTGATTATCTGGCATAAGACTAATTATATTACTTAAATTAGACAAAAAGCCATCTACTGCTTTTGCCAAATAATCAGGAGCATATTCTGCCGATTGTAAAATCAAAAACAAATAATAGTTATTTTCATCTTCTGGAGTAGCCGAAAACACAATATAGCCCAACTGCTGTTTGGTTCGCATTTGTGTATAAAAAGGCTGTTTAATTATTGCCCCTATTAACAAAGCGGTGGCACGCAATTTAGCCGTACCATTGCCCAAAAAATAAGAACGCCACAAACAAGAGTTATTACCCGGTAATTGATGCACAAAATTTAATTTTTGTGTGATGCTATTGGCGTCTATAACTGCCGAGCGCCTACACTGAGCATAATCAATTGGTTGCCAATTAGCACCTAACAAATTACGCCTTGCCATTTGCGCCCACGATCTAGCCTCATCACTGGTTAGATTTCCATAAATAAAACATCTTAAAAAACCCTTATCAAACAGATGCTTTGTAAAGTTTTTTAAATCAGATAAACTAATATTTTCTATTTCTTGAGCTAATTCATCTGGTAAAAAATAATATTTTTTTCTAAATGCACGGCTATATTCTCGTCCTATTTTCCATGCGCTAGAAAGCTTAAAGCTATTTCCCGCACGCTTAATGCGTTCTTTAATAGCATTAAAAGTTTGATTATTAACGGTTATATGAGTCATATTTTGCAACAATATTTTTTGCAACTTTGGCAAAGAATCTGTAAAGCCCTCTAACCTAAGTGTAATAGCATTTTGATGTGTAGAAATAGAATACTTTAAATCGACTTCATGGGCTGGATAACTAATTTCATTTACTTGTTCTTCCATAATTAAAGCATATAATTTTTGCAAAGCTGCCTCGCGCTTAGTTGGTATAATATCTTTTGGTAGCCTAAAAGAAAACACACTCAAGGCCTTAGGACGTTGAAACGTTACATCCTGAGCATACCATGTTGCCCAACCTTTTGACTCTTCAATCTTCACTGGACGCTGTTTTAACACTGTAGTTTTATTGGGTATAAAAGGATTAGGCAAAGGCATTGTTAAAGACTTAAGTAATTTAGGTTTTAATAATGAATTATAAAATTCATCATCTAGTTCCTCATAACTATATTCAGTACCATAAATAGGTTCAATTTTATCTGTTAATACATCTCTTGATACTATAGTAACCAAAGTCAATTGCGGTATTAAATATGATAAAATATAATTAATTTTATCTTTATCAAAATTGCGATAAATATAATCAATATTCTCAGCATCTTTTAATGGATACCTTAAAATATTTGCCGACAGCATAGACGCCCTATCGCCACCCTCACCTTTATCATCATAAGTATAACTTAATTCAGCTAAACGCTTATGTTCTTCAAACAAATTTGCAGAAACACCTCTTTGACGCAACATAGCAATATAACTAAACAATGCTTTAGTTACAGACTGATAATTTTTTAAACCTAATTTGGTCAACTCTATATGCACTTGAAACTGTGCATAATCGGATATTTCGCCATACGCTCCAGAAGACAAACCAGTAGCATAGCCTTTTTGCTTTAAATAAGACAACAAAGAACCTGCGCCTTCATAACCCAAGCAAGCACTAATTAACTCTACAGTTTTAGTTGGGTACAACTCATCAATCCCCGGCAATGCAAATGTATATGTAATACTGCGACCGTCTTTAATGGGCTTAACTTTTAAAATACGCAAATAAGGTTGTTTTTCAAAAAAGTCTTTAGAGCAATGCCATTTTTTTAAATGTTTATTTTTAATTAATGCAAAATATTTTTCTGCCTGTTCTTGCATAGTATCTAAACTAAATGGGCTTAACATCACCAAAGCCATAGTATTAGCCGAATAATATTTATTATAAAAAGATTTTAAAATTGCTGGGGTTACATCTTTTAATGTAGTTAAATTGCCAGTGCCGAACTTAGTTGCAGGATGATTTTTACTAAAATACAAACGCTGAACTTGGTTAATTCTCCAATAATCATTTTGAATATTTTTTTGTTGTTCCGAATTAACCGCATGCATTTCACGCTGGGTATATTTACTATCAAATAGTGGTGCTATAAAAAATTGTGAAAACCTATCTAAAGCCCCCTCATAAGCATTAGGTCGTACTTCAAAATAAAAATTGGTATGGTCCTTAGCTGTATAAGCGTTGGAATATCCACCATTATCTTTTAAATAACTACCATACGCAGACACCTCTGGATATTTTTTTGTACCCAAAAATAACATATGTTCTAAAAAATGAGCAAGACCTAAATGCTTTACTGGATCTGCCAAAGAACCTATCCCAACTGCCAACGCCGCTGCTGCGGAATTAAAATTAGCATCAGAAATTAAAATGACTCGCAAACCATTTTTTAAAATCAAATGCCTACTTTGGCTTTTGTCGTGTGCGTTTTTGACAAGTTGTACAGACCCTGCAAAAACCTGACACGATAATGACAAAGCACATATACAAACACACAAAACCAATAACCTTTTAATGTTATAATTAGATTTCATAATATCTACTTTTTTTGAAATGTTACTATAATACGTTTTTCTGTTCCGTCTAAATCCACTTCTTCTGTGGCGCAATGTTCAAATTTTAATTTTTTACACCGTTTTAACGCTTCCTTATGCTCGTCGCCGTCATAAGCAGGGCCTTTATAAACCATCAGATAACCATGTTTACACAAAATAGGATTTACTTCATCTAATAACTTCCCCGTTTGCCCAACAGCTCTTGCCACTACTAAAGATGCACGACATGCCAAATGTGGGGCTGCGTTTGCTACTTCCCGACCACGAAAATGCAAAGCCTCCGCCTCAATACACGGGGTTAATTTGACTGCACGCTTTAAATACTCAACCTTTTTTTTACGACTATCAACTAAAGACCACCTTAAATACGGATACCAACTCATCAAAGCCAAACCTGGATAACCACTACCTGCACCTAAATCGACACACCTGTCACCCTCTTCTAAGCTTGCCAATAAAGGATGGCCAACTATCATCAAAGAGTCTAACAAATGTAGACGTAAATATTCTTGCACTGTTACCAGACGCGTTAAATTAAGCCAACGATTGACACCAACTAAATGACTATATAAATTATTTATCAATGTATATGCATTATCCATCAAAGGTATTTCTAATTCATTACAACGATTAGTAAACTCAAGCCATAAGTCTTTAGGAATTGTTAATTGAGGTTGATCTGCTGGCTCATAAGAACCCATACCATTTTCTTGAGTTAAATCTGACATATTTTTACCTAATTTGTAGCGCAAACAACTTTATTACGCCCTGTTTCTTTTGCTTTATACAGAGCCGCATCTAAACGCTCTAAAAAATCATTGATTGTTTCTTTTTGCAAGTATTGTGCCACTCCACAACTAATCGTGATAGGCAAAGTATTGCCGTCACATTCAAACGGTTGCGACCTAGTAATTTCTAATAAGCGATTACCCACTTCTGTTGCGCCTTTTAAAGTTGTCTCTGGTAATAATGCTATAAATTCTTCACCGCCTAAACGATATAGCATATCGCTATTTCTAAATAAAGATGACATACGTTTACACATCTCTTTTATAACACAATCACCTATCACATGACCGTAGATATCATTGACATTTTTAAATTTATCTATATCAATCATCACCATAGATAGATTATTTCCATAACGTTGGCATCGATGTAACTCTCTTTCAAAGTCTTCATCAAAACGACCTCGGTTATAAAAGCCGGTTAAAGCATCACGGTTGCTTTTTTCTTTTAATTTTAATTTGATTTCATATTCTGATATTAGGCGTTTAGATCGCATTAATAATTCTTGCAGTTTATAAGGCTTTGATAAGTAATCATGTACACCGTCTCTAAAAGCTTCTGTTAAATCGTGTTCATCGTTACGAGCCGTCAACATCAAAAATGGAATATCTGCAAAACGCTCATCTGCTGTTTTTTTGCGAAGTAACTCAATCCCTGTCATATTGGGCATCATCCAGTCTGATATAATTAGCTCTACCTTATTATTTTGTAAAATATCCCATGCGATTTGCCCATCCGCAGCACCCATCACTGAATAGCCTAATTTTTTTAAGCTATGAACTAATATAGTTCTTAAAGACTCTTCGTCTTCCGCTATCAATATTAAACTACTCATACACAGCCCCTAATCAACTTTATTTAAAAATCCAAAAACAACACCTAAGATACCACCCGCTATATGCGCCATATGAGAGATGTTATCGTTTTCATTACCTACCACCATAAACTCTTTACCTAAGTAGGCTATCACTACAAATATCATTGTCAAAGGTAATTTACCAGCTTTACGATTAGTAAACGAGCTTAAGGTAATAAACATAAACACTATTCCGCTTGCACCTAACAATAAACCTGTAAATAAAAACGCATGTAATAAGCCTGTAACTAAAGCCGTTACTAACATCATAATTATTAAACGCCAAAAACCGTATTTTTCTTCTAACAATGGGCCAATTAACATCAACAATAATATATTGCCACTTAAATGCTGTAAATCATAATGCCCCAACACATGCGAAAACAACCTAAAATAGCTCCAAAAATCTTGAAAATCCATTCTATCCGCAACAGTAAACTTTAAAGATACCACCTCACCAAAAATACCTGCACCAAGTATAAAAACTATCAAAGACGCTATAGAAAAAGTCAATACAACTGGAGAATTATAACTTAATCTCATTTGCTCATCTCTTCTATACTTAACACTTTGCCTTTGGGCAATAATTCTCCAGAAGCAGTCCAAGCTCTATAAGCATTTTTTTCTTTAGAATGATCTATTTCTTCCATAACTTGACCTGTTTTATAAAAACTGCGACTAATGCCAATTAATTTATCATCTTTATATTCTTGTTTGGATGCCAACTGCCCTGTTTGATAATACATTTTAAAAATACCATTTCGCTTATTATTTTTATAATATATTTCAGATTCTAACCTAGCTTTTTTATCATACCAAGTACTAGCTACACCTTCTTTTTTACCTTTTTTATATGAAGTTTGGGCTTTTATATTTCCAGATGGATAATATTCTTGATGTATTCCATCAAGCTTACCTTTAATCCAATTTCTTTTGTCTGCTATTTTGCCGTCACTAAAATACTGAATACCCTCACCATGAGAGCGACCGTCTTTATAGTGATAACGGGCAAATATTTCACCCGTACGCAAATACACAACTGTTTCACCATTTAATTTACCATCGACCCAATTTTCAATACATAACAATGGGCCTTGTTTAAAATCTTTGGGAGATTTTGGCTTACCTTCAAAAACATTAAAATAATATTTAGCTACACCATTTTTTTTGCCGTCACGATATGTATATACAGCCTGTACATACTCACCACCACGTTTTAAAATACGACTTTGACGTCCTGTTTTATCCCCACAAGACACTAAAACTAAAACCAAAATAAAAAGACATAATTTATACGGTTTCATTTGCGATAACCTCTGCCGCTTGTAGCATTTCTTGCAATTCTTGGTGCGCCGCATAAATACGCAGACTTTCTGCCAAATTAACTAATTTTTGACCAAGCTGTTTTTTGTCATCATTACACGGTGGATTGGCAACGTCTAAACTAGATATAGACAATTCTAAATGGGCATCTGTATCTCTTTTGCGTAGTTGACTTAAAAAAAACTGTCGCTCTTGATCAGTTAAAAAGCGAAATAACTGTTCTTTACCATTTTTGGCAATCTTAACTAAATAAATATACTTATGAGCCATATCATACTGGGGCAGAAAGCAATACCTCTAAAGAACCATGCAGGCTATATTTATTTAAACTGGCAGGAATTAATAAAGTCATACCTTTTTGTAAATCAATATTATTATCGCACCATCTCAATTGACCTTCACCTGCTACTATCATTAAGACTTGTACCTCGTCATCAGTGCTTAACTCTACACTAGCTTTATTAGGCGTAGTCAAAGATAATTTATCAACCCAAAACTTATCACACTTGTTTAATCTAAACCGCTCAGCACCATCACAAGGCATTGCCAATGGGACTTCGATACGATTGTTACTTTTAGATAAATCCGCCACTGCTAATGTTTTATCTATGTGTAATTCTCGTGTTTTACCGTCTAATCCCTTGCGATTGTAATCATATACACGATATGTAGTATCAGAATTTTGTTGTATCTCAGCTATTACTGTACCACTACAAATAGCGTGAATAGTACCAGCTGGTAAAAATAAAAAATCCCCTGTTTTGACAGGAAACTCATCCAACACATCCATAACTTTACCATCAACTATGGCTTGTTTAAATTGCTCTTTAGTTAAATCTTGATTAACACCTTTAATAATAGTGGCATTATCTTTAGCGTACAAAACATACCAACACTCTGTTTTACCTAATTCATTTACCTCTAATTCACCAGCTTGTTGATCATTGGGGTGTACTTGCACAGATAAATTTTCACGGGCATCTAAAAATTTAACCAATAAAGGAAATTTATCAGCATATTTTGCCGCCAATTTTTGACCCATTAATTCAACTTTATAGTCAGTAAAAATTTTATGTAAACTGTTACCCGCCAATTTGCCATTGGCAATAATACTGCTGTCTAAGCCGTGGTCGCTTACTTCCCAAGACTCACCGATAGTTTCGCCAATGGCAATATTTTTACCTAATAATGAACCCATGGCATCACCGCCCCAGATTTTTTCTTTAAGTGTTTCTTTAAATATTAAAGGATATAATGCGCTCATGTTTTACTCGTATAAAATATAATAATAATATATAATAATATTAGTATAAATAAAAAAAGAGAAGGCAAGCCTTCTCTTTTTTTATTTAATCTTGTAATGTCTACTTTCCGCGTTCTTGATCGCTAACGCTTAAACGTTTGCAACCTTTAGCACGACGACGATTTATAATCTTACGACCACTTTTAGTAGCCATACGATGACGAAATCCGTGTCTGCGTAGTCGACGGCGAGTTTTTACTTTTCCACCTACTCCAGCCATATTTATCTCCTAGTACAGTTATTCTTATAAAGAGCGAGAAATCATACAGGTTTAAACCATAATGTCAATTTATTCTGGCGCACCTATTGAAAAAAGCATTTCCAAATCTGTCGGAGCACCCTCTAAACCAAGGTGCTTAGCCAATTTAGTATTATACATATCTGCAAATTCTGCTTTTTTTGATAATTTATCTGAAAATTTAGTATATTTAGTATCACTATCATCACTGCCCGGCTGTTTTACACGTCCACCTTGCACGCGTACACTAGGGCTGGTAGGACGCCTAGGCACACCCTCTGAATAATGTCTAGCCGGATGCTTTTTTACCCATTTAAAAAAATTTTTATGTGCTTTTTTTTCTGTCTTAGGCAATTTATCACCCTGTTCTGCTGCCCAAGCTTCATATTCATTAGCTATCAATTGCTCTTCTAAGTATTTTTTATAATCACTACGACTTGCATCTGGATGTTCAGCTTTCCAAGCTTTTTCAGCCTCTTTTTTTGCTAATTTTTGCTCTGCTAACCAAGTTTTATAAGCTTTACTAGCTGTATTATATGCAGACAACGCCTCTTTATATTGATCTTTAAGATTTTTATTAATCGCTTTGATAATTTTAGGTGCTTCACTAGGCTTATTAAAAATAATAGATCCATAGGCTATAAAACCATGGCAATCTTTAATCAATAACATTTGCTCATAGGTTTTGTCTTCGTCCTTTTTAGCCTGCAAATCACTCATACCTAAAAACAACAAAAAACACATAAGCAAGCGTATATACTTCATTTAATAATCCTTTATAATTAAACTATTAATAAACAAGTTTAAGGATACACCTTATTTTGGCAAGTTTATTGAAGATTTAACAATCTATCAGACATATTTTTTGACAAATTATACCAATACTCTATAACTTTTATATATGCAAACATCTACTATACAAAATATTGCCACTCCCATAGAAACGTGGGTAAACCCTAACCACACCATTCAACAGGGATGCAGTGCCATACAAAATCAAAAATCTCATGTAATTTTACTGGGCAAGCCCAATGCTCCTATGGGGATTGTATCCGCTGGAGATGTAGTAAATGCAATAGCAAACAACATTGATATTGCCAACACTCCATTAAGTGAAATTGCCACCACAAACATTGCTACCATAAACGAAAATTCTAGTTTAACAGAATGTTTAAAAATGTTTCAAGAAACACACGTACGCTGCATTTTTGTAACGCACAACAATAATATTACGTCTATTATTTCTAAAAATATTATTTTATCTAAACATTCTGAAATTTTAGATTTAGCCATTGCCGAAGCAACCGCCAAGTTACAAGAAACTGCCGATAACCGCGATGAATTACTAGGCACAGCCGCCCATGATATTCGCAATCCATTAGGGGTCATCTTAGCGTGGTGCGAGTTATTTGAAGACATTTTTGACGATCAAATCAGCCTTGAAATAAGCGAAGGCCTAGAAACTATTAAAAAACAAGCTACACATATTTTAGAAATTTTAAACCAATTCTTAGATGTGTCCAAAATAGAATCTGGCAAAGTACACTTACATATTACAGAATTTGATCCCGCCGAAATCATTTTAAGTGCGTATAAATCTAATTTAATTAGAGCGCAAAAAAAGATGATCCCCTTAGAAAATGACGCACCGTTAACTATGCCATTAATTAAAGGTGATAGAGACAGAATCCAGTCAACCATTTATAAACTAATTCAAAATGCTATTAAATATTCCAAAGCTGGAGAACTTATACGCATTAAAGCTTATAACGAAGAAGATAAGTTAAAAATAGAAATTATAGACAGCGGTCAAGGCATTCCACTAGAAGAGCAAGAGCGTATTTTTACCGCATTTGCCAAAACATCAACACGCCCAACTGCCGGAGAAACAAGCACTGGTTTAGGGTTAGCAATTGCCAAAAAAATTATTGAAATACATCAAGGCAAATTAAAATTAACAAGTGAGCCTGGCAAAGGCAGTATTTTCACCATTGAATTACCTAATTCATAAGAGATTATCATGCAAACTATTTATTTACTTGAAGACAATCCCATTATTAGCAAAGTCATAGATAAACACTTTGGCAAAGCTGGATATAACTGCACTGTATTCAACCGTGGCGACTTATTAAAAAATACGTTAGCCACTAATACCCCAGATGTAATGATATGCGACATTATGGTGCCTGGATTAACGGGCTTAGATATAGCCAGATATTGCAAAAGCACCAAACACTTGGCTAAAGTTCCAATAGTAATTTTAACAGCGATGACCGATCAAAAATACCGCCACGAAGCCAAGGAAATTGGTGTAGATATGTATATGACAAAAGACAATTTAGTATTAGCAAAACTTGTAGAAGATATAAGCCAATTAATAGCCAAATGATTAGAGAAACCATAAAAAAATTAGCTGGATATACACCTGGCGAACAACCTAATCCTGCAACGCATACCATTAAATTAAATACCAACGAAAACCCATACCCGCCCACTCCAGCAGTTAGCAATATTTTAAAAAATATACATCCAGATATTTTAAAAATATACCCACCTGCCGATGCTATAAGCGTGCGTGAAGCTACAGCTAAACTATTAAATATAAACCCTGAAGAAGTAATTGTTGGCAACGGTAGCGATGACATTTTAACAATGGTACACCGATTAAGTTTAGAACAAGGGACAAACTCTTGTGCTATGGCTCCTACATATACTCTGTATAGAACACTGGCCAAATTACAAGGGGCAGAACTTAATGAGCTAGATTTTGCACCTGATTATAAAATCAGTCAGGAGTTTTTACAAAACAATGCGCCTTTAAAATTATTACCAAACCCCAACGCGCCTACAGGAACTTTAATTAACAAAGAGGATATTAAAAAACTATGTGAACTTAGCCAAGGTATTGTAGTCATTGATGAAGCATATATCGACTTTGCTCCAGACAATGCCAGTGCTGTGGATTTAATTAATCAATATTCAAATTTATTAATTTGTCGCACCTTATCCAAATCATACTCATTAGCTGGGTTGCGTTTAGGCTTGGGTATTGCCAATGCAGAATTAATATCTCAAATGCATAAAATTAGAGATAGTTATAATGTAGATATTATATCGCAATTAATAGCAACAGAAGCTTTAAACGATAGCGCTTGGATGAAAACAAATGCTAAAAAAATTATAAAAACACGTATGTTTTTAGATGAAGAACTCACTAAAAGAAATTGGCAAACAATTAAATCGCACACAAATTTTATCTTCTGCCAACCACCCAAAAACATATCGGCCAACCTTGTATATAAGCACTTAAAAAGTCAAAATATTTTGGTTAGGCATTTTAAAGATAATAATATCAAAAATTTTATCCGTATTTCTATCGGCAGCGATGATGAATGTCGCAGTTTACTTACCGCCATAGATAGTCTATAAATCTGGAGTTGTAACCATGAATAACAAAGCCTACTTTGGTGATTTTGGTGGACAATTTGTCCCTGAAACCCTAATGACTGCACTTACTGAATTAGAAAATTCTTTTAATGACGCTTGGAAAGATGCAAACTTTAAAAAAGAATTTAATACCATATTACAAGAATATGCCTCTCGCCCTTCGTTATTATATAAAGCAGAAAAATTAAGCAAAAACTGGGGAGCCGAGGTATACTTAAAACGCGAAGACCTAAATCATACTGGAGCTCATAAAATCAACAATACCCTAGGGCAAATTTTACTTGCCAAACGAATGGGCAAGAAAAAAATCATAGCCGAAACAGGGGCTGGACAACACGGCGTAGCCACAGCAACAGTATGTGCTTTATTTAATATGCAATGCACTATCTATATGGGTAAAGAAGACACAGAAAGACAGGCTTTAAATGTGTTTCGTATGGAATTAATGGGCGCTAAAGTTGTACCTGTTACCAGTGGTTCTATGACATTAAAAGATGCCTGTAGCGAAGCTTTACGCGCATGGGTTGCCAACGTCAAAGACACTTACTATATATTAGGCTCTGTTACTGGACCTCACCCATATCCAAAAATGGTACGTGAATTTCAAACAGTAATAGGCAAAGAAACCAAAAAACAAATTAAAAAAGTCGAAGGGCGTTTGCCAGATGCTATTATAGCCTGTGTAGGTGGTGGCTCAAATGCGATGGGAATATTTCATCCTTTTATTAAAGATACAAATGTAGAACTTATCGGAGTAGAAGCCGCTGGTTTTGGTATTAAAACTGGCAAACATGCCGCCAGTTTAAAACACGGTAAAAAAGGTGTATTTCAAGGAGCTTTAGCCTATGTTTTACAAGACGCAAATGGTCAAATCACTCCTGCGCATTCTATTTCTGCAGGCTTAGATTATCCTGGCAGTGGACCTGAACACAGTTTTTTAGCACATAACAAACGGGCGCGTTACGAGTCTATCCGCGATGACGAAGCTGTTGCTGCTTTTTGTGAAGTAAGTAAACTAGAGGGGATTATTCCTGCCCTTGAAAGTTCTCATGCTTTGGCATACGCTAAAAAATATTGTCGTAAAAACAAAGGCAAATTAATAGTTGTTAATTTATCTGGACGTGGCGACAAAGATGTTGAACAAATAAAAACATATTTAGAAAATCAAAATCATAAAAAATAATGACTTTATGATAACTATTTTAGACAAAAATAATGTTTAATATTATCTTGTCTAAAATAGTTATTTATATTAAAAATATTAACTTTATATACCAAACCCCATTATTGGTACCGTTAATTTTATTAGCTAGTTTAATTTTTTTTAAAGATGCCACCAAAGACATACAATATATAGACTCACAATACGAACATCTTATATCTAACAAAGCTACTGTTGCATCTACCGAATCAATACATCCTAAACAATTTTATAATAAAAAAACTTACAAGCATCAAGTTGTTATAACCAATCAACATAAACTAAATTATAATTTAATTTGGTATAGTCATTCACCAACACCATTAACCTTGCCCGGATATATATTACATTATTCTGGACAATATATCCCGCTATATCCCAATGCCAATAATTTTGGGTTTAATTATCGTCAATATTTATTACGCCGTAATATTAATGCCATTGTTAAAACTAAAATAAAAAATATCCAAATACTAAAAAGAGAACCTAATATATTAGGCACTCTTGAACATATAAGGTATAAATTTCAAAACTTATTGTTTCATAAAATGCCCATCAAAGAAGCATCTGTCATCAATGCTTTGCTAACGGGCAATCGCAATTTTATTGACGAACAAACCAAAAACATTTTTATCAATACTGGCACAGCGCATTTATTGGCAATTAGCGGATTGCACTTGGCCCTAATAGCCAGCTTACTCTATTGGTTATTAGGTTGGATATTACCATACTATAAACATCGCATACCAATTGTAATATGCGTGATTATCGTATTGATGGCATTTAGCGGCTCGCATCCGCCTGTTGTTAGAGCTGGCCTAATGGTTATATTAGTTGCCCTAGCATTTTTAGTTAAACGGCCTGTACAATTTTTTAATATTTTATGCGCCTCATTAATTATAACTTTATTAATTTGGCCTTATCAATTATTTAACACTGGACTGTACTTAAGCTATGGTGCTGTCATGGGGATTGTATTAAGTATAAATTATTATAACCCTTCATCATTTTTTGGGCGTTTAATGGTGGTCTCAACCAGTGCTTGGCTTTGGACAATGCCTATAATTTTATTTACATTTAATAGCTTTCAAATTTTTAGTCCCATTTGCAATTTAGTCATCGTGCCAATTTTTAGTGTTTTTTTAACTATTGAAATTGTATTAATTATCATTGCCCTATGCACAGGATTTACTTGGGCTTGGTATTTAATTGCCAAAGTCTGCACCTTATTTTTATTATTAGTGCATAACATTAATCATATATTGCCACCATCTATCTTTTTACCACCACCAAATGCTATATTGGTAGTTAGTTTTTTATTGGGGATTTTATTATTTTTACAGCATTATAAAAAAGGCATAATAATTAGTCTGATAAGTGTCTTAATTTACTTACCTTGGGGCTTGGGGTTTTTAAGCTCTTCAGCAAATCAAATTATATTTTTAAATGTCGGCGTAGGCGATAGCACACTATTAACCAGCAATAAAAAAATTGCTGTTATCGATTGTGGAGGGTTTAAAAATGCTACGCAAAATGCATTATTACATCGTGGCTTTACAGAAATAGAATATTTATTTTTAACCCATAGTGATATGGATCATATAAAAAATATAAAACAATTAATGCAAAATTTTAAAATAAAAACATTAGTATTACCTAGAGCTATTTTAAAAACATCTTTAATCAAATATATTATTAAAAAATCACCAAAAACTATTTATGTATCTGAAAATGATTTATTAAATTTTGAAAAATTTAAAATACGCATTTTAAATCCACCATATAAAATAAAGCATAAAATTACTAATAATAACGAAAACAATTATTCTATCGCCATGTTAATTAGTCATAAAAATAAACCTTTAATATTTTTAGGTGGTGATATTGAAACTAAAAGCAAAAAACGTTTATTAAATAAATACGCTTTATTATTACATAAAATTAAAATATTTAAAGCTCCTCATCACGGACGCAATTCAATACGTGATAAGTTTTTTATTCGCAAAATCAAACCAAAAAATATTATTATTAATGGAATCACCAATAAAAAAATGAATACATATTTAATAATGTTTAACCATAATAATATTATTAATACACGTTTTACTGGTGAAACTGATATAAACTTATAATTAATATTTATAAATTCTATCCACACGATTGCCTAGGGAACAAATAATTTCATATTCGTGGGTTTGTTTTAAACACGCCCAGTCACTGACTGTAATCTCATCGCCCAAACATATTACCTCATCTGAGACTTTGGCGTGAGGCACATTGCTTAAATCAATTATAGTATAATCCATAGTAACTCGCCCCAATACCTTACAGGCCTTTCCATGCACCATAACATAACCCTTTTGCGATAAAGCCAATGGCAAACCATCAGCATACCCTAAAGATATTGTACCTAATCTTGTTGACTTAGTTAATGTATCACTACAGCCATAACTAATACTTGTGCCTGCTGGCAAAGTTTTAATTGCAATTAAACGTGATTTTAAAGTAATAACAGATTGTATATTAACTCGTTGACGACCTTGCATATCATATACACCATATAAATTAATACCTGTACGCACTAAATTAAAAGGAGCTTCAATGGATTGAGATATATTATTAATACCATCGCTATTGGCGATATGAAAATTTAAAGTAGTGCCTAATTGTTTTTTTAACCAGCCATGAATGGCACTTAAGTTTCTAATTTGTTTTTTAGAAAATTCTAAATCCTCATTGGCATTTGGAAAATGCGAATAAACACCCTCTATTTTTAAATGAGGCAATTTTAAAATTTCTTCCAACTCAATATATGCACGTTGCCACCACAATCCCAATCGCCCCATACCTGTATCAATTAAAATCTCGCACTGTGCAGAAATACCTAACTTTAAAGCAACATCAGAAATTGCCCTTGCCGTTTCTAATGAAGATAATGGTAAAATGATATGCTTTTTAATTGCAAGTTCAATTTCATACGGAGTTACATCTCCTAATACTTGAACCCGTTTTGCATTAATTTTATATAAAGCTAACGCCTCGTTCACATTTGCCACACCAAAAGTATCTGCGCCAACCATTTGTAAAGCTTTACAAATTGGCTTCATACCCAAACCATACGCATTAGCTTTTAAAACTGGCATCACCTGTTTAGAACCTACAAAATCCTTAATAGCTTGATAATTAGATTGAATTTTTTTTAAATCAATTTCAAGCCAAGCTCTATATGATTTATCAATAATTATTTTAGACATTCTAACAGTATGCGTTTTGATACTTGATATTGCAATAGCTTTAAGCCTATCTATAATACCAATTTTACCCAAAAGAGAAAATATGCCTGAGACAATTAATATTGATGCTTTAAAAGCTGACGAAGCGAGCCTTCGCGCCCGTTACCAAAAATTTAAAAATATGGGTCTAAGGTTAGATATGACCCGTGGTAAACCAGCCCCTGAACAATTAGACTTAGCTAATGATATGATTAATATTTTAAGTGCTAAAGACTATAAAGATATTAATGGCGTAGACTGTCGCAATTACGGTGGATTAGATGGCCTTGCAGAAGCCAAAAAATTATTTGCCGATTTTTTAGAAGTCAACACAGATGAGATTATCATAGGTGGTAATGCCAGCTTAAATATTATGCATGATATTATAGTGCGCGCAATTACCCACGGCACTTGTGATTCTGATACACCTTGGGGTAAATTAAATAAAATTAAATTTTTATGTCCTGCGCCAGGATATGATAGACATTTTGCTATTTGCGAACATTTTGGTATAGAAATGATTACTATTGGCTTAGAAGACAATGGCGATCCTAAAATGGATGAAGTCCAAAAATTAGTTGCCAATGACGACAGTATAAAAGGTATGTGGTTTGTGCCTAAATATGGCAACCCCACTGGCTTATCTGTTAGTGATGCCACCGTAGATAAATTAGCATCTATGCCAACGGCAGCTAAAGATTTTAGAATTATGTGGGATAATGCCTATACAGTACACCATCTAAATGACAACCACGATAAAATCAAAAATTTATTAGAAGCTTGTAAAGCTAATGGCAATGACAATCGTGCTTTTATCATAGGCTCTACTTCTAAAGTTAGTTTTGCTGGAGCAGGTGTTTCTATGGTTGGTTGTTCGCAAGCAAATATCGCTTGGTTAAAATCACATCTATCCATACAAACCATTGGTCCTGACAAATTAAATCAACTGCGTCATATTAAATTCTTTAAAAATATGGATGGTATAAAAGCGCATATGCAAAAACATGCGGCAATTATTAAACCCAAATTTGAAAAAGTTTTAGAAATATTAGAAAACGAACTAGGCAAAAAAAACATTGCCAAATGGTCTAATCCAAATGGTGGTTATTTTATTAATTTTGATGTACCAAATAATTGTGCTAAAAAAGTAGTGGCAATGGCAAGTGAGGCAGGCGTTAAACTAACTGGGGCTGGGGCAACTTTTCCATATAAAAAAGACCCAAATGATTGCAACATCCGTATAGCACCAACATTACCGTCTATTACAGAAATTGCACAAGCAATGGAAATTGTGGCAATTTGTGTTCAAATTGCCGCTATAGAAAACTTATAAAAACTACACAATAGCCATAGCCTTAGGTTATGGCTATTGTTTTATTTAAAAAATCTACCAATGCTTCTTGAGTATTAAAAATATGGTGTGGGTTTGCTGATTTTAAATGATTAAAAGGTTGATATCCCCATGTTACACCTATGGCTTGAACATCAGCCTGTAAGGCATGTTTAATATCACTGGTAGCATCACCTATCATAAAAATGCTATTAGCGTTAATTGACATATCTTTTTGTAATTTTTTTAATTTATCTGCTTTATTGCCAGCTGTTTCTTCACCTAAAACTTGAGTAAAATATTTATTAATGCCTTTACGATTTAAAGTAGGTTTTACAACTGATTCATGATTGGCCGTAATAATAACTAATGTAGCTATTTTGCTTAACCTTTTTAATGTTTGTTCAATACCCGCAAATAAATCCACCTTATCTGTTGTGTTGTCCAAATAAGCCATAGTTTTATATACAAAATCTTTGTGTAAATGTTTTGGCATTTTAATTTGATGGGCTAAGGCTTCAAAACTCATTGTCGGTAAATATTGTAAATCTGTTACACAAGGCAATTTAGAGTATTTTATCTGCTCACACGCATAACAGGCAGCTTTAATATTATGCTCGGCAGAATCTAACAAGACTCCATCGTAATCAAAGGCAACAACTGCTTGTCCAATCATATATTCTCACATTTATAGATAAAAAAAGCTCTGTGCATATTACACAGAGCCTTTGTATTTTAAAACATATAAAAATATGCGTTAATTATTAAGCAGTGATATGTTGAATCAAATCAACTACTTTATTTGAATAACCCCATTCGTTGTCATACCAAGATACTAACTTAACGAAATTATCATTTAAAGCGATACCAGCTTTGGCATCAAACACTGAAGTAAGTTCTTCACCAACAAAGTCAGTAGAAACAACTGCGTCTTCTGTGTAACCCATAACACCTTTTAAATCGCCTTCAGAAGCTTCTTTAATAGCAGCACAGATTTCATCATAAGATGCGCCTTTTTCTATGCGACAAGTCAAATCAACAACTGAAACGTCAGGTGTTGGAACGCGAAAAGCCATACCAGTTAATTTGCCATTAAGAGCAGGTATAACCTTACCTACTGCTTTAGCTGCACCTGTTGAACTTGGGATAATATTTGCACCAGCACCACGACCTCCGCGCCAGTCTTTCATAGAAGGACCGTCAACAGTTTTTTGAGTGGCAGTAGTAGCGTGTACGGTAGTCATAAGACCTTCAACGATACCAAATTTATCATTGATAACTTTAGCCAAAGGAGCTAAACAATTAGTTGTACAAGAAGCATTAGATACGATTTCTTGTCCTGCATATTCTTTATGATTAACACCCATTACAAACATAGGAGTAGAATCTTTTGAAGGTGCAGACATAACTACTTTTTTAGCACCAGCAGCAATGTGCTTACGTGCTGTTTCGTCAGTTAAGAAAAGTCCTGTTGATTCAACAACAACTTCTGCACCAACATCGCCCCATTTTAAATCTTCTGGATTACGTTCTGCAGTTACACGAATAGATTGACCATTTACAACTAAGTTGCCATCTACTACTTCAACAGAACCATCAAAACGACCGTGAGTTGAATCATAACGCAACATATAGCTCATATAATCAACGTCAATAAGATCATTGATGCCTACAACTTCAACACCTTCACGTTTAACAGCAGCGCGAAATACCAAACGACCGATACGACCAAATCCATTAATACCAATTTTTACTGTCATAATTTTCCTTTATTTTAAACAGAAAACATAAAAAATACTTAATTTTTTGAACTCAATACTTTATAAATACCATTAAAAATGTCAAGATATTTCACCTGAATGTTTTATTTCAAACTAATTTAAAGGCCAATATGAGCACAAACACACCCAAAAACACACAAATATGGCTACCTTTTACTCAAATGAGTGAAATAACCAAAAATCCCCCTATCGAAATAAAAAAAGCTAAGGGCGCTTGGCTATACGACAATAATAACAACAAATATTTAGACGCAGTTGCATCTTGGTGGGTATCCGCGCTGGGGCATAACAATCCCAAAATTGCTAAAGCCATAGGCGAACAAGCCAAAAAATTAGATCAAGTTATTTTTGCAAATTGCACCCATACAGGCGCACAAGAAGTAGCCAAAAAAGTATTAAATTTGTTGCCAAATAAATTACAAAAAGTCTTTTTTAGCGACAATGGCTCCACTGCTGTAGAAGTGAGCTTAAAACTAGCTTTACAATATCATCATCAAACTGGCAACCCACAAAAAACTAAAATTATGTCATTAAATGATGCCTACCACGGAGACACCATAGGAGCTATGAGCGTAAGTGGCACCGAGCATTTTTTTGCACCCTACAAACCAATGTTATTTAAATCGCCAAAAATTAAAAATTGGAATAAACTAGAACAAACAATCATTAAACACGCACACAAAACTGCTGCTATTATTGTTGAACCGCTAATTCAAGCGGCAGGCGGTATGAAAATTTATCACATAAAACACCTGCAACAATTAGCAAAATTATGCAAAAAACACAATGTTTTAGTCATATATGATGAAATAGCCACTGGCTTTGGCAGAACAGGCACAATGTTTGCCATGGATCAAATTGGCACCTCCAATTTATACGCTCCAGATATGGTATGCCTATCCAAAGGCTTAACAGGCGGAACAGTAGCCATGTCGATTACCGCTTGTAGCAATAAAATTTATAAAGCTTTTTTGGGGCCATACTCTGCTAATAAAACGTTTTTTCATGGTCATTCGTATACCGCTAATCCAATAGCCTGTGCGGCTAGTATTGCCACATTAGACATATTTGCCAACCAAAATATAATAAAAAATATGCAAAAAAATATGCAATACTTTAATGATTGCGCACAAAAATTTGCCAAAAATTTACCTTTAAAAAACTTTCGTGCCTTAGGCTGGGTAGCCGCTTGGGACATAGATGATGTACGTAAATCACAAAAACAAAGATTAAGTCCTATAATCACAAAAACCGCACTCAAATACGGATTGCTAATTAGGCCATTAGGTAATGTGCTTTATTTTTGGCCACCAATTACATTAACTAAAACCGAAATTGATTTTATGTTTAACACCACAAAAAAAGTGTTAAACGAAATAATGATTTAATATGCAATAAAGCCTGTTAGTAATAATAAAAAACTTTATACTGCCATTTTTATTAAAATTTAACAAAGAGAGAATTATGGAAACTGTTGATGATATCACAATGAATTACGAAGAAGACGGTCTTTTAAAAGTTAAAGAACTTAAAAAAGAAGTCTTAACCAAAGGTGCATGGGCAACTGTAATGTTTACATTTCAAGAGTGGAGCAATAAAGACGAAGATTACGGCCCTGTTAAAGCTACTATTCGCCGTTATCAAAAACGAGATGGCAGTTATAGACAAAAATCTAAATTTAATATCACTAATGGCAAACAAGCTCGCCAAATTATCAAAACATTAGATAGCTGGTTTCCTGAAGAAGAAACTAACTAAAACCACCAAACCCGCTTACGATATTGATTGTAAGCGGGAAAATTTTTTATTAACTTCAACTCTTCCCTGCTAGCACGGTAAGATTGGCATAAAACAAACGTCAAAAATATAAACATATTAAAAAAACTAAAACGATATAAACCTATACCTAAAGCACCAAAAAACGAACCAATATACATGGGATGACGCATAAACCTATAAATGCCTTTTGTTACTAACTCACGTGCCTCAGTCATAATAGAAAAACTGCGTCTAAGATAAAAAACACCGACTATTTGGATTGACAAGCCAATAATCAATAACAAAACACACAAACTTTGTAACTGTGGCTGGGTTACAGGTGCTGGCTTAAAGCTATACGGGCTCAATGCAAAAGGCAACATTGCAGTACCTAATGGGTAAATAGTCTGCCAAAAACCAACAGCCCTATCTACAGCTTTTAACCTAGTAATATAAGCAATAATAAATAGCAAAAATTGAGTGTTTTCTAAATACCATAATAAAGGCATAGAATAACTGTGCAAATAACCGAAACGGTAATAAATCCAATAAGTAAAAAATAAGCCACCTATTATGCGCCCTATCAAATCCCACCGACTAAGCCAGTTAAATGGTATGGCCAATATATTAAATAACTTATCTAACATTTTAAACGTTTAAAAGTTAAATATACCTAACCAACCTATAGTCTACTAATTTTTAATATAACGCAATACACCACCTGCAGTAGTAAAGCCTGCACCAAAAGTAGTCATAACAATATTATCCCCATGCTTTATGCGATTAGTATCAAATGCCTCACGCAGAGCAATACCCACCGAAGCACTAGAGGTATTTCCATATTTTTCTAAATTAATAAATACCTTATCACTACTTAACTTTAATTTTTTACCTACAGACTTAATAATGCGTATATTAGCTTGGTGCGGTATCAAAAGCGAAATATCATCTAAGCCTAGACCACTTTCTTCTAAAACAGCTTTAGATATACCTGACATAGAATTGACCGCATGCTTATACACCGCTTGTCCATCCATAGTTATATATTGTAAACGTTTATCAATTACATCTTGCGATGCTGGATTTCTGGACCCACAGCCAGGTATTTTTAATAAGTCTGCACAATTGCCATCAGAACTTAATTTAAGCCCCACCACATCAAAACCATCTTTATCAGTATCCATCTCTAATACAAATGTAGCGGCACCATCACCAAATAAAATGCAAGTATTTCTATCTGTAAAGTCAGAAAATTTAGTTAAAGTATCCACACCTACAACCAAGGCTTTACGATATGCACCTGCTCTTAACATATTATTGGCAACCTCTAAGGCATACATCATACCACTGCAAGCAGCAGAAACATCCAAACATACAGCAGTGGTAGGCACACCTAATTTAGCTTGCAAAATACATCCTGTAGAAGGAAACAACATATCTGGACTTGTAGTGCCAACCACAATTAAATCAATATCATCGGCACACAACCCTGCATCATTTAATGCATTTGTCGCGCTAATCAAAGCTAAATCACTTGATGCTTGCTCTTGGCTTGATATATGCCTTTCCTGTATACCCGTTCGGGATACAATCCACTCGTCATTTGTATCAACCATTTGTTCTAAATCTTGATTAGTAAGCACCTTATCCGGTACATAACAACCAAATCCCGTTATTCTTGCAATTTTCACAGTATCTCCAGAAGCTATATTTATAACATAAAAACTATTTATAATATCACTATATCGCTAATATTTCAATTATCCTAAAAAATATTCATCACACTTCACTTAAAATCAAATTTACAAAATAGGCACCCAATAACATTGGATATTATTAGGCATAAATTGCAATAGTTTATTTAATGCTTCTGCATTGGATATTTTAACAGCATATAAATTTGCCGATATAAATTTATCTTGCATCATTATTGGTGATTGAATAAACACATTTGCCATATTCCATACAGATCCAATTTGATGATGAACCTTCTCGACAGAATTAGATATCAAAATATCATTTATAAAAAACAATAAAGGAAAAGACACCTCCTCAGCACATCTAAAACGCATTAAAGACAAACTAATAAAATTATAATTATCTATAAAATTAGATGTCACTGGCACAGACTTATCCACCGTAAAAACAATCTCATTGCCTGTACTAAATTGAAATAATGATATCGAGGCTACACTACCATGTGCATTCACTAAAGTAATAGGCAACGATTTTTTAAAATTAACCATCAATGCTTTTGTATTATTTATTATCAAATCATTATGACCATAAAAATTAGCACATTTACCATCGTGAACAGGTATTAAATGATAGCTTAATTGCTTTTGGTTTTTTTGATTAATTATATTAATAATTTTCTTATAGTCCGCTTGTAATGCCCACTTATGCTCTAATACAGAAACATTAATAAATTGATACAGCAAAATAACTAAAGATAAAGCCTCAAACACATATTTTATCTTCCCATCTAAATTAAAAATAAAAATATATAATAAATACACAGTAATTGGCACAATATATATGTATACTCTTGCGGGTCCAAAATGCGACATAAGTGCCACAACTATAGCAACCCATAATACTCCCACAAAATAAAATGCAACAAATCTTGTTTTAACACTTATCGCACTCATTAAGACCAAAACAACTATAGGTAAACCTATAACAGATTTAAGTATTAATATTCCATTAGTTATCAATAAAGAAAAATCCGTTACAACACTTTGTTGCTGAGCTAAAAATAAAATATGTCGATAGAAATACACTACCACTAAAATTATAAAACACGGCAAAATAACATCTAACCATTTACCTTGTTTTTGTTTAACTTCCGCTACATATATATAGCCCAAAATTGGCACAATAAACAAAAATGCAACCAATAAGGTTAACTGTGATAGTAAGGTTAATAAGCACAACACCACTGTTCTTTTATTACAGGCTTGATATGTTAATAATAGTAAAAACAAACAGACCTCTAAAACAACATAAGAATAAGGCCTAGCCATATGAGAATAATGCACTAATATTGGTGATGTAATACAAAATAAAGCCACACATATAGAATAAACATTATGCTTTGTTCTGCGCCAAAAGGCATAATACATAACCAAAGGGGTAACACAACCAGCTAAAAAATTAGGAAATCTATACCAAAACTCTTGATGGACACCTTGCATAAACCACAAACGATTAAACGCATGAGTTAAAGGTGGATAATTAGAAAAAATATCCGAAAATAATATTCCAAAAAAAGATGAATCTGGATAGTCTTGCAATGGCCAGATTTCATCATACTCTAAGCCTCTAAACATTCCAGAAATACGCACCATAAATGATATGCACAATAACAATAAATATATAACAAATGTATGCTTTGTGAACAGTGTTTGAAGTTTAGCTAACATCAATATTTTAGTATAAGATTGGCTAATGCCTGTTGTTTTTTTGTTAATATCGATTTGTAACGTTTATTTAGTTGAGCGATATGCGCATGGGCCTCTTGATGATTACCCAAAAACAAACTGGCTTGGGCGATGCCCAAAATTACATCAGGACGTGTATCACCTTTTTTTAAAAATTGTTTATATAAATTATAAGCATATTGCCATCTATGTAAGCGTAAACTTGTTTTAGCTAAAAAGTATTTTAAAGGCTCGTTAAATTTTTCTAACTCTGTTTGATATATTTTATCTAACAATTGGTTTGCTTTGTTATTATTTTTAGTAAACAATGCCACTTTTAACAACCCTACCCAACCTTGCGAACTGTACGGGTATAATTCTGCGTGTTTTACATAAGCTTTTATAGCCTTATTAACATATCCGTACTTTAAATTAGTATCAGCTATTAACATATCAGTAGCTTTTGGCTTATCAGCACATTTAAGCAAATTGATAATCAAATCTTGCGGATAAGTACGTGCCACCATAATTTTAATAAATAATTGTTGTGATTTAGTAAAGTGCAATAGAAGCTTGTTTATATCATCAGATTGCGCTACTAGACTAGCTATTGAATCTCTGTAAAAATAATCGTGATAATCTCGAAACATTTCTGTTAACAATGGCACCAGCCTTGCAGATAAATTTTGCGTATTTAAACCCATTTGTGGAACAATTTTTGAAATATTAACATAATGAGGTGAAATTTGCTCTAATTCATTTGCTATACTTAAAGCTTGGCTTTCTTGATGAAGCTGTCGATAAAGCCCAAATAAACGCCACCGTAAAAAAGATTCTTTGTGTAAAGAATTTAATTTATTTTTAGATAACTCTAACGATTTAACTGCCTGTTGTAATTTACCTAAGGAAGCCAAATTTTGCCCTTGATAATAATGATAATGTGCTACTCCAGAGCGAATAACCAAATATATACATAAACAAATCACAGGTATTAAAATTAATTGCTTTAATTTAACATACCTAATATTAACAACAAAATTACCACCTACTATACTTAATAAAATGGCATAATTAGTCCAAAAAACTATAGGAAAAAACTCATAACGCATAGCCCCACTTAAGCCTATAGAAAATACCCACGCCAAATGTATTAAACAAATAGGAATAGCCGTTTTTACAGGATGCCGATAAAACAAAAATAATGGCAATAAAATAATTGCTAAAAAAACACTTAGACCAACTATGCCTAAAGAGCCTAACAACTGGGCGTATTCATTATGAGCTGTATTTAAAATTAAACCAAAACCAGGTAATAAATACCAATCTGCTGGGGCAAAACTATTAAATAAGCCAATATAACTACCAGCACCATGACCTAATAAAGGTGCGTTTTTACATAAACTTAAAGCTGTTTGGATAGTAGTATACCTAACTGCCTGAGACACGCGTAAATAATTTAAAACACTCTCATTTAAAGATAACAAAACAGCAAAAACAATTAGCAATAATAAAATAATATAAAAAATGTTTTTTTTATGCCTAGTTATATATGCTAATGCAAAAATAATACTAGAAAGCACAAACGCTAACGATGAGGATTGACTACGACATTTAGCAAATGCAAAAGATAAAACTAAAAGTGCAACCACATAAAGCACATATTGAATTTTAGAAGTATTGATATTTTTTATATTATATAATTGAAAGACAACACAGATTATCGGCGCAATTAAATAAGCCCCAAAAATATTAGGATTACCCAATGGCCACATTAAACGGTTTAAATTATGATAATATAAAAAGCCTAACCCCATTAACGCCGTCAATACACCACCTAAAATAATAGCGTAAATGATATGCTTAATATTGATAGCAGAAAATTTTAATACACTAACTATTGCTATCCATAAACCAATAAATAGCAAATCGACAGACCTATGCCAAGATGCCAAAGCAATCTCGCTGTAAAATACAGAATAAATGTTTAGTAAAGCAAATATAAAAAAACCAATACTTAGAGCATTTATTTTACGACTATGCAACAAAGAGCCGGTAGCTACAATCACTAAACATTGAAACACCAATTGCTTTACATATATATAACTATATAAATCAACAAGTATAAACGATGGAATTAACGCAAAAATAAAAAGAATATTGGGCATTTATAAATTGTAACCAAAAAAAAACGGCGAGCAACAAAGGCTCGCCGTTTTAATAATATTTAAATTTAAATATTAATTAGTTTCACCTGGAGAGAAAAATTTATCCGCTCCAATCATTGTAGCATCTGTAGGTGCCGCACTAGATGCAGCAGAAGTATCTATATCTTCTTTAATATCAGTAACTTTTTTAACTGAAGCATCTGTTTTTAAGACATGAAAATATTCATTACCTTCACCCCAAAATGATGGATAATCAGAAATATGAACTGTAGTTTTAATATTTACAGAAGCAGCTAAAGTTAAAGTATTTAATGCATAATTAGAATTGATGACTTTTGTAGGAGCTGTGACACTGTCTAACTCAGGAACTTTTAAAGCACCACGTTGAGGCGATTCAAAAGTTTTTACAGATAAGTTTTGATCATTCATTAAACATGCAAATGCTTGACCTACGCCATTGTCGCTAGCATCAACATTAGCTTTAGCCGCTTCTAAACCAGGAAACACATCTTTGTTATCCATAGTGTACATAGCCATTGAACTTGCCATTGCTTTAAGATTTGACATAGATTTAACAGCATTGGCTTTTTCTTTTGCCTTGCCAAGTGATGGCAATAACATTGAAGCCAAGATTGCGATAATCGAAATTACAACTAGCAATTCGATAAGGGTGAAGCCTTTTAGTAGTTTTTTCATACTACCTCCTAAAAAAAAGAAAAAAGTGTAAATAAAACATATACCACATATCTGATATTGTCAATACATAATTTAAAATATAGTATGCTCTATCGTACAAGTTAAGGCTGTGTTCCTTCTGTGGCAAATAATCCCGTGCCTATCAATAACGAATCTGACACCTTATTAGTGCTTACACCTACGCCAATTTCATCCATATTTACAATTTTTTTTACAGAAGCATCGCTATATAAAGCATGAAAATAAGATGAGCCTGCTTCCCAAAAACTAGGCCTGTCCATTATATGAATGGTAGTCGACAAATTTATCCCCTTAGATAATGTATTTGTATTAAATACATAACTAATATTAGTAATAGAAGTAATTGGATCATTACCAACAACTACGGGACGTTTTAAGCGTGCCTTTTGAGGACACTCTAATACATCATTGCTTAAATCTTGATCATTTAATAAAACCCTAAATGCATCATCCACATCTGAAGATGCTGTAGTATTAGCCTTAGCTGTAGTTAAACCAGGATAAATGTCATTATGATCCATTAAATACATAGATACTGCACTATCTAAAGCCTTTAAATTGGACATTGATTTGGATGCATTAGCCTTTTCTTTAGCTTTAGTCAAAGAAGGCAATAACATAGACGCCAAAATGGCAATGATAGAAATCACCACCAACAACTCTATCAAAGTAAATTTTTTAATTAACAAACGTTTCATACCAACCACTAGTTTTAAAATCGGGCACAACTATAATAAAAAATATTTCACATTCAATTAAAAGTATAAATAAAAGTATTTAAATAGCAGTTGACAAATTTATATTCCACCTTAAATTAATACTGCTTTTAAAATCACTATTTGGAGAGGTCTATGTTTGCAACTTTATGCGCTATTACATTACATGGGGTAGATGCTATCGAGGTGGCTGTTGAGCTTGACGCGAGCAATGGGATGCCTTCATTTCAAATTGGCGGATTAGGTGATTCTGCAATCAAAGAAAGCAAACAAAGGGTGATTTCTGCTATTAAAAATTCTGGATATAAAATACCACCCAGACGCATTACAGTAAATTTAGCACCAGCAGATTTAAAAAAAGAAGGCACTTGCTATGATTTGGCCATTGCTATTGGATTATTAATAGCGACTAATCAGATTGAAATATTAATAAAAGGCAAATTTTTGATATTAGGCGAATTGTCATTAGACGGTAAATTACGTCCAGTATCTGGTATTTTACCCGCAGCTATTATGGCTAAAAAACAACAATATGATGGATTAATTCTGCCTAAAGAAAATCAATCTGAAGCAAGCGTTGTAGAAGATATCAAAATAATTGGAGTCAATAATTTGCTAGAAGCAATTAAATTTTTATCTAATGAATTTATACCCAACACAACAGAAATACATAATATTATACCAAACAACGAAAACTACCCTGTAGATTTTAGTGATATTAAAGGACAAGAAGGTGTTAAACGTGCATTAACAATTGCAGCAGCTGGAGGGCATAATTTAATTTGTATAGGCCCTCCTGGATCAGGCAAAACAATGTCTGCTAGAGCCATACCATCTATTTTGCCAAGCTTAAGTAAACCAGAAATGCTAGAAACCAGTAAAATTTATTCTGTGGCTGGATTACTACCCACTAATTATCCATTAATACATACTAGGCCATTTAGAGCCCCACATCACTCAATATCAGAAGCCGGCCTAGTCGGTGGCGGTAGCAATCCTATGCCAGGAGAAGTAAGTTTGTCACATAATGGCGTATTATTTTTAGATGAACTAACCGAATTTAATCTGCGTACATTAGAATCATTACGCCAACCGCTAGAAGATAAAAAAATTACCATATCAAGAGCTAAACGGACTGTAACATTTCCATCAAATACTATGCTATTAGCCGCCATGAATCCATGTCCTTGTGGTTTTTACGGTTCTAATTCCAATAGCTGTACCTGTACAAGCAATCAAATACAAAAATATCTGAGTAAAGTATCAGGGCCTTTGCTTGATCGTATTGATATGCACATAGAAGCCCCTCCTGTAAACAAAACTGATTTATTAAGCAATACTAAATCAGAAACATCGGCATCAATAAAAATTAAAGTAGAAAATGCCAGAAATGTGCAATTAAAACGATTTCAGAACCAATCTAATATGCAAATACATAGTTGTTATTCTAATTCGGATATGAATCCTCGTCAAATTAAACAATTTTGCTTATTAAATACACAAAATACTAAATTAATGGAAAAAATGTTTGATAATTTAAACTTTTCGGCGCGTTCATACAATAAAGTCTTAAAAATAGCACGTACTATAGCCGATTTAGACGATTCAAAAAATATAGAACAAAATCATTTATTAGAAGCCATTCAATATAGAACTCTAGACAGAAAATATTGGGGTTAACAATATTCAATCTAAAAAGTCTTTAATTAGTACGAAATAATCCCATTATAGCCTAAAAAAATAAATTTATAGTTATACACCGCCTATCAATCCAAATTATCGGCAAAAATACTTGACCTAAGCGATTTATCTGATTTAATCATCAGACGAGATTGATTGACTGCCAAAATTGTATTGTAAAAAAACCGATTTAAACGATGGGTTTTACCGATGATTAAGATTTAATTACAAGATGTTTATGATTGAGTTTTACTTTGTAATAATACTTAAATTCAATAATGGCAATAGTTTATCAAAAATCAATGAAATATATCAGCGTTCCTGTTATAGTAATAGTATTAGTAGTTAAAAGAGGTAATAGTAACTATTCTTTTTTTATAAAATAAATATGAATAAAAAACAATTAACATTTATGGATAATATTAATACTAATGGCCGTAAAGAGCCATTAACTATTATTAAAGCTAATAATTTAGAAAATAGCACTATAACTTTTGATGAAATTTTACTAGGTCAAACTTCGATTGTAGCTCCGGAAGGCGCTGTACTTGAAAGACGTGTCAATCCTGATACATCACAAGAATATTTAGTTAAACGATTTAACCATGTAGTTGGAACACATAATGGTGATTTAAGATCAGTTGAAATAGAAATAGAAACACTACCCAGTCAGGGCTTAACAGACTATTTTGATGATAAAGTATTATTAACTCTACATTCTTTAGCTTTAGAAAAAGACTCTTATGAGTATTACACAAATATTTCAGAAATTTGCGCCGCTAGAGATTGGCCTTTAAATGGTGAATATATTGCTAAAGTACGCAAAAGCTTAGAAAAACTAGAAGGTACTTCTATTGCCAGTGATCAATTTGTTGATCCTGATACTAACGAATCAATTAAACAAAGAATAAATTTATTATCTCGTTATGTGCGTTTTAAAGACGAACAGCGTTCAACATCAATCAAAAAAGACGGTATTTTATATGATGATGAAATTAAATTTAAAAAAGATTTTTTAATTGAGATAAATCAATTTTTTTTTAAGAGTTTGCAAAAACAAAAAATAAAACTTGATATTAAGGTTTTAAATTCATTTAGAAATAAAACAGTTGAAAAATTATATCGCTTTTTAAATACAATGTTTCAATTAAAATCAGAAATTGAAATAAATCTAACAGATTTATGTGAAACTTTAGGCATTACTGTGCCTAAGTATATTTCTAATATAAAACGTAATATTTATGTACGTTATATCAAAGAAATAGAAAAAAATAATATAATCAAACCTTTTGATATTAAAACTAATTATTATAAACATAATAAAATTTGGCGTGTGAAATTTGAACGTGGTGAATTTTACGAGTCTCTTGAAGATAGATGGGCAATGAAACCAGCTTTATTTAATATTTTTAATTATTTGCACGCCGAATTAAAATTTAAAAAACATGAAGCTCATACTTTGATGGGTAAATATGCCAATGAGCTTATTCAAGAAAATATCAATTATTTGCGTTTATCATTAGAAATTACTCCAAATGTGATTAGATATCCAAAAGCTTGGATGAAAAAATCATTAGAAAACAATTGGGATCATAGTTTAAATTTACAAATCTTAAGAGAGTTAAAACACAGTAAAACACCATTAACACAATATCAGCAATCTTGGGAAAAACGTGATTTTAATGAAGAAGAAAAACAAGCATTTGAACGTTGTACTATTAAATTTAAAATACCAGAAAACATAGTTATTCCTTGGATTAAAACCCATGCTAATTTTGATTATATCAAACAATTAGATAAGGTTTTTGATTTATTAAAACCTGAAGAACAAAAATATGATTATTTAGCTACTATGATTAGACATCGAGACTCCAGAGTTTGGCGTATAACAATACCTGGCAGTGAGCAAGAACAAGTTGCCAATCGTATACAAAAACAGAAATATCAATCTTTGTTTGCTAATGAAATTGTAATTGAACCAGATGACATAGAAACATCAGATAATATCACACCTGTCGCCCCTCCTATGCCCAATATATTAAATTTAATGGACGCCTTAAAACAACATTTAGGAGAAGAATATAATAAATTGTTTAATGAAACATATATGGCTGCGGAACCTGTTTTAGTTTTAGGTGGCATTGATAGCCCAGAGGCAATTAGAGATGCAATTTTAATTCAGATGCAGAAAACATATTTGCCAAATTTTATTACGCAAAATGATTAAACGGGTTGGTATTTTTAGCTCAACAAGAGCTGATTATAGTTATTTGAAACCTGTTGCCAAAGCTTTGCAACAATTAAAAATAAAAGTGGTTTTTTTTATTACTGGATTACATTTACGTCAAGATCGAGGCAATAGTATTAAATATATCCAATCAGATGGTTTTGTTTTTTATACTATTACCAATCAGTTGCATACTGATGAGGCAATTAATCAAGCTGGTATAAATGGCGATATATTAAAACAATTGCCGATGTTATTGTCAGAAAAGAAAATACAATTTCTTTTATTATTAGGTGATAGAAGCGAAATATTAACCGCGGCTTTATCGGCTATGCACATTAATGTTGCCATTGGACATATCCATGGTGGTGATTTGTCTTATGGAGGCGGTATTGATGATAGTATTCGTCATGCCGTTACAAAGTTAGCTCATGTGCATTTTCCTGCTAGTAACGATAGTGCTAGACGTTTATTGAGGTTGCAAGAAGCACCATGGAGGATTATAAAAGCAGGTGAAACAAGTTTAGAAAATATTAAGCAATCTGATAATACATTTTTACAACGGTTTAATTTACCTCAACCCTATGCCGTATTATTGCAACACGGCGAGGCATTACAGGCTGATAAGTCTGTAGAGCAGTTTAAAAGTGTATATACTGCCCTGTGTAGTTTTGATTTACATAAGGTTGTGATTTTGCCTAATGATGATCCTGGTGCAAAAAAAATGATTGCATTTATAAAAAGTCAATCCAAGACATCTGCAACAACCGTTTTTAACACCCTTGCCACCGCCGATTTTTTTGATTTACTTAAAAATAGTAAATTTTTAATTGGCAATAGTTCTTCGGCTATAATTGAAGCACCCTATTTGGGCGTGCCAGCCATTAATTTAGGTATTCGCCAACAAGGGCGTAAAACTTATGTGTCTACATTACACGGTGATTTTAACACAGCAAATATAGTTGAGCTTATTGCCGAGGTTTTGACAAATAGGCACAAGCTTAAAACTCGTGCTGTTGCCAAACGTTTATCTAATCGACCATTGGCAAGTAAAATTATTGCTCAACATATTAAAAGTTTACGATTAGATAAATCGTTTTTTCAAAAAGTTATGTCTTAATTAAATAATCTAAAATTTGATTCATTATTATATTTAATTGCTGATAATCTTTGGCGTTAGCATTTAAGATTTGTGCTTTGCTTTGGATATATGGGTTGTCAATTAATTCATTAGCACAGTGTTGGCATATATCACTAGCTGAAGTTGGTGTCGTCTCTAAGTGAAATTGTAAGGCAATAATTGATGATGAAATTTGAAATGCCTGATTTTTGCAGATATGACTACTAGCTAATAGAGTGGCGTTTGTAGGTAAATCAAATGTTTCGCCATGCCAATGAAATGCTTGAAAATTTTCAGGAAATTGAAAAGCAGTTGTTTTGTGTGGGTGGGCAGTTACAGGAAACCAACCAATTTCTTTGTATTGACCTTGATATACATTTGCTTTCATCACGTTAGCTATTAATTGAGCTCCTAAACAAACCCCTAAAATAATTTTATTTTTTTTAATAGCGTTCAATATAAATTGTTTTTCTTCTTTGAGCCATGGATAATCGGTTTCGTCATAAATACTCATGGGTCCACCCATAATTATTAAAAAGTCAACATCGTCTAAATTTGGCAATTTTTGATTGTTATAAAGATGGGTATAGCTAATGCTATGCCCGTCTTTATTTAAATAATTTTCAATACTGCCAAGTCCCTCAAAGGCTATATGTTTTAAGCAATGTACACGCATATTATTTATTATTCATATTCCAAAGGATGTTTTGCCCCTGTCCCATCATGGTTTTGGGCAGTTGACCGTTCCATCTTTGTGCACGGATATAATCTACCAATGTTTTTGATTGTTGTAGTGCTTGGGCTTTTTTGCGCATTGCTTCGGCTTCGGCAGCGCCTTTTAGTTTGATTGCTTCGGCTTCGGCAATGGCTTCTATTTTGATGGAATAAGCTTTGCCGTCTGCAGTTGCCATGGTTGCTTCGCGTTTGGCGTTAGCTGTATTTACAGCACGTTGTGCTTCTAGTTTTTGACGTTCTAGGCGATGCATTTCAGCTGCGGCAAGGTTTTTTTCAGTTTGTTTGGTTTCGATAGATTGAATATATTTTTGTGGCAGTCCTAAATCCTCAAGTTGGGCAGAATCAAGTTTGACGGGATAATCTGCCATTGCCTGTTGTAGCTCTTCCTCTATTTGTGTAATTACTTTGTTTCTGTTTTGTATGATTTCTTCTGCTTTATAATGAGCCAAAGCATCTTTGGCAGCAGAGCGTAATTTAGGGTCTAAAATTCTAGTTTCAAATTGATCTAATCCTCCATAGCTTTTAAATAATTCAAATGCTAAATCTCGTTGAACAGTCCAGTTAATAGACACTTTGGCTGTGATAGGCATTTGTTCGTGAGTGGATGCGCTTAGTTTTTCTAAATTTTTACGTGTTCTAATTTCTAAAATCACTACAGAGTCAACTAAAGGGATTTTCATATGTAGCCCGGGGTTTACTTGTTTGGTTGCTTCTCCAAATCTTTTGACAATACCCACATGCCCTTCTTGCACAGTGAATAAACTTTGGAAGATTAAAATTGCCAGTATGATAATTATTAAAAAGCTAATAGACGCGCCTTTGCCTTTATGGGCTATCACTTGAAAATCAGGCATATTATTTTGAACAGTCATTTGTTTCTCCTTAAAAAAATTTTGTCTTAGATTACAGCTTTGCAAGCTTAATGCAAGGTGCATTCGGTACGGGTAAAGCAAGCCCTGTTTGATATGACGTAAGTTTGCTCTTGAGGTTAGTTGGGTATTTTAATCGATACAAATAGTAGTTGGATGTAAACTTGAAACTTTAAAAAACAGTATAAGATAGAGTATGGCTGTTGTTTAAAGTTATTTGGTTTTGCAATTAAGGTTATAGTCCAACGCGTTGGACAGTGGGTTTCACGTGAAACTTTGTCCAACGCGTTGGACTAAAGTTTGCATGTTGCCGAGCTTGAGCTTATAATCTTAAATATGTATTCTAAAAAAATAACGTTTATTAATCAAAAAGGTGGTGTAGGTAAAACTACATTATGTGTTAATGTTGCCGCTGATTTAGCTATGCGTAATTATAAGGTTTTATTGGTTGATACTGATCCGCAAGCTAATGCTACTACTGTTGTGCATGAAGCTCCAGAAGGGGCGCCAACTATTGCAGATGTGATGTTGGGTGATGTGAGTGCTGCCGATGCGGTGGTAACTGCACGCAAAAACTTAGATTTATTACCTTCTGGTGAAAATATGTGGAATTATTCATTTCAGGTAGTGCAACAAAATTTAGGTGATTTGCTAGGCCGTTTTCGTGAGGTTATTGATTCGGTTGATAAAGATTATGATTTTATTATTTTTGATACAAATCCATATCCTGCTACTTTATGTATATTGGCTTTGGCTTTTTCTCAGCATAGTATTACGCCAATGTTTCCAGAGCCTTTTGCATGGGATGGGTATTCGACTTTATCGGGTTTAATTAATGATATTCGCAAGGATTTTAATCCAGACATACAACCTTTGGGTATCGTGGTAAATAACTTTAATGGATCAAAAAATATACATAAGGAAGTTTGCATGGCATTGTTTGAATCTGTTCCAGATGAAGTTTTTAAATCGGTCATTAGAACAAATAGTAACTTATGTAAGATGGGAAATGAATTAAAAACTATTTTCGAAATAGAGTCTCCCAGCGGTAAAGGAAATAAGGATTTTTCGGCTTTGACGGATGAAATGTTAGATAAACTGTGTATGCCGATACGTAAAATGGATGATGATATAATTAAAGCCCTGCAAAATTAGGAGGTTTAGTGGCTGATTTTTCTGAAATAACCAAACAATTTAAAGAGAGTCAATCAGGCAAAAACAAACCAGCTCAGGGGCGTATTGCCGCTAAAGTGGCAAAGTTTAAACAGGATAAAATTGCTTCTGAATTTAAATTGGTTGAACTTAGTTCTATTGCACCCGATCCTAATCAGCCTAGGCGTATTAAGGATACCAAGAGTCGTGATTTAAAGTCCTTAGCTAAAACAATTAAAGAAAAAGGTGTTTTAGAACCTTTGCTTGTGCGTGAAACAGCAACAGGGTTTTTGTTAGTAGCTGGTGAAAGGCGTTATTGGGCTAGCCATATAGCTAAATTACGTGCTGTGCCTGTTAGGGTTGTGCATCTTAATAGCCAAGAAATAGCCGAGGTACAATTAATTGAAAATATTCAGCGTAAGGATTTAAATCCATTAGAGCGTGCGAGAGGGTTAAAAAATATTGCCGATTCTGGAGGTAGCACAAAAGATATTTATAAACGAGTAGCAATTTCTCGCTCTTTATATTATGCGTTACTTTCTTTATTAAATTTACCAGAAGAAATACAGGATAAAATAGATCAAAGCTATGCTAACGAAAATGAGGGTATACCCCTTAGAGAATTAATTGAATTGGCAAAGATTAAAGACATTAATAAATTAAAATCAGCTTTTGAAGATTTAGATAGTGGCACTAGTTTAATAGAAGAACGACAAAAAAATAATCCTAAAGCATCAACTATTGCTAAAAATAAAGTTAAAGATTTTCAAAGAGTCTCTAATAAACAAGGGGTTGAAATATTATTGCGTATTCCAGCAGAGATGAAACCAAATGAGCTAGATTTAGAAGATATTGATGCGTTGTGGCAAGAGGTGTTAAATAAATTATGATTATAAAATGGTGTAAAAATATTAAATCTTTAATTGTTTTGTTGCTAATAAGTAACGTGGCACTGGCACAAGATTTTCCTAGTAAAAACTGGCATGAATCAGTTGATGAACTTGCGTCAACAAATGCAATAAAGGGGGGGGCTTTATCGATATTTGCAGGTCAAAGTCCAAAAAGTTTTAATTATTATTTAGATACTAATTCATTGACGGCACAAATTTTTGGTTTTATGTTTGAAACTCTCTTAGGTGCTAACTCTGTTACTATGCACGATGAACCAAATATTGCATCTAAATGGCAAATAAGCCCTGATAAGCTTACTTTTAAGTTTTGGATTGACCCCGCCGCAAAGTGGAGTGATGGACAACCCATTACTGCTAGTGATGTATTATTTACTTATGATACTATCTTAAATCCAAAAAATATGACAGGCCCACATAAGGTTGGCTTGGAAAGGTTTAAAAGGCCAGTAATTATCAATGATAGTCAGATTGTCTTTACAGCAAAAACTATTCATTGGTCAAACTTATCAGTATTAGGTGGTTTACAAATTTTGCCCAAGCATATATTGGCAAATAAGGATTTTAATAAAATTAATTTTGAGTTTCCCGTAGTGTCTGGCCCTTATAAATTGGGCACACATAATGAAACCATTAGTTTAACGATGGAACGTAATCAACAGTGGTGGGCTCAAAACAAAATGAGTAATCGTTATAAATATAATTTTGATAAATTGATATTTAAATTTTATGCTGATCGCAATAATGCTTTTGAAGCTTTTAAGAAGGGTGATATCGACTTATTTGCTGTATATACAGCAAAGCGTTGGGTTAAAGATGCTGTCGGCAAGAGTTTTGATAAAAATTGGATTATAAAACAACGCATATATAATTTTAAACCAGTTGGGTTTCAGGGCTTTGCAATGAATATGCGTAGAGAACCGTTTAATAATTTAAAGCTTAGAAAGGCTTTGTCTTTGTTGTTAAATCGTGAAAAGATGAATACACAATTGATGTATTCGCAATATTTTATGTTAAATTCTTATTATCCTGATATTTATGATTTGAAACATAAAAATTCCAACAAAAAAATCGTCTTTAATAAAAGTTTGGCGAGAAAATTATTAAAAGAAGCTGGTTGGGTGGTTAATCCAGCGACTGGATTACAAGAAAAGGACAAAAAGCCTTTAGTGATTAAGTTTTTAACTAGAGACGCCAGTGCCAATCGTTTTTTAGCGATTTATCGGGAGGACTTAGCCGATGTTGGTATCCAATTAAAAATTATTCAAAAGGATTGGGCTTCATGGGCTAAAGATATGGATTCATATAATTTTGATATGACTTGGGCTGCTTGGGGGGCGGGTATTCGTAAAAATCCCGAGGCAATGTGGCATTCTAAAGAAATTAATCGTCCGTCTGGCATTAATATTACTGGGTTTAAAAATACGCAAGTAGATACGTTAATTAATAAACAAATGGGTATTTTTGATATGGATAAGCGTCATGAAATTTGTCGTCAAATAGATAAAATAGTATATTCGCAATATCCTTATGCGTTACTTTGGATGAATAGTTATACGCGGTTATTGTATTGGAACAAATTTGGCACTCCTAAAACTGTTTTAAGTAAATATGGCGGTGAATCATCAGCGTATGTTTATTGGTGGTTTGATGAAGATAATTTATTAGATTTAAAAGATGCTCAAGCAGATGATGAGGCTTTACCAGATATGCCTTTGGATGTGGTGTTTCCAATGTGCGCTAAAGATACGCTTAGCAATCGTTAGCCAGTAAGAATATTAATTGTTTAATTAATGAATAGATTAGATTATTTATTGCGTAGAATATTTTTAATTATTCCTACATTTTTAGGTATAACTTTTTTATGTTTTAGTATTTGCAGATTTGTACCAGGTGGGCCTGTTGAGCAGGCTTTGGCAAATATGCGAGGTGGCAATAATCCAAATAATGTTACAATGCAAACTCAAATATCACAAGCGCAAATACAGCAGTTGCGCAAGCATTATGGGTTTGATAAGCCATTATTAATTGCATATAAAGATTGGTTATCTGATGGGATTGGTATGAATACGCCAAGTTTTAAATTTCCAAATAAAACGGCTTGGCAGTTAATATCTAGTCGTTTTAATATCTCATTAATTTTTGGCATAACTGGATTTATTTTAACATATTTAATTTGTATTCCATTGGGCATTATAAAAGCTTTAAAAAATGGCGGACGCTTTGATATGTTTTCTAGTTTAATTATATTTGTGGGTTATTCTATACCTAGTTTTGCATTTGGTATGTTGTTAAAAATGTTGTTTTGTGGAACTTCAGATAAGTTTTTTGATTTTTTTCCTGTGGCTGGGTTTACTTCAAGTAACTTTGAACAATTAAGTTGGTATGGTCAATTAGTAGATATTTCTATGCATATGGCGTTGCCAGTATTGTGTTATGTGATTGGCAATTTTGCAGTATTAACCATTTTAATGAAAAATTCTTTATTGGAAGAAATCAGTAAAGAATATATCCGTACGGTTTTAGCAAAAGGGGCTACATTAAACCGTGCGATTTGGTTTCACGCCTTGCGTAATGCTTTAATACCTTTAGCTACAGGTTTAGGATCTATTTTGACGTTGATGTTTTCGGGGGCAGTTTTAATTGAACAAGTATTTGAAATACCCGGAATGGGGCGCTTGTCTTTAGATGCTATAGTTAGCCGTGATTACCCTGTTTTTATGGGTATTTTAGCTTTAACTTCTATTTTAGGATTGCTTGGCCGAGTTCTTTCAGATGTGTTATATATGATTATTGACCCGCGAATAGATTTAGGTAAATAATGATATCTGAATATGCTATCTTATGGCAAAGATTTAAAAAAATTAAACGCGCATATTGGTCGTTATTATTTTTGTCAATTGCGTATTTATTGTCATTGGGTGCCGAAATATTTTGTAGCAATATCCCCTTAACAATGCGATTTGATAATCAGCGTATTTACCCTGTGTTATCACATTATTTTGAATCGTTTTATTATACAGAAGATTATTTTTTACATAATAATCGTCAGACGCGACCTAATTATAAATATATTATTAATTCTCAAGAGTTTAGATCTAATCCTAATAATAGTGTATTAATGCCGTTAATACCTTATGACCCATTAGAAAGTATGAGTGTAGATGCATTAAAAGATATGCAAAATGTAGAAGTACGTTTAGTGCCAACATCGACTAATGCCTCTGTTGATATTAATGGTGCTGGCATTGTTAAACGCTCTAAAGGTTTGCAGTCTATTTTAAGTATCGATGATAGTTTTGTGGTTGGAAAAAAAATTACTGATTTTTTTGATTTCAATGCAGATTTAAAAAATGCAATTGATAATCGTTTTAAAAATAAAAATAGTAATTTATTTTCTTCTGTAATTCACAAACAAGGTATAACAATTGTAATTACCTTACGCAAGTATAGAGCACATTTAAATGCTCCATCTAAATTGCGCTTAAAATTGAAACTAAAACAAGTTAATGCTAAAGAAGTTAAAATGCTGTTTAATGCTAATAAAGAATTAATTAATGCAAAAGGCAAATGGCAACAAATAGAAGCTAAATTTAAAAAGCAGATATTACATGCGGTTGAAATGAGTAAAACCAATAATATTAATCCGTTTATAGTTAATATTAATCATACACGTTTTAGAGTGTATGTAAGACAATTAGGCATTGTTTTTCCTATGGCGCCTAATAAATATCATTGGTTGGGTTTGGATGATACTGGTCGAGATGTTTTTGCCAGAGTGTTGTATGGGTTTAGAACTTCTATGACTTTTGCAATTATTTTAGTTATATTTTCTATGGGTCTGGGGGTTGTAATTGGTGCGATTCAAGGCTATTTTGGTGGAATAATTGATATAGTAGCCCAGCGTTTAACTGAAATTTGGGAGTCATTGCCTTTTTTGTATGTGATGATTTTTATGGGTGCAGTATATGGGCAAAGTTTTATTTTGTTACTATTTTGTTATGCTATTTTTAATTGGATAGGCATTTCATATTATATGCGAGCAGAATTTTTGCGTTTACGTAGTCTACCATTTGTGGAATCTGCAAAAACTTTAGGTTTGCCAACTTGGCGCATAATATTTTTACATATTTTACCAAATGCTCTGGTGCCTATTGTTACTTTTTTTCCGTTTTCATTGGTTTCAGCTATTGGTTCATTGACAGCGTTGGACTATTTAGGTTTTGGTCTACCTGTGCCAACGCCAAGTTGGGGTGAACTATTTAAACAGGCACAAAATGATCCAAGTGCATGGTGGTTAATTTTGTATCCATTTTTAGCGTTATTTGTTGTTATTCTCTTGGGTGTTTTTATTGGCGAAGGCGCTAGAGCTGCTTTTGATCCTAAGCGTGAAAGTAAAGTACAATGACAAAAAAATTGCTTTCTATACATAATTTAACAATTTCATTTCCTTCGTCTAAAGGCAGGGTAGAAGTGGTGAAGGGGTTAAATTTAAATATTAATAAGGGTCAGATAGTTGGCTTGGCTGGCGAGTCAGGATCTGGCAAAAGTGTAACAGCTATGTCAATATTACGCTTAAATCCATCTCCACCAGCTAAGGTAGAAAGCGGCAGTATAAAATTTTTAGGTAGTGATTTGTTAACTATGCCCTTAGGTGATTTGCAAAAATTGCGCGGTCAGGATATTTCAGTTATTTTTCAAGAACCAATGACGGCTTTATCACCTTTGCATAGCATAGGCAGTCAATTGGTAGAAACTTTACAATTACATCAAAATATTAATAAATCAAAAGCATTAAAAATTGCAATGCATTGGTTGCAAAAGGTAGAGATTCCAGATGTAGCAAATAAAATTAAAGCATATCCTTTTGAATTGTCGGGAGGTCAACGTCAGAGGGTTATGATTGCAATGGCTTTAATGTTAGCTCCAAAGTTAATTATTGCCGATGAACCAACCACCGCTTTAGATGTAACGATACAAAAACAGATTTTTAAATTAATGTTAGATTTAAAAAATGCAGACACAGCCATGTTATTTATCACACATGATATGGGGGTAATATGGCAAATGTGCGATAGGGTTGCGGTGATGCAAAATGGTTATGTAGTTGAAGAGGGGGCGGTAAAGCAATTACTTACGCATCCAAAGCACGCATATACACAACAGCTAATCAAATCTGTACCTCGATTAAATACAAACGATAAACATATTAGCCAATCGCCAAAAGAGGTTTTATTGCAAGTGCAAGATTTGCATACTTGGTATCCTATCAAACAAGGTATCTTTGCCAAAACAGTTGATTATGTAAAAGCAGTAAATGGAGTAAGTTTTGATATTAGGCAGGGTGAAACTTTAGCGTTAGTAGGTGAGTCGGGCTGTGGCAAAACTACTTTAGGCAGAACTTTAATGGGTTTAGAGGTGGCTAAAGCAGGTGCCATAAATTTTGCCGAAGTTGATTTATTAAAACACAATTTAAAACATACACGTCAAATGCGTCAATCAATGCAGATGGTTTTTCAAGATCCATATTCTGCGTTAAACCCTAAAATGAGAATTTGTGATATTATTACAGAAGCGCTTGTGGTGCATAATATAATCACAGCAAATCAGCGATGGGTGCGAGCCACAGAGTTGCTTGATGAAGTGGGCTTATCTTCTAAAATTTTAAATCGTTATCCGCATGAATTTTCAGGAGGCCAACGTCAGCGTATATGTATTGCACGGGCGTTAGGTTTAAAGCCTAAATTAATAATTTTGGATGAATCCTTATCAGCTTTGGATGTATCTATACAAGCTAAGGTTATCGAGTTATTACAAGAACTCAAACAACGACATAGGTTATCGTATTTATTTATTTCTCATGATTTAAGTGTAGTATCGCAAATTTCAGATCGCATAGCAGTAATGCAAAAAGGCAAAATTGTTGAAATAGGATTGCCATCACAAATTATTGCTAACCCGCAAAATAGTTATACCCAAACATTAATATCTGCTATTCCAGTTTTAGGTAGTTAAATGATTTTAAAACAATTGCGTATGTTAGGCTTAGTGGCCTGTAGTTTTGTGTTTATAATAGTAAGTGGTGCATAACTGTATGCTGTTACAATATGATTGGTAAAGCCAAAAAAATATACAAAGTGTGGAGAGATAATTGGTAACAATAATTGTTGCAAGTCACAGACTATGCATAAAATGAAGAATAAGTAATAAAAATCTATAATCTATTATGTCAAAAGCTATATTTGTTATTTGCATAACAGATATAGCTTTTATTATGTACGGATAATATGTATTGGGTTTAATGGGTGATAATAGATTTAAGTATATTTGCCTGTATTATTGTTTATTATATATTATTCAGCTATTTAATTTGTTTTGATTAGATAGTTTTAGATCATATTTTCAAAAATGATGGATTAAGTAATGCTTAATAGTGGCAAGGAATAGCAATGAAAATCTCAATAATTTGTCCTGTGCTTAATGGGGAAAAATATATTCAACAAATGTTTGATGGATTTCAAAATCAAGATAGATTTGCATATGAGCTAATTATAATGGATGGCGGTTCTACTGATAATACAGTAAATATTATAAAGCAAAATTTACATTTAGTTGATATCTGGCAGTCTCAAAAGGATGGAGGTCAAGCTATAGCTTTAAATAATGGCTTTCAATTAGCTACTGGTGATATATATACTTGGTTAAATGCAGACGAATCTTATGTGCCAAATATTTTATCAGATATTATTAGTATATTTGAGGAACAAGATTTGGATTTTGTTTATGGGGATAGATTAGTTATAGATGAAAACACAAAAACAGAATATATACGCAAGTGGCCACCTTTGCATCCGTTTGCTCAAATAGTATATAGAGGTATACCTATGCCATCAGAGGCGTCTTTTTGGTGTAAAGAATTACATTTTAAAACAGGGCAATTAAATATTATAGATTATAATCATTTATGTATGGATGATGATTGGTTTTTGAGAATGGCTGGATTTATTAAAAAATGGAAAAAAATAAACCATCCAATTGCTAAATTTGTAGAGCATAACGATAGAAAAACATTAGTGGCAGAGACAAGTGAGGATTTTACAAAAATGGTTTCTCAATTGCGAAGACGTGGCATAGAAGAATATAACATATCAAAGTTGCAGTGGTTTTTAGGAGCATTTATTGCGGCTTGTAAATCACGCTATTATGAAAGGCGTTTAGACCTTCCTAATTTAGATGTTTTCTGGCGTTTTTATCAAACTTGTTTTAATGTCAAACACAAAGCCTAAAAAATTAACGGTTGTCATTCCTACAATGAATATGGGTGGATGTGAAAAAAATCTATCACTTTTGTTGCCAGAATTATCTCATAAATTTGATTGCACTTTGATTTGTCACGAACATAAGCAGTCTTATTCAATCCCCAAAAATATTAAATATGTTTGTTTGAATATAGTTAGAAAAAATTATTTTTTAAATAATATTATTAGAAATATATGCTTAATAAAGCAATTACGCAACTGTATTAAATTAAGCGATCCATCTGTGATTTTATCTTTTTTGGATTTAAATAATGTGCTTGTGTTTGTGGCTACTCGGTTTTTGTCCGTTCCATTAATTTGCGCTGAACATACAATTAATCATAACTTTTTTTTCAAAAATAAAAATTTAATTGGTAAAGCGTGGTTATTAAAAAGTTTGTTACATTTTACATATAATAAAGTTGACGCTTTAATTGTTATTTCTCAAACAATGGCAAAGTATCTGAAAACAGATTTAAATATAATAACAAAGACTAAAATTATTTATAATGGTTTTGATTTGCCAGATATTGCCGATGTAAAAAGACCATTAGAATATAAAGGTATAAAGGGTAAAATTTTGGTTTCTGTCGGCAGGCTTGATGATAATAAAAATCAAATCTATCAACTGAAGTTAATGCAAATATTAAATAAACAAATTTCAGATATACATTTATTTATTTTAGGTGATGGTGAAAATTTTGCTTTATTAAGTAAAAAAATTGTTGAATTAAATTTAGTTGATAATGTTCATTTGTTGGGATGGCAAGTAAATATATATCCTTATATTAAATATGCAGATGCGCTGGTGCACACTTCTTTTTTTGAGTCATTTGGAAATGTAATAGTAGAAGCTTTGGCTTTTGAAACGCCAGTGGTTTGTTCTTTTGTGGATGATGTGCAGATGGAAATTACCAATTCTAAACTGTTGTGCTTAATCAAAAATATAAATACTGATAATATGGTAAGTGAAATTAAATTGGCTTTAAGTATTAAAGAAAATCAAAATAACATAGTTGAATTAAAAAAAGTTGCAAATGAAGTACGTCAAAAGTTTTCAAGTAAAGTTATGATTAAGTCTTACTGTTCCGTAGTTAATAGTGATCAAATATAACATATATTTATGTTAAAATAAAACTATATTCTTCTTTAGAAGGGGAAATATAAAATAATTTATAACCCATTGCTTTTATTGCTTTGATAGCTTTTTTGGTTTTTTTCACACCAATATTTGGGAATCTATGATGAAATTCTATTAGTAATTGTTTTGGGCGGATATTTGTTGATTTTATATCATCTATTACAGAATATTCAGCGCCCTCTATATCCATTTTAAGAATATCAATATGTTGATGATTAAGCGTCTGTAAAATGGTTTTTAATGTTTTTACTGGAACTTGAATAGCTTGTTCTTTAGTATCTTCTTTGTTTAGCATAGTATGAGATATATAATTTGGATTACTTGGCGGGTAAAAAACTGCTGCGCCGTTGAAGTCAGCAATTCCATAATTATGCATAATAAATTGTTTAGGTAATGTTTGTTCATAGATCCATTGAATTGATTTTGGCGTAGGATCAAAGGCGTATATTGTCAAACTGAATTTATGAATTAAAGTTAGGTCAAAAGAAATATCTGTTCCTATGCCAAAAGAATAAACAATCGATTTTTTGTGTAGATATGTTTCTATAATCTCCCATCCTCCATATTCAGAACCAAACCTGTTATGTGTACATTGATAGTTAGGTTTGATAAATAAATGTTGCCCCGTAAGTATATCGGCCAGTTTTTTGAATTGTCTATAAATAATGTGCATGGTTAATTTCTCAAGATTAATTGATAGTGGTTGGTTTATGTAATATTGTTTTATACAGTTCTATGTATTCTCTAGCTACGATATGACTATCAAAATGTTTTTTGATTTGCTGTCTGGCACATAAGCATAATGCATTATAATTTGTATTGTTTAAGATCCATTTAATACCATATGCGAGATCGTCGGAGTCAAATGCTTTAGCTAAATATCCATTTTGTTTATGTATGATTAGATCACTATTGCCACCAATATTAAAAGCTACAACAGGTGTTGCGCATGCAAGGCTTTCCATAATGGTGTTAGATAGATTTTCTTGTAAAGATGGTACAATCATGACGTCTACAGCATTGTATAAAATCATCAGAGACTTATCGTCATATATATTGCCAAGATAATTTATTTTGCAATCTGTTTTTTGTGTAGGCGATATCGGTTTACTGGCTCCAAATACGATAAATTCAGCATTGGAATCTGAGATCTTTTCTAGAGCACGGTTTAGTTTGTTAAATCCTTTTCTTGGATCGCTTGTTGCATTTACAGCGCCAAATAAGATTAATTTTTTATTAGTAGGTAAGCTCCATATTTGTCTGGCTACATTTTTATTAATCCTTTTAAATGTTTTAGTATTAATGGGATTAGGTAAATTGAGATGAGTCTTGTCTTTTAATAAAGAGCTTTTACTTATGCAATTATCTAACCACTTGCTTAAACCTATAAGTGTTATATGGTTAATTAAATTAAAATATTTTTTCTTTTTTAAGAAATTAATATAACTTAGGTCTTTTCTTTTATTACTTTGGAGAATAGGACATGTATGGCATGTTTTTAAATATAGATTACACATATTTGTATAATGGCACCCGCCTGTGAAGGCCCACATATCGTGTAATGACCAGACTATTGGCACATTAATTTTATGCAGATCGGTAATGGATAGCATAGATTGATTAAACCAATGTAGATGCACTATATCTGCGGCACTTTTGTTAATTTTTTTAATTACATATATATTTGATAACCACTCAGAGCTGAATAATGTATATGTTTTTTTATAGCGACTGAGTAAAAATTGTTCTATACGAATCAAAAGAAAACTAATTATTTTATTAAAAGGTGTATTATAGATAGATTCAATGGTTTTGTCATTTTCAGATTTATACTTTACCAACATCTGGCTATTAATGTTAGAGTCTAATAAAGCTTTATGTAAACGTAATGCTGCACGTGCAGCACCGCCGTAATTATCATGAGTATTAACGATTAAAATTTTCATTTTATTATATTTTTTTTATACACTATTCTACTAATTTTATTGATGATTCTAGGAAGTATATTTGTCATGCGCTTTTGTTGGTTAAGATGCCATTTTTTTATTATATTGACTATTTGAGTGTCTTCTACCATTAGATCAATAAATTTTGGATTTGGGTTGTTATTTAGAATTAAATTATCCGTATAATTACTGTCTTGGCAATGAGTTCCACTACCATCATGTCCGATATTACTAAGGTAGCTAATGGTAGGATTTAGGCATAAACCATTTTGTTTAAATATAGTGGCGTACCAAAATATAGCCCAAGTATTAAGTATATGGTTTCGATTATCTAATACTTGATTCCAATGATTAGAGATTCCATCTAAATTAAATTTATGAATATCTTTTTTTGAAAAGTTATTTATTAACTTATCAGGTATTTTTTCAAAGTAACGCCATCTATCACGCCATGTTGCCCATCCACAGCAATTCATCATTCTCCATAAAAACACATCTTGATTATAATTTTTTTGTATTAAATTCGTAGGGTACACCCATGCACTTATATGCCATATTTGTTTTTTATCTATATAAAAATCTAATGCTTTATTCATAAAGTCTAAAAAATAAGGGCTGGTTACTAAATCGTCCTCTAAAACTATCGCGTTACCATATTTGTTTATTATATCTGTGACACCATTTATGATATTATTTGCTAACCCCCAATTTTTATTTCGTTCAATTATGGTAATGGTTTTAAATCCATTTATGGTTTTAAGATAATTTCTTACAAGATTAACATTTGTGCGAGACTTATCATTTTTAGCCCCATCACTATAAATAAAAACCTCACTATTTTCGGCTAGATGATTTTTTTGCAAGGCTTGTATTGTTTGTTGTATGTGTTTAGGTCGGTTATATGTAAATATAATTACAGGAGCTAGTTTGTTAATATTTATCATATATTATACCTTTTATTAAATGTAATAAAGTTCTGGTCATATATTTAAGTCTATTTTTAAAGTTGAATATTTGACAATGGTTATTTAAATCGTCAGCATAAATTCTGTAAATAGTATTTGCATTATATAAATTATAAATATTACCTATTGTAACATCATATTTATAATATTTATTTACCATTGTTTTTATGTAATGATTATGATTGCCATAAGGATATGTGAAAATATCGCATTTAATTTTTAATTTGTTTTCTATGATTTTTTGCGATTCTCTTAATTCAAATTTTATGTTGTTATTATTGAGTGTTATTAAATTTGTATGATTCACACTATGAGAGGCTATTTTAACGTATTTACTATCACTCATTTCTTTTAATTCTGTCCATGTACAAAAAGGGGTGAATTGCAGAGCATGTTTATTATACATTATGTCATCATGTGTGATGCTTAATCTTTTTTGATATTTTACTTCTGTTTGATCAACTATGTATTTTGTAGGTACGGATAAGATAGCTTTTAAATTATATTTTTTTAATAATGGAAATACATAATAATAGAAATCAAAAAAGGCATCATCAAAAACAAGCATAATGCAGTTATTATATTTTGTTTCATTACAAAACACGGGTTGAAAATTTTGTGCAATATATTCAAAATGCTTTTCTATTAATTCTAAATTATTAGAATATTTTTTATTATTTATGTGATGGTACATTAAAGCTAAAAACATAGTGTACTTTATATATGCTCAATAACAAAAATATCAAGACTTATTTGTTTTAAAAAAGATTTTTTACTCTTTTCTTTAAAAGGATATTTACATTTTAAAAAATAATTTTTAATATCTAAATAGTTAGATGCCCATGTAGCATCTGCATCTCCGCCTATACTGATTTTTGGTTTTAAAGGTGTGAATTTCCAAATGGTTGTATTATTGAATAATAATTTTAAGAAGGTCAGAATAGAGCTTATTAAAAATCTATACATTAAGGTGCAATAGTTGCCCGTATTAAATGGTGTTAAGTGTAAGTGGTTATTTTTTAATTTAGATTTGATATAGTAGATATAAGTTCTCGGATTTAAATAATTAGGTGTTCGAATATATAGGATGCCATTTTGGTTTGTTAAGTTCCACAATATATTTAGAAAGTCATGTACATGGTTAACGTGTTCTAGTACATGATTTGATATTACTAAATCAAATTTTTTGTCAGTTAAATTTATGTCATCTATTATAAAAATATTTTTAATCCCCGCTTTTTGTCCTGCCTTAACACTATTGCTATCAATATCTATACCCATTACATTGGGATATCCATTTTTATTAAGAACAGAGACTAAATTGCCTGTGCCACAACCATAGTCTAATATAGAAATATTTTTGTTTTTTATTTGATTGTTCAGAAACGTAATGATGGGTTCAAAATATTTAATATCATGGTTAAGTAATTGCTTAATATAGGCATCGTTAGAATATTTATATTCACTCATTATTTTTACACTTTATAAAAAGAGTATATAAAAACAAGCATTGTGTTAAGTCAAAAAAACTTTTTCTAGTTGGTTTCCATAAAGATAAACTTAAGTATGCGGCTACAAAATATGCAATTAACGTTGCCCATGCTGCTCCTGTAATACCCATCTTTTGAATTAAGATATAATTTAAAATGATATTGAGAAGCATACCTATTGAAGTATTAATTGTGGTAAATTGTTGTAAATTTTCGTTTAATAATCGCTTGCTATTTATTACTCCAATAAATACAAATATCGTTGCCCATGTATGTATTTTTAAAACACTAGTAGCTTGATTAAATTTATTGTCATAAAGAAAGCTGATTAAAGTGTCGCCAAAAACAGTCATAATAAGTGAAATGAAAATAGCTATATATATCATTAAGTTATAAAGGTACTGCAGTCTTTCACGGTATAGTTTATTATTTATTTTTTGAGAGTTTATAATGGCTGGAAATAGCGAGGAGCCTATTATCATGGGAATAAAATACCAGCATTCGCTTAATCTAACAGCAACAGCATAATTGCCGACAGCATTATTGCCTAATAATTCTTTTATCATAATTTGATCTATTTTCATATATATTGAAATGACTACTCCACTTATGATTAAGGGCCAACTATCTTTTAATAAATTTAACGCTAAGCATGTCTTAAAGCGCCATTTTATGATAGATTGTTTATGTGTTAAATATAAAGATATAAAACCTATGGATAATAAAAAATTTTCAAAGACAATAATCCAAGCAAAGCATGTAAGAGTCGCGTGGTTCAGTATAAAATATATTTTTAATATAGCAGATATACAAGCCGTGCATATATTTAATAATGCAATATTTTTGCTTTTTACTATAGCTTGAAAATATAAATCTATGACATTAAAACTTTGAAAAATAATAGAACTTGCAATAATAAATATTAATTGATTGGTATATAAATTATTTGAAGTAAAATGTATGCCTATTAATAAAAATAAAAATGTTATTACAAATCCATAGATTTTTAAAATAAAAATAGTCCCTAAAATCTGATCTTTGTTAAGAGGATTTTTAACTATTTCTCTTACAGCAATTCCATCTAATCCTAATGTCGCAATAGTGCTAAAAAGCCCTATAAAGCTTAAGGCATAAGAAAAAAGTCCAAATTTATTTGGACCTAAATATCTAGCAACCCAGACTCCGATAAATAAACTTAATATCATCTTGAAGATTCTTTCGACAAATAACCAAGACGTATTATGAAAATATTGAAGAAATCCTTTTGTAAATATCGTCTTATTTATAGAGTGTAACATATTAATGTTAGATTAAATTTACTACTGTTGTTTTATGACGCTTAGACATACATAAAAAATAAGGATACTTTGTTTGTTTAAGTTTTATGTTAAATGGTGTCATATAATTTTTTCTTATATTTTAGTTTATTCACTAGTTTTTTTAATATGGTATGAGCTTCTTTTACATAACACTTTATTTTTGTTGTCGCCATACAGTTGTTAAATAAGTGTATTATTTTAACGTGTTTGAAATGTTTTAATTGATAATAAGTATGCGATTGAACAGTTGTAGTAGTAGACGATTTGTAACTTTGCATAAGCAAACTATAAAAATTAAATAATAAAAGTAAAGTTATGTATGTCGGTTTTTTAAATATTGAAATATTTTTTGATATTGTTTTGCACAATCTTGCCATGTTATTGGTTTTATATTTGTTGCTGTCGGTTTATTAATTATTGTATTTTTGATGTTAGTTTGAATTTGTTCATCGGTTAAATCTTGGTCTGCCCAACAAAAAGCTGGCAATCCTACCGATAGTGCTTCGCGTATGATATTAGGGTTGCCTTCCCATCTAGATGGTAAAATAAAAATATTTGATTGGCTAAAAAAATGAGGTAAGTTATTTTGACTAACAGGTTGTATAAAAGTTATTTTGTCTTTTAAGGATAGGTTATCTATTAAAGTTAATACGTTTTTATAGTATTGATACTCTTCTATTGCGCCTATTATAGTCCAATGCCAATTGATGTTTGGGGGCAAATCGTTTAAGGATTTAATTAAAATATCAATACCTTTTTGGTGGCAAATTCTGGCAATAGTCAAACCGCTTATTTGGTTGGCTTGAAATTTTTTAAAAGTTATTTTTTTAAATAATGCCGTGTCGATGCCGTTTTCTATAACACAACATTTTGTTTTGTTGATATTTAAAATGTTTTCAGCGTAATTTTGCACATTTTTAGATACGCAAATAAAGTGATTTGGAATATGTTTAGTTAGTTTTTCTAATAAATTTATATGTTTGCGTTTGTCTTCTACGCGTAATGAATTAACTAAATAATATGTATTAGGTAAAAATAAACGGCTTAGGAGGTTAGCATGTATCAACCATGAATTTATTATGTCTGGTTGAAATTTTTGTACAATATGTCTAAGGCGATGTATGCGACAAATATCAAATATGGAGTCTATATTTAATGAGTGAGTTTGTATTTGATGTGATTGTAATTTTTGGGTTAATGGGGTTTTGTTGCCATATAGAGTTATCATTAAAATTGTTGCACCATCATCGGCTAAATTACAGGCGATGTTGGTTAAAGCATGTTCTGCGCCACCGGGGTTTAATTCTGTAATAATAAATAACAACTTCATAAATAGGTGATAATTGATGATATGTTTAGACTGTAAAGTCTATATGCCCATTTGCATCAGGATGTCCTAATATATTGTCAGTTTCAATTTCTTCTTCGTCAATTGTTTGGTCGTCTTTTGGATTTGAATTTTGCATATCTTCTGGGTTGGCATCTCTGTCCATACTTTCTTCGGGCTTGCCAGCTTCTTCAACCTTTTCTTGGTTGATTGCATGCTCTTCTTTCATGTGTTCTGCTACGTGTTCTGCAGATAATTCATGACCACGATTTGTGGCGTCTTGCATTTGTCCTGCCAAGGCAGCTTTAGATACGATACCTTGGACGTTTGTTATACTATAGCTCATCCGACCAAGGTTTTAGCTTATGTCTTAATCTGCTAATTAATTGCGAATGTACTTGGCAGATACGTGATTCTGTAACGCCTAAGACCTCGCCAATTTCTTTCATGGTCAATTCATCATAATAATACATTATTAAAATCATTTGTTCTTGATCAGATAAGTCTTTAATAATTTGTTCGCGTAGTTCTGTTCTGTTTAAATCTAAACTGGGATCGGTTTTGTCCATATTTTCTGCAACTTCAATGCGAGTCATCTCACCGTCTTTATCTATGGTATATTTACCATCTAAAGATAGTAGTTGCTTAATATTGACTTCTCTTTGCAGTTCTTCTAGCTCGTCATCGCTCATACCTAGGTGTTCGGCCAATTCATGGTTTGCTGGTATACGTCCTAGTTGATGTTCTAATTCTTGGTAGGCTTTTTCTAGGTTAGATGATTTATTTCTTAAATTTCTAGGAACCCAATCCATACGGCGGATAGAGTCAATAATTTCACCGCGAATACGTAAACTAGAATATGTTTCAAATTTAATGCCACGTTCTAAATCAAATTTAGTTAAAGCGTCCATTAGACCTATTACACCAATATTATATAAGTCATTAATATCTACATAAGATGGCAATTTAGCTTTTAAGCGTTCAGAAGTGAAACGCACAACAGGCAGGTAATGTTCTACTAACATATTGCGTGTTTCATTGTCTAAATCACGTTTGTAAGCAATCCAAGTTTCTTGTAATGTTTTTTCGTCTAATCTTATGGCCATAATTTTTTACTCTATGAATTTTCCACTTCGTTTTTAACTTCTTCGTTAAGGTTTAAACCTGTTTCGCTCTCAAACATATTGCGACTGATTTCAGATTGTTCTTTACGACGATTTTTTGCATCATTAATAGCCTCACGAAATAGATCTCTCCCAATATTTGAATATATTTTACCAAGAAACAAAAAAATAAGAATAGCAGCAAATGCTCTCATTATCACACTAGTTAATGGTATTGTCTGGTCTACTATACCAATAATAGCCATTAAAACAAAGGCGAACATTGCTAAAAGAATAGTTGTATTGCTAGTTCCCATTATTTAACCCCTGTTTTGCGCAAAAAGTGTGAAAAAAAGCCTTTAATTGATCCTTGTTTTATTTTAGAGCCAGTATTATTTAAATAATAATTAGCTATTTTTTCAATGTTTTTATTTATTTGTGTATTTGGCTCTAACAGCGCAAAAGGTTGTCGCATTTTAACTGCACGCGAAACAGCAAAGTCATAAAGTAAATTGCCACGATGTGTAAGATTTAGTTTTAAAAAGCGTTGGCTTACATGGCATAATTTATTAGCTATACGATTGCCTTCTTGCGGACTTTCAACCATGTTAATTACTATTGACATATTGCTATGCGCCTTTGCGCCAACAACCATTTTTATTAATGCGTAGGCATCAGCTAAGGCGGTTGGTTCTGGCGTGGTAACTACAATAGTTTCATCGGCGGGTGTGATAAAATTCATTACGTTGCTACTTACACCCGCTTGTGTATCTATAATAATATAATCAAAAAAACCTTCTATTTTTGTTAATTGAGAGATTAATTGTTTTTTGGATTCTTCGCTCATATTAACAATATCATGTAATCCCGAGGCACCGGGAATTATCTTTACCCCTCCAGGACTAGTCATAATTATATCTTTTAAGGTTTTATTGCCAGCTATGACATGTCCAATGTTAAACGGGCATCGCATACCGCATAAGATATCTATATTTGCTAGACCTAAATCGGCATCTAGCAATAATACTTTTTTTTTGCCTTTAACTAATGCCAAACTAAAATTGATTGCAAAATTAGATTTGCCGACACCGCCTTTGCCACTAGCTATGGTGATAATACGAGCACTTTTAGTTTGGCCACCCATCATTTCTCGTAGACGCGCAGCCTGATCAGGTGCGGGTGTCATGCAAGAATCATCCTAGCTAATGTACGGGCTTCGCCTTCTTCAATGTCGTCGGGTACGTTTTGACCCGTTGTAAAATAGGATAACTCTGTTTGCACTCTGCCTAAAACATTTAAAACCATACCTAGGTTTACTGCTTCATCTAATTTTGTTAATAAAATACGATCTATATGGCAATAGCTAAAAGAATCTATGATGCGTTCCATTGCTTTTTGATTAGTAGTGGTAGATAAAACAAGATGTACCTCATCTGGTTTAGCTAGTTTTAAAAATTTGGCTAAATCACTCATTTTGTCGTAATCGCGTGGCGAGCGTCCAGCAGTATCAATTAAGATGATATCGCATGCGCTTAACTGTATGATAGCTTCTTGAATTTCTTCAGCACGATTTACAACAATAATGGGCACATCTAATATTGATGCATAATTATGTAATTGATCTACTGCAGAAATACGAAATGTATCTAATGTAATTAGGCCGACTTTGGCTTTTTGTTTTAATTGTAAATTGGCAGCAATTTTAGCTATGCTAGTTGTTTTGCCCACTCCCGTAGGACCAACCATTGCTATGACTTTAGTTTGTCCTTTTTTTAGGGTGATGGGACTGCCTACATTAATTAATTTGGCAATATTATTTAATAGTTTTTCACGTAATAAATCTTTGTCGTGTAAATAATCTTTGCCAACTTCGCGTACTAATCGTTTTACTAGGCCATGGGCTAAGTCTTCGACCACTTCTTGTTCGATTAATTTGACATAAAATTCAGATAATTCATCAGGTATGTCTGCAAATCGATCTTTTCTTTGCATCGCTATTAATTCTTTAAGCATTTTTTTCATTTCGATAACATCATCTTGTACGATGTTGTTTTCTGTTGGCTTAGATTTAACAGTGGGCGATTTGTGTTTAATAGGCGTAGTTTTAGATGTTCTATCGATAATATCTTCTAGCTTAGATTGTGGAGCCTGTGCTAACTGATTATTAATTTTGTTGCGCATTTGCAATTTTTCTAATTGTTGTAAGTTTGGTTTACCACTTAAATAATCACTTTTGGCAGAGTTGTCTTTATTAATGCGTGCTTGTTCTAGAGTTTGACGTGCATATTCTGTCAATAATTTTTGACGTGCTTTAAAAGTAGGGTCAGGACGTGATTCTAAAGGTTTGCTACGTCCCCTTAGTCTTTTTGGTGGTTCTGTAGTAACAGTTACCTCTATCTTAGAACCCATTAATTTATTTAAGGTACGAGTATGTAATAGGGTAATGTCATTGCCCATTTCACGCTTGGCCTTTGCCAATGCTTCATTGTGTGATTTTCCCTTAAATTTTTTGATCACCATTTGGTGTTAATCCTAATTTAATGTTACCATTGCGACTGATTCAACTTCGACTTCACGAACCATTTCATTATACGAAAGAACGACCAAGGATGAAAGAGGTCGTGAGGTCATATGCTTAACTTGTGCACGAATTGTTGCCGCAACTAGTAAAATAGGGATATGTCCTTCTCCTACTATGACTTCTACCTGGGACGCAATGGCATTATTGATCATTTGTACTTGATCGGACGACATTTTTAGATAACTACCATTTTCTGTGCGTTCAATCATATTAAAAATTGTATCTTCTAAAGCTGGGTCTAAAGTTATAACATATAGTTTGCCGTTGTCTTCACGGTATTTAAAACAAATGTCCCTAGCCAAGGTGTTTCTGACATACTCAGTTAAGACTTCAATATCTTTTGTTTTAGATGCCCAATCACCTAAAGTTTCTAATATGCCTTCCATATTGCGAATGGAGACTTTTTCTTCTAATAGGTTTTTAAGCACTTGTTGTAGCTCACCCTTAGTTATTACTCCACCATCTTTTTCTATTACCTCTTCTACTACAGCAGGGGCGTTTTTCTTAACTTCGGTAATTAGTTTACTGACTTCTTCACGTGTTAGCAGTTCAGCACTATAAAGTTTAACTATTTCTGTTATATGGGTAGAAATTACAGATGTTGGATCTACTACTGTATATCCAAGCATTTGAGCTTCATCACGGTGTTCACTTGTTACCCAGATAGCTGGCATTCCAAAAGCGGGCTCTACGGTTTCTATACCATCTACTTTCTTTTCAGCCATACCAGAATCCATTGCCATAAATCTATCGGCGTATATACGTCCGTTTGCCACTTCTGTGCCACGTATATGCACACGGTATGCATCGGCTTCTAATTCCATATTATCCCGTATGCGTATAGGTGGCACTACAATGCCTAAATCGGTTGCCATGGTACGTCTAAGGTTAGTAATGCGATCTAATAAATCTCCACCTTGGCTAGTGTCAACCAATGGTATTAGCCCATATCCTACTTCTAAATCCATAGGATCGACTCGCAATAAACTTTCGATATTTTCTGGCTCGCTAGATTTTGTGGGAGCAGCAGTATCTTTGGCTTTTTTAATGGATTTTTGTTTAATTTCTTCAATAACTGTTTTTTGTAATGCCCAGCTTAAACCAATGAGTCCAATACCTAAAATAATTAGCGGTGGCTTGGGTAAAGGAGTTGCAGCCATCAGTAATAATACTATACCTGTAATACCAGCGGCTCTAGGTCCTGGATTTGTTACAAATTGATTTACCATAGTTGCGCCCATATTGCCACCATCGTTTGAGCGTGTAATTAATAAGCCAGCACCTGTAGAAAGGATTAAAGCAGGTATTTGAGACACTAACCCGTCGCCTATGGTTAGCATAGTATAGACCTTCATCGCTTCAGTCCAATCCATACCATTCATTGCAACACCTATTACAAATCCTCCTAATAAGTTGATGCCTGTAATAATCAAGCCAGCAACAGCATCACCTCTGACAAATTTACTAGCACCATCCATCGACCCATAAAAGTCCATTTCTTGCGTCAATCGTGCGCGCCTACTTTGTGCTTGCGCTTCGTCTATTAATCCTGCATTTAAATCTGCATCGATAGACATTTGTTTACCAGGCATTGCATCTAAGCTAAAACGTGCCGCTACTTCTGTTATACGTGTGGAGCCTTTGGTAATTACTACAAAGTTTATAATTACAAATATCAAAAACATTACAAACCCTACAACGGTGTTGCCACCAGCTACAAAGCTTGAAAACGCATTAATCATACCACCAGCATCAGGAGGGATAGTGCTAGAGCCTAAAATTAAACGTGTTGTGCTAACATTAAGAGATAGCCTAAAGACAGTGTTCATTAATAACATAGCTGGAAAACCAGAAAACTCTAATGGGTCTTTGATATATATGACTCCCATCATTACTAATACTGTAAATCCAATACTAACCGATAGAAAAAAATCAATTATTTCTGGTGCTACAGGCACTATCATTAAGCCAATGGATATGACCATAACCATTGGCACTGCAATATCGGTCCATTTTTTGCTGTTAGTTGTTATGTTTATATATAAATCTTTAACGCTCATGTTATCCTGCTACTTTTTTACCTTGTTGAGCCCATACAACAGACAACACCTCTATTACGGCTTTATATAATTCTGGTGGTATTAATTGTCCTACTTCAATATCTCTAAATAACTGTCGTGCTAATGGCGGGTTAGATTGTATTGGGATATTGTTCTCAATTGCTATTTTGCGTATTTTTTGAGCGATTACATTTCGGCCTTTTGCAACCACAACGGGCGCGATGCTATTGGGCTCATATTTTAAAGCTACTGCATATTCAGTTGGGTTTGTTACTACAACATCAGCTTTGCCAGCATCATTCATCATACCGTTCATTAAAGCTTGGCGAGCCATTTGCATTCGTCTGGCTTTAATTTGTGGATCGCCATCCATCTGCTTCATTTCATCTTTGACTTCTTGTTTACTCATTTTCATATCTTCAAAATATTGCCAACGCTGGTATAAATAATCTACAAACCCTATGGTTAATAAAATTAATGCAATTCTAATACTTACGGTCATAAATAAGTCTGAAATTACCACTAGAGTCTGACCTATACCAAAGTCCATAGATTTTAGTAAATCTGGCAAACCAGCTTCTAATGATATAAATCCAACAACAGCTACCACTATAACTTTTAGTAGTCCCATTAATAGACGCATGATAGCTTTAGTTTTAAATAGTTCTATACCCCAAGTAAATACATTAAATTTAATGTTGCTTGCCTTTGGTATTAATTTGTCGAAACTAAATAAAATGCCAAATTGTAGCCAATGTATGATTATGGCGCCCACTACAGTCAATAATAAAAAAGGCCCTAGCATATAAATCATATACATTAAAGTGTTTAAGCTAATGCTTACAAAATTGCCAACATTTAAACGGGCGTCATCTAACTCACCTAATATTCTACTAGTGTATCCCATTAATGTTTCTAATAATGGCCTGCCTAATACTTTTAAGGAAAGTAATCCAACCAATAAGATAAAAGCAGCTCCTAAATCTTGGCTACGTGGGACATTGCCTTTTTCACGCGATTCTCTAATGCGTTTGTCAGTTGCATCTTCTGTTTTTTCTTGTCCGTCATTTTCAGCCATGCGCGGCGGCCTCGCCCATAATATCTAACAATTCTATTGTGATACCGTTGATAGTGTCTAATAAACGATCAAATCCCATGCTAATGCCAGTAAGCCCAATCATTAGTAATATAATGCCAGTTATGATTTGGGCTGGCATTCCAATAACAAATACATTCATTTGAGGCATTGTACGAGCTAAAAAACCTAATATTACAATCACGATAAATAACGAGCCAACTAATGGTGCTGCAAACATGACGCCTATAGTAAACATATATCCAACTTTTTCGGCAATATATCCTGCCATCATTTCCGAAAATACAAATCCGCCTGGTTTTATAAACTCAAAACTGCGTGCAATGGCCAATACAAACCAGTCTGGTCCACCAATAATAATAAATATGGCTAATAATAAAAAGAAGTACACCTGAGCTATTAAAGATACTTGAGTTTCTGTAAAAGGATCTAACACATTGGCCATAGCTAATCCCATGGAATGTCCGATTAAAAAACCGGCAAATTGAACGCCTATAAAAATAAGATTTGTAGTAAAACCCATTAAAATGCCAATTGATAATTCGGCAAAGGCTGCCATAGTGAGATCTGTAATATCTGTTGGCATTGGCACGTTTGGATTCCAAACGCCAGGAAAAATCATTAATGCAAATAAAAATGCCATCATAGCTTTGGCGCTATTTGGTATGTCTTGACTGCCAAAAAAAGGAGTAAAAAGAAAAAACCCCGAAGTACGTACAATAATCAATAAAAAAAACTCCATTTGCATTAGAGTAAATTGCATTACGTTCACGGTATTTTAGCGCTTTCTACATATTTCATTATTTCGTAAGTGTAATTCATTAATTCTTGCATCATCCAAGGCAAGGTTAAAATTAAGACTATAATTACTAAAGCAATTTTTGGTACAAATGCTAATGTCATTTCTTGTATAGATGTCATAGCTTGGAAAATACCCATAATCACACCTACTACCATAGCTACTATTAACATTGGAGTGCTTACTTTTACGATGACCCATAAAGCCTGGCGTCCTAAGTCTATAGCTTGTTCGGGATCCATTAATAAAAGCTCCTTACAAGCGAGCCTACAATTAAGTTCCATCCATCAACTAGCACAAATAGTAAAATTTTAAAAGGAAACGATACCATTACTGGGGGCAACATCATCATACCCATGGCTAGTAGAATAGAAGCTACCACCATATCTATTACTAGAAAGGGCAAAAATATCATAAACCCCATTATAAAGGCGCGTTTTAATTCGCTTATGACAAATGCAGGTATCAACACTTCTGTTGGCACATCGGCTTTAGTTTTGATGTCTGTAACCCGTGCTATTTTAGCAAAAAGGGCAATGTCCTTTTTGCGTGTATGTTTAAACATAAAAACACGCATAGGTTTAACTGCTTCTTCTAGCATTTTAAATTGTCCGCCTTGACCGGCAAATTCGCCACGCAGATAGGGCTGTATGGCGTTTTGATTCATTACTTTCCAGGTTGGCAACATAATAAGGAATGTTAAAATTAAACCCATTCCCATCAAAACTTGATTGGGTGGCATTTCGTTGGTAGATAACGCTCGGCGTACAAAAGACAATACAATCACTATGCGTAAAAATCCTGTAGTCATTAACAATATGGAAGGTGCTAAAGTTAGGATGGTTAATAATACGATTACCTCTAGCGTATTGGCAACATCTCCGGGCTTGGTGGCTGGTTGGACAAAATTAAAAGTAGGGATAAAACTGGCGTCTTGCGCCATAACGGTGGCAGTCCCAACGATAAACGCAATCAATGTAAATATGAGTAATTTTATGCGAGATATCTTCATGAGAACAAAGGCTCCATTTTAAATTTAAATTTTAATTGCGCAACGAGCCCCCTCGTTATAAACTCAACTTTAATAGGCAACCTATTTTGTTTATTTTTAAACAAAATATATGATATTTATAGCAAATCAAAGGGGGTTGTCAAAAGTGTTTTTGGGTAAAAATTATTATCTACTAAATGTGTGTAAAAATCCAGCAATAAACACTACATCTTGTGCTTGACAACATGTGCCCTTTTTTTGTAACTTTTTACTAAATAATAACTTAGGAAATGCCGATTAATATAATAATCTCAAGGTGCAAGGCAAAAGTGTTTTGGGGTCGTATAAGGAACAAATACTCATAATGGAAGAGTCTACAAACTGGTTGACGGAGCATTTCTCTGCGGTTCTTGGCGTTGCAACTTTAAGTGCTGTAATTATTGGCGTATTGGGTTCAGCTAAATTAGATCCTAAAGCTGATGTGGCATCAAAAGACGCGATTACTATTGATATTTTTGCAAAAGAACAACCTCGTGTTGTGCGTAATATACCAAGAGTTCCAAATGTTGGATGTAAGACTTTTAGAGTTGAGCCTCTTATAAGCAATACCGATGATATAGAAATAGCTTTGACTCCTGTTAAGCAAACCAAATTGGTAAAAAATAAAATTTCTACTATAGATATGGTAGTTGATGTGCAGGCGCAACCTAAGCAGGCTAGAGCTATTAGAAGATATAAAGTGCGTCCCGGAGATACTTTGACTAAAATTTCGCGCAAAGTTTATGGTAGTACCCGTTATTGGAAGCGTATTGCCGAGGCTAATTTAAGTAAAATCGGCAATTATCATCGGCTTAAAATAGGTCAAGTATTAATTATACCATCTAAAAATCGTGTCAGTTATGCCAAGCCTCCACAGTTGTTAGCTTTTGGCGTACATGATGAGACGAACAATAAGTCTAAACAGTTAAATAAATTAACTTCTGCACAGTCACAACGTACGTATACGGTACAAAAAAATGATACGTGGTGGACAATAGCAGGTAAACTTTTAGGCGACCCTACCAAATGGAAAGCACTTAAAAAAGCTAATACATCAGTGAGGGGACGAGTTTTAAATATAGGCACAACTTTACAATATTAATTTATAACTTTAAAATTTAGAGATTATGATTACTAAAATAGATGTTGATTCGGAAGAATTTCAAAAAGAAAAAACTAACACAGAAGCTTTTGTGAAACGTGTTCAAGATAAAAATGGTTGGGTTTCACATCCTGATGACAAAGTTAATGAATCTGTGATAGTTGGTTTAACTCGTAATAAAATTATGTATGGTCTTAGGTATTGCCCTTGTTTTATGGTCGAAGGGCAAACTAAAGAAGAGCGCAAATTAGCTAATAATCGTATTTGTCCATGTAAGCCCGCCCTAGAGTATGAGATTGCTAACGATGGCAGGTGTCATTGTGGGATTTATTGTCAGCCCAATTTTGCTAAAGCTTTAAAGTTAGAAGATGAGGCAGAGGTGGTTGCGCATACCCATTCCCGAGGTTTGTCCAAACAAGAGTGTCAGGCCTTATTAAACGAGGTTAATATAGACAGTGATAATTTAGAGGCGTTGCTAGAGGCGCGTTCAATCGGTTTTGTTGATTTTAATTTAGTTGATGTACGCGAATGGAACGAATGGGTTGCAGAAAGAATTGCAGGTACTGATTATTTAATGCCAACAACATCTTTTTATGAAGTTATTAATGATTTAGATACTCAAAAAGATAAACCTGTAATTGTATATTGTTTTTCTGGTAGTCGTAGTAGGTATTGTCAACGTATTATGAAAGACTTGGGTTTTAAACAGGTGGTTAATTTACGCCGAGGCATCATGTCTTGGCATGGAGCAAAGGAATCGGGCTCTAATTCATAATAGTATTATTAAAACTATTTTAAATTTCGTATTTATACTATGTTAATATGTATGATATTGTAGTTTTAGTTATTGCTTTTATTTGTGATTTAATATGGTCAGATTCTCAACGGTTGCCTCATATTGTTAATTTACTTGGCAATTTACTTACATTTTTTGAATCTAAATTATATGCTCCCAAGAAAGTTAATGGTTTTTTATTAGTTATTATTTTAACTGGTTTAGTGTATGTTGTTACATATATTGTTTTAAATAATATTAATGTGTATTTAAAAATTATTATAGGTTCGTTTATTGCTTTTCAAGTTTTAGCTGGTACAACATTATTAAAAATAGGCTTACAAATTTTTGATTTATTAGAAGGCAATCAACTAATAAAAGCGCGCGAGCAATTGCGTTGGTTAGTTGGCAGAGATACAAATAAGTTAGATGAGCAACAAATTAAACAAGCAACTTTAGAATCTATGGCAGAAAACCTATCTGATGGTATGATTGCGCCGTTGTTTTATTTGATTATCGGTGGTGTGCCAGCAATGTTGTGTTATAAGATGATTAACACCTTGGATTCAAGAATAGGCTATAAAAATGATAAATATTTAAACTTTGGATATGCAGCAGCTAAATTAGACGATATTGCCAATCTTATACCAGCTAGAATTACTGCTGTATTGATGGCGTTAACAGCGAGGTCATTGCTAGCCTTTAAATTTATAGTTCGATATGCTAGTGCACATACTAGCCCTAATGCAGGATATCCAGAGTCAGCTTTAGCGGGTATATTAAATTGTCGTTTTGGTGGATCACATATATATTTTGGTAATATTGTTGAGAAACCATATATTGGCAATAATCCGCGTTTGTTAAATTATCGAGATTTACAAGTTACTATTAAAATCAGTCGATATGTTAGCGTTATATTTGTATTGCTTGGAATAATTTATTTAATGTATTTAAACTAAATTATGTTTTAGGCACTGAATTAAGACTATAATTTAATTGTTATTCTGATAGTTTAAAACAATACATCTGTTAAACAGTAAATCTTTGCAAGGCAAGATTGCAGTATTGAATACTATTAAAAATTATTATAAGTGAGATAATATGCATTCTATTAATACAATAACTTTACCCCATTTAGCATTGGCATTTGTGCCAGTTTTATTTGTGTTAATAATATTATGGCATTGGGGTATTATGTGTAAAAGCTATTTGTATGGCTTATTGCGGATGTTATCTCAGTTATTATTGATAGGTTATGTTTTGGTTTTTATTTTTAAGTCTGAAAACGCTTTAATAATAGTTGGGGTTTTGTCGGTGATGTTATTGTCGTCTAGCTGGATAGCGTTGCGCAGTGTCAATTTGTCCCGCAAAATTTTGTATCCTAAAGCTTTATTGGCTATTTCTATTACAGGTGTTTTGATTTTATGGCTTATTACACAAGGGGTCTTACAGGTAAGTCCTTGGTATTTACCTAGCGTGTTTATCCCTTTAGCGGGCATGATATTTGCCACAGCAATGAATAGTATCAGCCTGTCTGTAGAACGGCTAGAAGCAGAAATTAACCGTGGTGTTGCTTATGAAAAGGCTAGATTGATAGCAATTAAGGCATCTTTAATTCCTATTGTTAATTCATTATTTGCAGTAGGATTGGTTTCTTTGCCGGGTATGATGACGGGGCAAATTTTATCTGGTGTTTCACCATTTATTGCCGCTAGATACCAAATAATGGTTATGTGTATGGTGTTTGCTTCGTCTGGATTGTCGGCACTTATATTTTTGACATTAGTTAAATGTCATTTTAAATTACAAAAATAAGTTTAGTTAGAGTTTAATTTGTCTAATGCAGAAAAGAATTCTGGCAAACCTTTTCTGGTTACAGAGGATATAACTACGCATTTACGATTTGTTTCTTGCGTGATACGGTTGTAACAACTTTGTGCAAATTGGGCATCAACACATTCTGATTTAGTTAAAACTATTAGCTGTGGTTTGTTGGCAAGTGTAGCGCTAAAATTAGCCAATTCATTGTTGATGATATGATATTGTTTAATTATTTCTTCAATATCGTATGGTGTTAAATCTATCAGATGAGCTAAAACCTTAGTGCGTTCAATATGCTTTAAAAAGCCTGTACCCATACCACGTCCAGTTGATGCACCTTCAATTAGTCCAGGTATATCGGCAAGCAATATGGTGTGTCCAGGGGCTAATTCTGCCATACCAAGATGGGGGTGTAGTGTTGTAAATGGGTAGGCGGCAGTTTTAGGATTGGCGTTTGTTACTGTAGACAATAAAGTTGATTTGCCTGCATTTGGAAACCCAACTAAACCGACATCAGCAATTAGTTTGACCTCTAAATGTATTCGTTTGGTAGCTCCATGAGTACCTTTGGTGGTTTCTGTAGGTACTTGGTTGGTAGAAGATACAAAATGTAGATTGCCTAATCCGCCTTTACCACCTTTGGCGGCAATACACTGCATTCCATCTTTGTCTAAATCCATCCAAATGCGTTTAGTTTCTGCATCACGGACGATTGTACCAATAGGTACTTCTACATATAGTTTTTTTCCACTTGCGCCTTGTTTTCGATGTGGACCACCAATTTGTGCATTTTCAGCTCTGTATACGTGTTGTTTGGTAATTTCAAATAGAGAACGGATATTCTCACGGGCAACTATTATGACGCTTCCGCCATCACCACCGTTGCCACCGTCAGGCCCGCCTTTGGCACGATTTTTAGCTTGTGCAAAGCTTAAGCGACCATTGCCACCAGCTCCTCCTATTGCAGTAAATTCAACCTCATCAACAAAAGAAGTGGTGGCCATGGTTTCTTTTTTGTAACTACTATGCAGTAATTACAGCAACGCGACGACGACTTTGGAACTCAACCGTACCTTCTGCAGTTGCATATAGGGTATAGTCTTTGCCCATGCCAACGTTTTTGCCAGGGTGAAATTTAGTTCCACATTGGCGAACGATAGTAGTGCCGGGGGTTACTTTCTGACCACCGAAGCGCTTGACGCCACGGTACTGAGCGTTTGAATCACGACCGTTACTGGTGGATCCCTGTCCTGCTTTATGAGCCATAGGTATTCCTTATTAAAATATATGTTGATTAAGCTTGAATAGACTTAATTTTAATTTGAGTAAATTGGGTACGATGACCTATCTTCTTTTTGTAACCTTTACGCTTTTTAAATTTAAAAGAGTAAATTTTGTTTCCTTTTGTTTCGCCTAAGCATTCAGCTTCAACTTTGGCATTTTCAACGAAAGGTGCACCGATAGAGGCATCACCATCTTTGTCAACTAGCATAATTTGATCAAAACTAATTGACTCGCCAACAGAGGCGTTTTTCATTTTGTCAACGCAAATCACATCACCTTCGGCGACTTTAATTTGGTTGCCACGATCATTAATAATGGCGTACATCACTGTTTCTCCTGTATTTAAATAAAATCCACCCCGTCAAGGCCAGTGAGTGCCCGGGGGTAAAGGGTTAAAGACTATAATGTTTAATTTCGAATTCGTCCAGCTTTTTTTGAAAATCTGTTGTTATTTCTATATGGTGCTTGGTTTTGGTCTCTAAATCTATCAATGCTTGGCGTTTAGAATTTGCAAATTCTAAGGCTCGTCCATTGGCTAGGCTGACCTCAATACGGCTAGGTTTTTTTCGATTGAGACAAATAGCTTTTAAATCGCGTAGCACTTGCGGAAACAGGCTTTGTGCGCCTTTTACTAAGCCTCTGCCATTGCAGGTAGGGCAAGTGTCATGCACGTACTTAGTTAATGAATGTCCTACGCGTTGACGAGTTATCTCCATTACACAAAACTTGCTCATCTCTAATACTCTGGTACGCGCTTTATCTTCTTTGAGCATTTCTACCATTTTGCTGTATACTCTTTTGCGGTTGGCACCTGATTGCATATCAATAAAATCCACAGCAATAATACCGCCTAAATCGCGCATTCTCATTTGTCTGGCTATTTCTTCAGCAGCTTCTAAATCGGTGTGTAAAGCTGTTTCTTCTGTATTTTTACCATGGTGACTTTTGCCAGAGTTGACATCAACAGTCGTCATGGCTTCGGTTGGCTCTATTACTATCGAGCCACCACCTGGCAATGGTACTTCTCTTTGCAAAACGTGTTGAATTTTATCTTCTATTTTGTAGTGATGAAAAATAGGTGTGTTGCCTTTATATCGTTTAATACATTTTAAAAATTCTGGCATGGTATTTTTTATAAATTCGCGAATATGCTTATATGTTTGTTCGTTATCAATTAAAATTTCAGTGATGTCATCTGAAACAATATCGCGTATTGTTCTGATTACAAAGTCAGATTCTTGATAAATAAGCCCAGGAGTGCGAGCTTTAGATACTTTTTTACTTAATAGGCTTTGTAATCGTTGTAAATATTCTACATCGCGTTTTAATTCTTCTTCTGTTGCACCATCACCAGCTGTGCGAACTATAAAACTAACATCTTTGGGTAAATCTATTTCACGCAGGGTTTTTTTTAGACGTTTTCGTTCAGCATCGTCAGATATTTTACGCGATATACCGATTTTATCTTCCATAGCTACAGGCATCATGACTAAGTTGCGTCCTGGTATGCTAACTTCCATAGTGATAGTTGGGCATTTAGAAGAATATTTATCTTTTAATAATTGCACTAAAATAAATTGATTAATTAACGGTATATCACCCTCTATTTTGCCTTTAATAAAATTTGGATTAACTTTATTGTTTAGAACAACATTTTTTTCATGTAAAAATCCTGTTTGTCCATCACCTAAATCTACAAAAGCAGCTTGTAAACCTTTTTCAATATGATTGATACGTCCTAAAACAATATCTCCACGATGTAGGCCTTCGCTTTCTTTATCCCAAAATAAATTAATTAAATTTTCACCTTCAGCTAGTGCTATGCGTGTTTCTTGTGGATCTGTAGCATTAACCACCATGCGTTGCGGAGTTTTTTTAATTGTTTTATTTTGCGTTAGTTTTTTAGGTGTTTTTTTATCAGTTTCTTTTTTAGTTTTATCGATATTTGTTGGGCAAATTTCTGCATCTCTTACAGTGTTTTTGCTGTCGTTAACATTTTTTTTATGTCGTTTACCTCCGCGTGTACCACGTTTACGTTTGTTTTTATCAGTTTTGTTATCGTCTTCTACATTATCGTTGATGATTTCTGTATTTGCCTGTGAAGCGTCTATTGGCTTAATAGGCAATACTGTATCAATCGTGCTAGTTGTTGCAGACTCTTCAATATTGTCTATTTGTGGAGTCGCTTTTTTTTTGGCTATAGCAGTTGCCGCCGAGGCTTTTTTGGTAGCCTTTCTTCTTAATCTTGTCATAAGTCCTTTCAATCGCTGAGATTGAACTGAACCGAATATGTATTATGGTTTATAACGATAGTACTTTTTAGATGGTGTCTTAGATGATGGTGCGCTATTTATTTTTGTACCATTTTGTAAAGTTGGTATAAAATCGGCAGCAGCAGCTGGTTCATCGGGTAACATCTTAGTGTTTGGTAATTCGATTCTTTGTTCGTTTACAGCTTCTTCTTTAAGTTTGTTGATTTCCTTGTTAAATGTTGAACCCTCTTCGCCTGTGATGACAGTAGGGGTTATAAAAATTAATAATTTGCGTTGATTTTTTTGTTTGTCTTCATTTTTAAAGAACCATTTTAAAACAGGTATTTTATTAAGTCCAGGTATGCCGCTGGATTTTTCAATAACCTCGTCAGTTGTTCTGCCACCAATAATGCCTGTATTGCCACTTTTGATAATCATTTTAGTTACAGCAACATTTGTTTTGGTTTGTGGCAATTGTAAGGCACCGTTACCAAAGTCTAACATACCTTGTGGCCCCATGGCTGATTCATAAGGCACTACGGTCATCATCACATCATTAGTTTCTTTTATCACACGAGGTATTACCATAAGCATTGTACCTATATCAAGTGGAGAACTAGATGCCTCAGCAAACGTGGTGGTGGGGACACCACTTTCAGAAATGGTAGTAGTTTGTTCAGCAAAGCGAATAGTTTCACCGATAAAAATAGAGGCACGCTGATTATCTAAGGTTGTAATTCTAGGGCTTTGAGTTACTTTGGTGCTACCAACAGAGTCTAAAAATTGAAAGACAAAGTTTGTTTGGCTAGCATCTAAAGTCATTGGTGTTTTAGCAAAATGATCCCATATATCTTTAAGTCCATTGCCAAATCTAATTGGAAACTTAACATCGGTAATTTTGTCAAAGCCACCACCGATTGCTATGCCATTACTCCAATTTGCTCCAAAGGAATTAATATCATTTACGCTAACATCAACCATTTTGGTATCTATAACAATTTGTGCGGGACGAGTATCTAAGGTGTTAATAATATCTAACATCTTATTAATAACAGTTGGGCTATCTGTGATAATTAAAGCATTGTTTACAGCATCAAAAGAAATATTACCAGTTGGGGATTTGATATTATTTAAAATTCCAAATATAGCAAAGCCACTTGAGGATTCAGAAGACGCATCAGGAGCGCTTAAAGATGCAAATGTTTCGGCCTGAGAAATCATTTTAGCTTCTATTTCTTCTCCCTTGGGTTTGAGGTATTTAAGCTTAACTACTTTAGTTACCATTTGTTTGAGCATTTTTGTAGATGTAGTAATTAAAACAATTTTATTTTCGTTTTCTACCCATCTAAAATCCCCAACTTGCAAAATAACATCAAGAGCTTTTCGCCATGGTACATCGCGTAAATCTAAAGTAATAGTGCCTTTGACATCTGGGTCAATTACAAAGTTCCAACCTATTTTACGGGATATTATTTCGATAACAGTGCGAATATCAGCGTTTTTTAATTGTATAGTGATAGATGGAGGAGTGCTTACAAACCATAATCTATCACTTTGTTTTTGAATTTCTAAACCGTATTGAATGGTGATTAAATCTAATACTTGTTTCCATGGTAGGTTGTTGATACGCAATGAAATAGTTTTGCCAATATCTTCTTTTAAAATTATATTTATTCCTGATTCAATGCTGATTTCATGTAGGACATCACTTAGAGGTCTGTCGGTAAAATCATAGCTCATTGTTCCTACTTTATTATCGGTAATGGTAGCTTGTAAAGATCCAACACTAATAATGCCAATACTGGCTATAATTAATAATATGTTCTTTAGGGAAATCATAATTTATTAAACTCCCTGATTAATGTAATGCCATCTAAATTAAATTCAATTGTGTTTTTGTGAATACGCATAATTTTAACACCTTTGTAAGTTTGCCCTTCTTCTAGAAGATTGGAACTGTCAAGAATTGCTTGTGCCACTCCTCGTGAGTGAATTATACCTGAAATAACAATATTAAGCTTCTCAAATGTTTCTTCGGCATGAATTAGATTTATTTGTTTAATTAAACTGTCATAAACTTTTTTATATTCGTAAGTTATCGCTTCTAAGCCGCGGAGTCTGGTTTTTAGTAGGCTTTGATAAGCAGCATCGGTAGCTTTAAAAGCATCTTTTAATTTACCCTTATCAACCATTGTGTTTATAACGTTCAAATCTTCTTTTAATTTATATAGTATCTCTTTTTGAGTCATTCCTTCAAACATAGCTCGGTATCGATCTGCGGCGTTCATTCCTGCAAATACTTTATGAAATTCCGCAGGAGAAACAAAAGGGCTTCGACGTCCTTTTGATATATAAGTTATTTGAAATTCTGGTTTTTGGGGAGGTTTAGTATTTTTAGATACAGGGATATTAAATAAGCTAAAAGATAATATAGGTATAAGTATTAATTGTATCATATTCTGCTACCTTTAAAGCTATAAGTAACAATGGTCATATTTATATTAAGAATATTTTTAGAACCTTTTTTCATAATCATATTTTCAATACTGGTAAATCGTTGAAGGTGTTCTAAACCACTAATAAATCTAGCAATTTGATGGTATGTTCCATTTAAGACTAATTTAAATTGATGCTTTGTATATGGTCCATTTGAGCGTGTAGCCACTCTGCGTCCAACAAAGGTTTTGCTGGGCGTTAGCACTTTAATAGATATGTCAGTTTGTACTAATAGCTCTTGAATTAATTTTAATGTTTCTTCTACTTCTTTATCGCTAGGTAAAGAATGTTCATAAAAAGCTATTTTATCTTTTAAATTATTAATTTCTTGTTTTAAGCGAGGTATCTTACGAATTTTTACCATCATACTTGCTAAAGTGGCTTCTTCAGCTAATAAAGTTTGTTTGGCAATTTGACGTTTTTTAACAGCTTGATTACAAAAATATCCCATTGTGCTTATTGCTAGCAAGACAATGATAGCTGTAAGCATTAATTTTTTTTGTTCTTTGTTCATTTAATGCCCCCATGAGTAAGGGGGCGTCTTTTAATTTGTTTTTTAGGTTTTAACAAAGTAGTAGTGATTTTGAAATGCGCTTCTTTATCTTTTAAAGTTAAACCAGTAAATGTTGGTAATATAAAATTTTGTGAAAAATAGGGATTGTATTTAAACGATTCAAAAAACTCAGCCACTTTTTTAATTCTGACATCATTAGGAGCTTGAATATTACAGGTCATATCTAATTTAAGAATAGGCGTGCCTTTATTTTTAGCGTTGGGAGTTACTGGTAGGCGTCTACGTAAACTTGTGATAGGTTTTTGTGCGTTTAAGCTTGTAAACCAGATATCGGTAGGACTTAACAAATCACATATTTCGTCTAAAAGTTTTTCAAATGAAATACGCGATTCAATTAAATTTTGGACAGTTGTACGGCGTAATGTAAATTGTTTTTTTTGGGCTTCTAGTTTTAGATATTGACTTAGTTCTACTTGGCGTAGGCTTATTTCTTGCGATGTCGCTACACGCTTGCGTTCTAATTGAGGGATATCAATGGTTGTTATATTAATGTACCACATTCCTAGTCCAGTCATAATTATTACCCCAATAATTATGGTAGCAAATCTTGGTTTGGGCGTATTGTTGGCAGGTTTTAAATCTTTGGGTAATAAATTAATTTCTATCATGCTTTGTTCCTAGCCGCCAAACCTAATGCTAAACAATAGCAAGATCCATATTTTTGAATTATGTCTTTATCTATATTTTCATTAATAGTTAATTTGTCATTTAATAGAGGGTTCCATATATATGCAGTTTTGTTTAGAGCATTGCCTAACATTGTGTCAAAATTTGCATAAAGTGAAGCTCCTCCACTAATAGCTAATGTGTCAACGTGGTTAGAATATTGATTTTCGTAAAAATCTATACACAATTGAATTTCTTGAGATATTTGTGCTAGTACTGGTTCAACAACAGT